>Ga0307942_1001816_pt1:15000-17228 | contig 17228 bp, 18 predicted proteins | sample OrgLakmetagen175_FD_201846 | JGI IMG/M metagenome (GOLD analysis project Ga0307942, IMG submission 201846) | Saline water microbial communities from Organic Lake, Antarctica - #175 | ecosystem: Environmental > Aquatic > Non-marine Saline and Alkaline > Saline | place: Antarctica... | reverse complement strand
TCTGTTTGATCACTGACCTTGTCTCTTTTTCTGGTGTCTTGTTCAGTCTGGCCTCCTTCTCTTCTTGAAGCTGCCTTTTTTTTTTTGCTATAGCTCAACTGCCCTCGCTGGCGGATATAGCTGTGTGACCCTTACCCTTACCCTTACCCAACTGGTTCCTCCATGTGGAACGGTCACTCAATCATGAATGGCAATTACCAGAGCAGAGGAAAAAGAAACCAGGGATGATGAACAATCATCTCCGTAACTAAAAAAGAAATGACCAGGCTGTTGGGCCCAAAAAAGAAAGAAGTGCAGGTACAGCAGCGAATATGAGTACACAAACACTAAACTTCATCAGTGCAACAACATTGCACAGCTCGTCCCAAAATTGTCAACATACATTGTGACCTACTTCCTGCCTGCTCTGAGCTCTTGCTGCAAGTTTGCGCTTGCACGCTTGCTATATCTATGTCTAATGATCTATTGTCCCAGAACCACAGTCGTACACGCACAAACAAATTATACTTGCAGCTTAGTCTTAATGGCTGCTAATGCCGGGACATTGACTCGAAGGGATGGGCCCATTGTGCAGCAGACGTGCATGCTCTTCCAGTATACTCCCCTAGACCCTGAGGGCTTGTTTGCGTCGATGGACTCCTGCATGCATACCAGACATCACATTCTTGGTGAATGATAGTTAACGCTACGTGGGCATCATAAAAACACCTTCCACATTGAAATAGGAAACGCCCAGGTTCTGATGGCTCTAATGGTTGTAATTGTTGGGTTTTGAAGCAATGAATCAGCAGTCAGCGTCCCTTTCTTAACATATTTCTGTACGTATAAGCAACCCAATTCGTAGCGTGAGCGACATTGTCCCCCCTGAGGTCATTAAATTGAGGAACAGCTTCAGCAAAGGCACTGCAGAGAACCTTGGTAATGACAAGCTGGAAATAAAACCCTCATCAAGCTCAGATTAAGCAGCTAAGAGCTCGCACACGGAATCAACTTATCCATCTGGCTTGAATGCGAAACCAACGTTTCATTATAGAAGCTTGTCATATGCCCGGTACCGTTGTCAACTGTCATTTACTTGTTTAGGCTCTTGCCTAGCAAGGAGGGTTGTGCCACAACTCATTGTAGAGACTACTTCAGCATTTTGGCACTTCTATGACCATTGCTTTTTCAACTCATTTCGTCAAGTCATCTGGCTTGAATGCGAAAGCAACGTATATTTATAAAAGTTTAAGATAAGGGGAATAATGAGACGTTGCTTTTGCATTTAGGCCAGATGACTTGACGAAATGAATTGAACAAGCTGCGAAAGTAGCCGATGGTAGGTCTGTACAAAGAGTTGTAGCACAACCCCCCTTGCTAGGGCCTAAACAAAGTAAATGACAGCCGACAACGGTACCAGGCATATGACAAGCTTGTATAATAAAACGTTGCTTTTGCATTCAAGCCAGATGTCATCAAGACAGCACAGCGCACTTGTTAGTGAGGCAGCTAGAACCGTACAAACTGTTACAACAATTGTAGATGGACATGTCTTAGATGAATGTTGTCAAAAATATGTATGGAAGTGTGCGTATTATTAAAACAATAGGGTCGCACACGGTCCTGGCCAACTCTACTTATTCAAAAGCCAGAGTATAATAAGCTGCTCAGCACTTGCAAAAACCGAGCAACGGTGTCTACTTTCTGGTCCTTCCGACTACACTAGCATGTGCTTTTCTAGACAGTTCAATTCTTGTTTCAGTTAGTTTGTACTGGAATTAAAAGCTCTACCAACATCATCACGCAGGCGTTGCCATCGTGGTTGGGTAGGGCTTCGCGAAAAAATACGACAAACCCATCACCACGCATCACAGGCCTTGATGTTGTCCACGCTGAACAAAATGGCTCCTAATTAGGCCGTTAAAAAGTAGTAAAGTATCCTAGGCTTTTGTAGGTTCTCTAATGGGCTTTGGCAGCAAGCTCCCTGCTGCTCGAGGACGCAGGTGCGCACCAACAAGCAGATGTTACAAACCTGGGTCACAGAGAGCCCTGTTCAGCACTGAGCCTTCTTCCTCACCTGGATGGCCTTGATGTTGTCCACTAGTTTCTCATCAGGGAAGTCAGCACGGCCAGCAAGCACGTGTAAGCTGCCTGATTTATCCAAGCGGTACTCCACCTTGCCACCCTTGAAGTCCTTGACCGCCTGCATGAACAAGGCGGTGCAGAGTGCAGTTCTGAGTGTATTATCG
>Ga0307942_1001816_pt1:0-12500 | contig 17228 bp, 18 predicted proteins | sample OrgLakmetagen175_FD_201846 | JGI IMG/M metagenome (GOLD analysis project Ga0307942, IMG submission 201846) | Saline water microbial communities from Organic Lake, Antarctica - #175 | ecosystem: Environmental > Aquatic > Non-marine Saline and Alkaline > Saline | place: Antarctica: Organic... | reverse complement strand
AGTTAGTTCACTGACGCGTAATTCCTTTGGCCTTTTGTTCTTCTCTTGCAGTTGGATGGCGTGGTCGTTGACCTGCACATGGACGGCCACCGGCCTGCCTTTAACAAAGCATTTGCAGGCTTGGTACGGAGTTGCTTATGTGTGTTTAGACATGCACATTGGAAATGCTGCCCTTGCTTCTAAGAAGTTCCACTCATCGCAAATTTACATTAGGAATTAGCCAACACATATTCCTGATCTCCTTGACTTCATTGCCTCTCTCACCATCCGGCCATCAGCACATCCAATTCCATGCTGGAGAGCCAAACCATTATTTCTTGCTCATTCAAAGGGTTTTGACTGTGTGCACTGGCCAAACCACGTTTACCATGATCTGCTGAGCCGTGGCGACGGGACGCCTGAAAACTTCATCGCGGTGCGTGCAATCCAACACAATCCACGGCTATGGTTCTCGCAGTGTCTACTCAAGGTATATGTGAGTTGTGAACCTACATTCCATTCTGAAGGTGGGAACTGGTTTTCACTGCGTAATGCGTTTTCTACCTTCATCTCTGGTTGTGTATCAATCTATGGAAAACGGCAGAGAAAGATGCCACACGGCGAAATGGCTCAATGTGTATGTCGGTGGTATCGCTCACCACTCGACAATACAGCGTGACATGATTATGGTGCTTGCCTTATTATAGCTACTGCACCCGCTTCTAGACCCCTAGCAGGAGGCACCGTGTGGATGATTGTGGGATGATTGTGGCCAGTAGCGAGTGTCAAAACATCATTTCTCTTTGGCTCCTTCCTTTGACTTTGCGGCCTTCCCCCTGCAGGGCTACTTCGAATTGATGGGCTGGCCAGAGATGATGGCCACCAGCGACCGCCCCTTGTTTTTAAAGAAGGTGAGGGAAGGTGAGGGAATTAAAAAAGTTGAGGGAAGGAAACAGAACATGGAACGTTTTGTGACGAGAAAACAAAGCAATGCATGAAGCTGTAGGTGTTTCCATTCACCCGAAGAGATCAAAACGATGGACAGCAGTGACAGATGCACGCGAACACTCGTGAGCATAAGACACAAATTGCATGCTGAACGCATATCAGTTGCATCAGAGCACGAGTATGAACCTGGAAGGACCACTGAAGAGGATGAGGAACAGTAAGCATAAAGACCGTGCAGAGAGTGAAGGGCGCTTCCCACGTAAATGGATAAAGGGATCTTCTTAATTGGAAGGGGGCGTCTCTGCAGTTGCATAATGAGCAGTGGTGAGTTGCATATCGAGCATAACGAGTTGCATTATGAGATAATGAGCATTGGTCTGTTGCATGGTGAGTTGTTGAGTTGCATAATGATCATTACTAATGGTCTCGTAGTCCTTTGGTGTTTGTGGTGCACTCAGTGATCTAACTAAAGTTAGCCAGAACCATATTTAAATTACCTACTGTACGATCATATATCATATACGGTATATATACACGGTTCTGGCAAACCTTGGGAATAACACGCTGTGAAACCACACACGCTTTAAACCATGCATCGTCCTAAACCCCGAGAAGAGAAAAGATGACAAAAAGCGAGGAAGCGATGACTGCTACTTTAAACGTCAGGAACACTTTTTTTGTTTGCAACACCACATTGGAAACCAATCCTAGAAGCTGTGGCTGCGGCACTCACCTTGCTCCATATTATAAAAGAGCAGCACTTATAGTCGTCTACCTGCCTGGATGTATGGTGCTATGGTGCTGCAGTGTGCTTAATCTGTAAACAATACTCCTGGATGTTTGCAACTGAACGAGATCACTCCCTAAACAAGCCTGCGGTGCTGGCCTATGCTTATTCTGCAACCACGTCTTTGTTCAAACAGTCGTGTTGCCATGAAACGTACTCCTGAACTAGGTTTTGCAAAGGAGCTCTTTGTTGGTACCTTATTCGTATGCTGTGGAATGAGGGCGTTTCACACTCGTTAAATCACCCCTTTTTGGTGTGCTCCTGACAAAAGCTTTTGCGAAGGGGGTCTTTGTGGTACCTTTTGCTGTGGTGAGGGCGTTTCACACTCCTTCTTAAATCACCCCTTTTTGGTGTGCTCCTGACAAAAGCTTTTGCGAAGGGGGTCTTTGTGGCACCTTGAATTGTCTCTGTGGTGAGGGCGTTTCACACTTCCTGGTACCAAAGTGGCTCCCACATCCATACTTTATGTGGGGAGCGGTGCTCACTTCCCGCATTTTGTTCACCTCTTTGGTGCTGCCCTCTGCAGGTGCACGAGGCTAAGCAGGAGGAGATGTTCAAGATGCTGCAGAGTGGTGGCGTGCCTTTGAGGGACAAAGTGCAGGAGGTACGAGTGGAAACTTTTTTCTTGGACTCGCAAGGCCTGATTCCATAACTCCAGCCGTGACTAGGAAAGCGTCTGGGCCTGCACTGCTGTGGACTGCAGACTCTATTTTATTTTGAGTGGTGTGGCAATAATTTGGGTGTGGCAATTATTTTCAGAGGAGCAAAGGAGGTCCAGAGCTCGCTGCCGCTGAATATCATGCATGCTACCCAGAACTGGTCACACGACCATTGTTATCATGCATGCTATCCAGGACTGGTCACACGACCATTGTTATCATGCATGCTACCCAGAACTGGTCACACGACCATTGTTATCATGCATGCTTCCAGGAGTGGTCACACGACCATTGTTATCATGCATGCTATCCAGGACTGGTCACACGACCATTGTAATCATGCATGCTATCCAGGACCATTGTTTTCGTGCATGCTTTACACGGCCATTGTTATTATGCATGCTACCCAGGACTGGTCACACGACCATTGCTATCATGCATGCTACCCAGGACTGGTCACACGACCATTGCTATCATGCATGCTACCCAGGACTGGCCACACGACCATTGTTATCATGCATGCTATCCAGGACTGGTCACAAGACCATTGTTATCATGCATGCTACCCAGGACTGGCCACACGACCATTGTTATCATGCATGCTATCCAGGACTGGCCACACAACCATTGTTATCATGCATGCTATCCAGGACTGGTCACACGACCATTGTTATCATGCATGCTATCCAGGACTGGTCACACGACCATTGTCGACCGGTACAGATGTCCTCGTCGTGCAATGTAGCAGAGTACACCGGGTGTGCTCTGCGGTACTCATGCAATGCTGCAGAGTAAAGCCTGTTTGAGGGGGAGAAGGGCAGGAATTGAAAAGTGAGCAGCAGACGTTTTTGGCACTGACGTGGACATCTGTCCAGACGGAGACAGATGTCCAGACTAGTCTGCCCATCATACTAGTGTGATGTGGACACCTGTCCAGACTAGTGTGATGGGCGGTTGATTGGAGGTTGCTGAGCATTGCTGCTGCTGAGGGGGCAAGTGCAGGAGGGAGGGGGTGGCAGGTAGGAAGCTCAAGGGTCCCCAGCTGTTCAAGAAGAGGGTGGGGGTGATGTGAGAGCTCATCCTCTCTCGTGCACTGGCGGGTGATTAGAGACGCTGCTGAGTTGTCCTACTTCAGGGGGAGTGTGTGTGCGGGAGGTAGGGGCGGAGACGTGAAGAAGGGTCCCCGTCCGAGGCAAGGGTTGGGTGCACTGGGTGTGCTGGGTGAAGGAAGCTGCCTTTCTTTTTTTGGCTGAAAGGAAGATGGTGGAATGTTAGAAGATTGGTATGATGTTGCTGAGCAGTGCTCTCAAAGAGAGAGGGGGGAAGTCCAGGAATTATGTATACCTGTGGGGGAGGGGTGCACGTACTGTTGGTGTTATCCTATTCGTCCGGCAATTTCCCAGTTTTCCGTGTTCCTTTTCCTGTGCAGGTTATAGAAGAAGCGGTTGAAGAAGGGTCCCCAATTGTGCTCATCTCAGGCACACACTCGGAAATGGCGAACGCGGTGGTCTCCAACACGCTCATGCAGGTTCGTGTGTGTATGTTTTGGGTATCGATGGAGAGGCACCCTTCTTTCCCAGCGCCTACCTTCGTTGTTCCAGACGCTAGTAGCTCAGAGGAAAGTTGTGTTGCATCTGATTGCTGCCTTGAGATGAAAGCTTGGATGTTATTTAGACGGATAAAACAACGGGAAAAACAACAGATAAATAGGGTTGGCCAGAACCGTATATATGCACTGTATATGACCGTATGTATGGTGATTTCCCTGCAAAAATACCATTTATACACCGTTTACATATGGTTCTGTCCAACCCTACAGATAAAACACCCCAGGAGCATTGTATGAACGTGTAGGATTTCCGGGGCATGCGCAATCGCCAACAACACCCACACACATACACGCATGTACGCACACATACTCACACAGCATTGTATGAACGTGCAGAATTTTCGGGGCACGCGCAATCGCCAACAACACCCACACACATACACGCATGTACGCACACATGCTCACACGCACAAATACACAAATAAAAACACACACGTGCAAGCACATACACGCACGCACGCACACACGCACACGCACAGACACACTCTTGTACCTCAATCGCTCCACACACACCCTCCCCGCCTTCAACAGCTCCCGCCTGCAGTGGCCGAGCGCTTGCAAGTGTACCAAAGCGGAGTAGTGCCCCAAGGGGATGAGGAGACCAGCAGTAGTGGGGTTCCCGTGGATGAGACAAGTGCGGCAGGTGCGGGCAAGGGAGTGAAGAAGGGGGTGAATAAGGTGTCACGCCAAGTTAAGAGAAATATTTCCTGCTGACAAAAATGGTATGCGTCGGGAATGAGGTGCCAGAGATGCTTTGGGCCACACAAGCGACCACAAAGCTGTTGTAGACAGATTATTCACACACACACACACAAACACACACACACACACACACACACACACACACACACACAATCACGCACGTACACACAACACACGAATTTAAACCCATAGCTCCCACAAGCCTGTGTCGAGCAACACTACCAGGATATCCAAACAAGTGACACATGCAATGTAGCACATTTTGCAGATGACATATGTGCACCTGCATTCCTGTTCGTATGTTATCATTGTTTGCTGAACTGGTCATTGCTGGGGAATACTTCCTGTGCATGCATCCTTAGCCAAGTACTTGACGCTGATGGACATTTCTGTGCACACAATAAAGAGGTACATTATTGCAATTGCTTCCAACTCCAACGCACAGGGAGTCTGGAGGGTCAACTTAGATCAGGTCAACGGGACGAGAAACAGAAGCAAGCACAAAATTTTGCCGCTGCGTTTGCAGCTTCAAGTAAATCAGGCCCAACGGGCATTGGCATCGATCCAAACCTGCTGGCTGCTTGTGAGTATTTGGGGGGCTTTGTTGATCTAATTCGAGTTTCGTAGAAGACAAGACGTAGCAAAATCCCATATTACTAGAAGCAAATAGCGGCAGGAAGGTGAGAGATGAAGAGGAAGAGGGCAGGCTGGATGATGAAAGTAGTTTTTTTGGGTGTTAGCACTCCAGGCACATAGTGCTAGTCAATCGGGCACAGGAGCAACGCTTCAAGGCATACATACTTTATGATTGCTGATGCCAAAGGGGTGTCGCTCAAAGGTATGTGTGCCTTGTTAAAGTGCATATCTAAGGTGTATACATGTGTAGGCGCCTGTGGCAATTGATATTGCATAAATGTACGGATGCGTTAGAAGAAGGCTTAGGAGGCAGAAATGCAACATTTGTGTGCAAAGCTTTTGCTTCTTTTTAAAACCAATCAAGTCCCTTTTCATTTCTCAGCTGTCAAACCACATACAAAAAGTCCAGTAAAGCTCTTACATTTTCATGTATGCATAAATGCGTATGTGCTTGGGTGCACGCATGCAGCTGTGGTGTGTGTGGGTGGGTGTGCCATCTGCACGTTTTGTCCTTGTAAGTGCAGCTTTAGTCGAGTGCTAGACTGCTAGACCATCTTTTAAAACATGTCCTTGACGTTCTACCTTCGATGGTCTATCATTGATGTCCTTTCTATCTGAAGATCTTTCCTTGGTGGTCTTTTTATCTTATGATCTGTCCTTGATGGGCTTCCTACTCAAGTGCAGCAAGGCCTGATGTGTGGGAAGGTTTACGGACACTAATGTCGCTGCAGGCTCAACACGCAGTTGTTGATTCTCACCGGACACGCTGCACACAGTTTGCACTCACATAAGTCCATCAATCGCACGTTGCCCGCAGCCTCACCCTCCGCAATGCCATGTGTAAGGTTGGCCAGAACCATAAAATATACGGTGTATATACGGTAAAATTGGCAGGAAAATCACCAAATATACGGTCAAATACGGTATATGTATATATGGTTCTGGCCAACCCTACATATGCCAAACAAATCAAGGCGTGCACGCATACGCCCACACCCGCAAACACACACAGACACACACAGAGACACACACACACACACGCACACTAAGGCATACACGGTCAAACGCTTACACATGCAGCTTCACGTCGGACAGTGACTTCAGAGTGGCTGCTTGCGCTAGCGACAACTTTGGGGCTGACTCCTGCAAAGTGCTTGCTCCTGGGGTCTACCAGCCACATCATCGAAGCAGCTGCGTCTGCAGGTAATCCAAACTCTGTAAACAAACCGAACAGACTGAACCTTGTTAACTGAGGAGTGCTTGCTCCTGGGGTCTACCAGCCACGTCATCAAAGCAGCTGCGTCTGCAGGTAATCCAAACTCTGTGTAAACAAACTGAACAGACTGAACCTTGTTGACTGAGGACTGCTTGCTCCTGGGGTCTACCAGCCACGTCATCAAAGCAGCTGCGTCTGCAGGTAAACCAAACTTTGTGTAAACTAACTGAACAGACTGAACCTTATTAACTGAGGAGTGCTTGCTCTTGGGGTCTATTAGCCACATCATCAAAGCAGCTGCGTCTGCAGGTAAACCAGAGTTAAGTTGCTGTGAGGAGTGCCTCCTTGTACATAACTAATGTGGGGAGTGGTGTTTCACTGCCTGCGTACCTTTTTCTTTTCGGTGGAGTGTCCATTTTGGCATAAGAGTGTGTGTGTCCAGAGCAGTTTTCTCTGTGACAAGAGAGTATCCAGAGGAGTGTTTATTGTGGCAGAGGAGTGTCCATGTCGAGGCAGAGGAGTTTTCCATTCAGGCAGAGGAGTGTCCATGTCGAGGCAGAGGGGTGTCCATTCAGGCAGAGGAGTGTCCAAACAATTGTCTGCTGTAACGGGAGTACTAGAGGAGCGATCAATGCAAGAGAGGAGTGTCTCAAGGGACAGAGGAGTGTCCAGAGGAGTAACCACTGTAATTGAAGAGGGTATCTAATGACAGAGAAGTGTCCAGAGGAGCGATCAATGCAAGAGAGGAGTGTCCAAAGGAGCGATCAATGCAAAAGAGGAGTGTCCCAAGGGACAGAGGAGTGTCCAGAGGAGTAACCACTGTAATTGAGGAGAGTGTATCTGATGGCAGAGGAGTGTCCTTTGAGACAGACGAGTGATTGGAGGAGTGCTTTTAATGACAGGGGAGTGTCCAGGAGGGTGTAAAGTGGTCGCTGTGACAGGGGTGTCCACAGGATTGTCTATTGGGGCAGAGGAGAGTTCAGAGGAGTGTCTTCTATTGAGGCAGAGCAATGTCAAATCAAGTGTCTTCTATTGAGGCAGAGCAATGTCAAAATAAGTGTCTTCTATTGAGGCAGAGCAATGTCCAAACAAGTGTCTTCTATTGAGGCAGAACAACGTCCAAATAATTGTCTTCTATTGAGGCAGAGCAATGTCCAAACAAGTGTCTGCTGTGACAGGAGTGTGCAGAAGAGTGTCCACGTTGTGACTTGGAGCTGCACACAGGCGATGAAAATGAGAAGGCGTCTCTATTTTTGTCAAGTGTTACGGGTAGTACCTGCCTTAGCTGCTGCGTAATTCTCCTTTTTAGGTTAGATGAGTGGAAAGGACCTGTCTGTCACAATAGGGATGGTGCAGATTCCAAAGCAACCTTCTTTCCTTATCCATGCTGGTAATAATTTGCATGAGAGTGTCAGCGATTGCATGCATGCTGAGATATGTTGAGCACGTGCAGAAGGTGATGCGGTGCAGCATGCTATGTTGGTGCCCTTTTCAACAGCCTTTACAACTCAGCAGTGGGAGGAGTGTGTGCCTTTCAAAAGGGCTACTAGATTAGGTAATACAATCAATTGAACCGTGAGAACTTGTGTCTTTTTTTGATTTGAAGCTGCATCCTCATTCAAGGATCGTTCTTTGCTTATAATTTCCACTTTTCTTGCCATGGTCTGTTATTGTGGATGATATGGTATTTGTGGTAATGAATTCCAAACTAAATGCTGCTGCATTTAGTGAATACCTGTGCAACATGTAGAGCAGGTGGAGGAGCTCCAGCTAGTTTAAGCAGCAGATAGCGTTGATTGTGGCAATGAATATTCTCCTGTTAACTGCATTTATTACGCCTGTGCAACACCGAAAGTTAAAGTAGTTGGAAGGAAGTTGGAATTGCTCTAGCAAATTTCATTTCATTCTGTATTGCCAGGGCGTGAGGCTATTATATATTTATATTATATGATGTCTGTATAATATTACATTATTTGTAACTCAGAAACTCAGCTCAATGAGTTCAGTGCAAACTCAGGTAAGCCAGAGTTTTTAAATGGCCAAGGTCCCTAGATTTTCAGTGAAGCTAGGCTCTGAGGGCAGGCAACCCTACGTGGGAAGCCAGCTTAAGCCAAAATACCTGTTCAAGAGCCAGATATCACATCTGAGCTATAGCAGTGTCTGTGTAAGGATGAGGAGTATGTGTTTACATTTTCTACTCAATATTACCTTGTACAAACATCAGCAATGGAACCCAGTGGTCTTCAAATCCTATATCTTCAGTATTATGTCATTTCCCAGTCTGGGGACTATTATACATTATTATCTATTATATAATGATCCTGATAGTAGGATTTAGCAGTATGATATTATATCCCGCACCTAGTTTATTGCTCATCGCGCATATTCTTACATACGCCTGCATCTGTGTCGCTTGCAGAAATCTTAAAAATAATTGCAGATTTTTGCAGCTTTATGTGCATCGTTTCTGAATCTGTTTCACATGTGTGCTTGGTGCAGGTATGACTGCTGTTGCCATCCCCAGGAAAATGGCGCACCGAGGTACATTCGAGAACTCTAAAGCCAAGTTCACTGGGTATGGCCCGGGGGAATGTACATGGAGGCGGCTGAAGTCTTTGATACCAACCCAGCCAAAATGAGTTATCAACGTTTCACTGCGTCACCTAGACTATTGCAGTGATCAGTTGAACTGCAACATACATGTGTTAAGTGTCAGTATTACCTTACTGAAAATTGGCATCCAGTCAACAACCCTTTTACCAACGTTACGACATGCGCCTCTGTTTTGTCGCGTGCCTCGCCTCCACATTGAAAATGCGCTGGATCACAGATCAGGCAGCGCAATCCTTCTTGTCCTTGTAGTCAATGTTTTGGGTGCATTTAAATTTCTTCTGCAGTTATGCATATGTTTGTCAAATCTGTCAAACCATAAGTCAAGGGCCTAGTTCGTATTTGTACCACGAGTTGATGGAGAGTTGTTTTCCAGTGCAGGTTGAGGGGAATGGTTGAGTGCCACTTCCTACTCAGGATGCCGGCATGAGCTCTGATCTTCCGGGTGCACACGTGTTGCTGCTTGTTTGCGTGTAGTATAAGTTGCCGCTGGTGATGCATGCATGTGATCATTGATGTTAGGCAGCTTTCAATTGACGAGAATTTATCTAGCTAGTTGATCTTTAACCTGTGCAAGCCATGACGCCCTTTGTGGCCCACAAACAAGCAACACCATGGATTATCTAGATTTGCTTGAGAATCCCCGAGAGATTAGTACACATGTGTGGCTGCAAGTATGATCAATACTTAATAATCGATACAAAATCTTGTCTGCACAAAACTTCTCTCGGGTTTGTTGGGTTGGACGGCATCCCTGCTGTCCTGAACATTTTCTCAATGCGTACAAACCGTATCTATGCCGCAAAATCACTAAATTATGTAAGAGGAAAAAAGAAAAGTCAACCGACAACGGCAGTTGTGACAGAAAGTTGTAGTGGCAGGGGCAGTCACATATAAACCATCATGTCCTTGCAGCAGGCAGGTCATTTAGACCTCTGTCAGCCCATTTTTCCATACCACGTCTCCTTGACATGGGCCATTGTTGCCATCCTCAGCTTGCCGCACGCCCTGTATGCCATAGTCTGGTTCAAGCCCCAAGTGTGGACCACTGTGTTCAATGACAACAGCTTGGAAACGTTTGCACTGGCAGGGACGTTGGGGAAAGGTATGTGTACATCAGAGTTCTGTGCGAATTCGCTCAGGCAGATGTCCTTCATCTGTTGTTCAGGCCACTGCAATACGGTGTGCACACAGCACATCGTTCTTCCTGCACAGGCCCGCCATTGGCTGGCTGCCCAGTCCCTCTATCTATCTATCTCTCTCTGTGCCTGTGAACTGTGTGAACTCAGCCCATGTGCTGGCTGCTGTGTGATACATTACACAGCACAGCCCCACGAGGAAAATTATTATTTTATCCTCAGATGCACAAATGTGCTCGTTAGAACACTGCCGCACCCTTCTGACCGTTTGTTTGGTTGCCGTCCTCCCCCGTACACACGCATCGCAGTCATCCAATTCACGTGCCTGACCTTCTGGTTCTGGACCATCCGGCCGGACGGGCTGTGCTTCTCCCTCGAGGCCATTGAGATGTGGCGGTGGCTGGCCTTCCTGGCACTAGTGTCCTTCGGGCAGGCGTTGAACGTGGGCATCTACAAGGCCATTGGCAAGACTGGCGTGTACTATGGCTTCAAGCTGGGCAGAAAGGTGCCCTGGGTGACTGGCTTCCCCTTTAATGTCATGTCACATCCGCAATACGTAGGCAGCACGTTAACCATCTGGGGAGCCATGCTCCTTGTGCACGCTGTCATGCCCGCGCACCTTCAGATTACGCTGCTTTACCTCACTGCATACTGGAGCGCGTTGTACCTGGTTTCTGGAGTTAAGGAGCATTTCTTCTAGGCATTGCAGTTGATAAAGGGGCAAGTGCACAAGTGTGCATACTCGTTAGGAGCACACGTATGTGGCAGCTTTTTACACTGAACGTCGGAGTGCTGGAAATGTGAGCTGTTGGGGGAACATGTATTGAGATACTGGTATCTAGGAGGGGGGGGGATAGACATTGCTTTGATTACGCCTCAGATTTGTCCGCACGGGCAATGCATGATGCCAGCAATTGTTACATAGAAAGAACAATGAGGCAGTTTACCCGGACAAGTGTCGCTGTTCTTAATAATGACATTCGATTCTTGTGCTTATTTTTCTGCAAGTGTATGCTTCAGTGTTCATTTGCGCCGTCAGTTGTTTAATCAGAGATGATTTCCATTCGAACAGGATTGCCATCAATAATGATATTATTTGTTGAGTGACAATGATGTGTAATGATACCATTTTGGAAAAGTACGGGGAAAAAAGGTGAAGGAAAGAAGGCGCTGACATCCAGCATGGTTATGGAAGGTCCAGTGGTGGCTCGTTAAGGAACCAGAAACAAGTGGGCTTAGTTCCAACCTATATATGTTCTATAATGATTAGCACTTGACGAGAAAATGCACTTAGATGCCAGCATCAAGCAGCCTCTCGCTGCCAAAAAAAGCCATGCAAAAGCAAGAGTTAACAGATAAAGCCACCAGTCAAAATATGCGACTGCTAGGCTGCATATGAAAAACGATACAAAAGAAAGGTATAAAAAACTACGCAGGCAGTGAAGACCAATCCTTACATTGATTAAGGAAAAGAAAGGTTTACTAGGTTTACAAGAAAAAGGCCTTCAGTCAAGAGCATGACTGCTTGCCTGTTCATAAGGTAAGGTTACATCGCCATATATGCCTCTGGTGGGCATCTGAGCGGAAGCTTGGAAAAAAGCCTGTAATCAAACCAAAAAACGCTAGAAAAATCAAGGGAACAGGGCTAGGCACTTAGCTAAGAAAGAGGCAACACCAAAAATATCAGGTTGGTTCATAAAGGTCCTCAAACGAGCTGGGCCATCCTCAAACTGAGGTGGGAAGATAAGCTGTTGCTGTGTGCGAAGTCTGACTAGATGTTCATGCGGACAGTCCAACAAAATGTGTTCCTCATCCTGAATAGTGTGCCAGTCAGTCTGTTCATAAAGTAAGGGGTTACAAGGATGGCCTACAGCCCGAGACTCTGGCTGATGGCAATTGGCTGGTGAAACAAAATCAACCAGTGTCGAAAATTGAAACTAAATCTGACACAAACTTGAGGAGTCTGTATGAGCCTTGATTCAGGAATGCATTAATCTCAAAATCAGTGATACTGTGATGACAAGCCAAGAAAGGAATAAATTCAGAGCTCGAAGGAGCAAACGCATGCAGAGTCTTAAACATTCCTTTAAAGAGGTCTCTGTATCTCATGCGCAGCTCGCACACTTCAGCACACTTGCAAAAGAAAAGCACATGCTTCTCATCTTGAACTTCTCCACACTCACATTTATCACAAATGCTAGAACCACCATGCCAT
>Ga0307942_1001807_pt1 | contig 17265 bp, 18 predicted proteins | sample OrgLakmetagen175_FD_201846 | JGI IMG/M metagenome (GOLD analysis project Ga0307942, IMG submission 201846) | Saline water microbial communities from Organic Lake, Antarctica - #175 | ecosystem: Environmental > Aquatic > Non-marine Saline and Alkaline > Saline | place: Antarctica: Organic Lake... | reverse complement strand
GCGTGTGTGTGTGTGTGTGTGTGTGTGTGTGAGAGTGAGTGAGGCTGTTGAAAAAGGAGGCACATGTTATTAGTAGAGCTGAGGCGACGCAGGGGCAGCACGGAGATTTGGGGAGCAGCCTGCAGCGTGCAAGTGTGTGTGTATGTGTGTGTGTATGCGTGTGTGTGTGCGTGTGTGTGCGTGTGTGTGTGTGTGTGTGTGTGTGTGTGTGTGTGTGTGTGTGTGTGAGGCTGTTGAAAAAGGAGGGACACGTTATTAGTAGAGCTGAGGCAGCGCAGGTGTAGCACGGAGGTTTGGGGAGCAGCCTGTAGCAAGCAAGTGTGTGTGTGTGTATGCGTGTGTGTGTGCGTGTGTGTGCGTGTGTGTGTGTGTGAGCGTGTGTGTGGGATGAGGCTGTTGAAAAGGAGGCGCATATGATTAGTAGAGCTGAGGCGGCGCAGGGGCCTTGGGATTTTTGCAAAAAAGCGACAGGGGATGTTTACAAGACAGGAACGGGCGATTTGAAGCAACTTAGAGAGGGAGAGAAAAAGAAAGGAGGCACGCACACACGCACACACACATTCACACACACAGACAGGCGGAGTGCGGCAATGGTAGTACTGAGATTTGGGGGCACCCTGCGGTATGCTGAAAGATGGTTCAGGTTCCGTATGTAGAAAATAGGAAGATGTCATAACGAGTGTCGTGTATCAAAAGGCAAGTAAGCAGGGTTGGCCAGAACCGTATATATACACCGTATATGAACGTATATATGGTAAATTTTCTGCCAAAAATACCGTATAGACACCTTATATATAAGGTTCTGGCCAACCCTACAAATAAGTAACGCACAACATAAAGCAAATAGTAGATTACGTGGGACTAAGGTTTGGGGGGCAGCCTGCAGTAATGCACACAAGGACGCCCTTTCTTCATACTCGCAGGAACATGAATTATAGGTATTAAGTTCATAGAAGCAAACTATAGATTAAAACCCTTTGATTCTTATTTTTCTGGTTTAGTGGATACTGATGGTTCTATTGTATTAAATTATAACAGTAATAGAATTGAATGGCGCCTCACACCCAAGAACAAGCTTTCCCACAAGGACGCCCTTTCTTCACACTCGCAGGAACATGAATTATGGCGCCTCACACCCAAGAACAAGCTTACCTACAAGGACGCACTTTCTACGTACTCGCAGGAATATGAATTATGGCGCCTCACACCCAAGAACAAGCTTGCCTACAAGGACGCCCTTTCTACGTACTCGCAGGAATATGAATTATGGCGCCTCACACTTAAGGACAAGCTTGCCTACAAGGACGCCCTTTCTACGTACTCACAGGAATATGAATTATGGCGCCTCACACCCAAGAACAAGCCTGCATTCAGGTACAGGACTTGGCGCAAAACAGCAACAACAGCAACAAGAGCAGACCCTCGTTTCTACACATGCCCACCTGCAGCAGAGCCACAGCATGCTACAGCAGAGCCTTATTCAAACACTTGCCCACCTGCAGCAGAGCAACAGCATACTAAAGCAAACCCTTGTTCTACACTGGCCCACCTGCAGCAAAGCAACAGCACCCGTAGCATCTGCAGCCACCACCACAGCTCCCTCCTCCCGCTGACCAGCTAAGGCTGCACGAACATGGCACAAACAAAGTTAGTATAAAACCAGTGACCAACATTTTTGATCAGCCCTGCCAATAGCATGCAGGCACCAAACTAGATGCAACCTAGATACAGAGAGGTTACAAAAAACAAGACCACGCAAGAACTACACGCCATTCTACCCTTCATCGTGCAGACCAGCCAAGGCTGTGAATGCTTGCTTATATAATGAAAGGTGTGTTGTGTGTTGTCCATCTCCCGCAGACTAGCCAAGGCAACACATGCATGTCAAACTGACCCCGCCCATTATCTGCACACACACACACACGCACATACACATACACACACACACACACAAACACACACACCCGTCGTAATTGACTGATGGAGGGCAGGCATCAAGTCCAGGGCAGTAAATGTACACAAATGCACACGCACACACACACATACACAAACACACACAGACACACACACCTGACGTAGATGACTGATGGAGGGCAGGCATCAATACTAGGGCAGTGAATGTACACAAATGCACACACACATACACAAACACACACAGACGCACACTCACACCTGACGTAGTTGGTTGATGGAGGGCAGGCAGAAGTGCTAGGGCAGTAACTGGGCGGGGCATTACATCAGCAGCCAAAACCTGAATGGTCCAAATGCATAGCAAACTTGTCCGTTTACGGGTATGCAGCTATATGAAAGTTGTTGAAAGTTAGTATATAGGTATTCGACATCAATGACACAATACTGCAGAATCCACATGCACATTAAACGCCACCAAGCCACCGCTTTTGCCAAAATTATTGTACAGGGTAGTTAAAGTCAATGACATAGCACTGCGCACAAGGCAATCCAATGCAACCCACATGCACATTGAACGCCACCAAGCCACCGCTTTTGCCAGAAGTATTGTACAGGGTAGTTAAAGTCAATGACATAGCACTGCGCACAAGGCAATCCAATGCAACCCACATGCACATTAAACGCCACCAAGCCACTGCTTTTGCCAGAAGTATTGTACAGGGTAGTCAAAGCCAATGACAAAGCACTGCGCGCAACGCATTTCAACGCAACCCACATGCACATTAAACGCCATCAAGCCACTGCTTTTGCCAAAGTGAATGTACAGGGTAGTCAAAGCCAATGACATAGCACTGCGCGCAACGCAATCCAACGCAACCCACACCCACATTGAACACATCAAGCCACAGTTTTTATTTACGCAATTGGCACGCACTTTGGTTGCCATCAAGCCACTGCTTTTGCCAAAGGAAACGTACATGGTAGTCAAATTTAATGACACAACACTGTGCGCAACGTAATCTACACGACATTGAACGCCACCAAGCCACTTCTTTTGCCTAAGTAAACGTACAGGGTAGTCTAGTCAAAGCCAATGACACAACACTGTGCACAACGTAATCTACACGACATTGAACGCCACCAAGCCACCGCTTTTACCAAAGTAAATGTACTGGGTAGTCAGAATCAATGACACAACATTGCGCGCAACGAAATCTACACCCACTTTGAATGCCACCAAGCCACCGCTTTTGCCCAAGTAAATGTACTGGGTAGACAAATCCAACGACAGAACACTGTGCGCAATGCACTTTGCACGCACATTGAACGCCATCAAGCCACCGCTTTTGCCAAAGTAATTGTACAGGGTAGTCAAATCCAATGACACAACACTGCGCGCAACGCAATCCACACGCACATTGAACGCCGCCACCAAGCCACCGCTTTTGCCAAAGTAATTGCACAGGGTAGTCAGAATCAATGACACAACACTGCGCGCAACGCATTTCACACGCACATTGAACGCCACCAAGCCACCGCTTTTGCCAAAGTAAATGTACTGGGTAGACAAATCCAACGACACAACACTGTGCGCAATGCACTTTGCACGCACATTGAACGCCACCAAGCCACCGCTTTTGCCAAAGTAAATGTACTGGGTAGACAAATCCAACGACACAACACTGTGCACAATGCACTTGACACGCACTTTGAACGCCATCAAGCCACCGCTTTTGCCAAAATTATTGTACAGGGTAGTCAAAGCCAATGACACATCACTGAGCGCAACGCAGTCCGCACGCACTTTGAAAGCCATCAAGCCACCGCTTTTGCCCGAGTAGGTGTATAAAGTGACCATGCATTTTCCGTCGGCAGCAGCAACAAGGGCCCTTTTGCCACAGCTCGCCAGATGGGTGGTGGGGTTGCGTGTGGGTATCCACCTGTGTGGTACGTGTGTACACGTCCCTTGAGAAAAGGTGTAGAACTAACTTGAGGTTAGTCGAACGGTGATTGGTGAAGCTGGTTTGACTCCAGAAGGCAGTTCTTAATATGAAAAGTATACACCACCCTGCTGCCTTAGCTGTCGGTTGACTATATTACGCTGCGCACTTTTTACACTGCGGATACATGCGATTAACCATGAATAGCTTACTGCTTATCAAGCAACGAAAGCCCCTACACGTACACAGCCAGAAAGGGCAAAACGGAGCACGCCTTGAAAAGCATGGAGTCAAAAGCATGCTGTCAGAGAAAATGGTGTTCAGTTACGTTTGCATCTTGAAATGGCGTAGGAATTATTTACAAGGACTCAACACAACTGATAACAACCATGGTCCTCACAAGCTGCCCAAAGGGGAAACATAATTAAAATTAAGCCGGGACCGAAGAGCAGTTATGAGGACCAAGGAAATAGAAAGATGAAGAAACAGGAAAGAAACACAGATAAAAGGCAAGATTGGTAACATGATATCTCTTTGCTGCTCTACAAGAACTGGAGTGTTACACACAGAACTCAGCAGTTTTGGTGCAAAGCAGCATTTTCGCTGCAGCATGAAAGGGCAGGTGGAGTTCAGTGCAGGAGTCCACATGCATAACACACGCGGGTTATAATGCATTACACATGTGGTTATAATGCATCATCGCACATGAATACATGCGGGTTATTATGCAAACACACGCGGGTTATAATGCATTACACATGAATACATGCGGGATATAATGCATTTAACATGTGGGTTATAATGCATCGCACATGAATACATGCGGGTTATAATGCAAACACATGCGGGTTATAATGCAGCGGGTCATAATGCATTACACATGAATACATGCGGGATATTATGCATTACACATGCGTGTTATAATGCAATATACCAGAGGGGGTCGACGGAGCAAATGTCCTGAAATGTGACTTTTTTGATGCAGACCATGTTTGATGAACATAACTAGATGGTCCACAAAGTTTGGGGTCAATCGGACCACCCCAGTGGTCTGGGTGGGATTCCCGTTCAAATGTTGGCACTGAGTTTTCACAATTTAGGCCACCACTCCCCAACCAGAGCCTCTTTTCATTCTAAAACAAGATGGCAACACTTCCTTTATGAAATTAAATCATCCTGGGTTTTAAAGAGTAGATTTGGTGAAGGTTGGTTTTCCACCTTCTTGGCACCCCTTACAGGAGGCAACAAAAAATCATGACAGTCACGTGTAAATTTTGGGCCTCCGGCCCAAAATGCCCCCCCCCCCCCCAAACCCCCCTTCCTGACCCCCCACACTAGCAAAAAGGGTGTCAATCTGCTCAGAATTCATGCAGCTATCTGCCTGCACAGTTCTCATGCCATATAATGCAGTACCTGACGAGCTATAGGGTAAAAACTGGTTTGCGCACGCTCTTGCACTGACCACTTGTTTAGTGCACAAATCTAGCCAAAACCTGTGCCAAAACACTTTTTTATTTAAATGCAATGCGTAAACTGCAAGTTTCGAATCAATTGCAGGTAATTTGCCTGAACACACCCCCGCGGCCTACTTGGGGACATTCCATGCATGTCTGTGACCAGGCACCCTTTAATCAAATCACCCAACAAGGGTGCCAATTGACTGGACTAGAGCTGAAAATTCAAAAAATAATATTTCGTGAAAGTGGCCCAGTAAAATCCTGGAGACCCCCCCAAAAATTCTCCGACCCCCCCGACCCCCTCAGAATTGACTCATTTATATACCAACCGATAGCTCTTGACGTCAGAATTCCGAGTATGTAATTTATATTTCAATTGACACGTGACGTCAAAAAGTTATGATCCTAGAGGCCTCCTGCCCCTTAGTTGATTTTTTTAAAGGCAAATGGGCCCCATTTTTGTTGCAATGATATTCTTTATTAAAATTAAGACAATTCATATAAAAATGACACAAATCAGGTCAGTGGGTGGTGAGATATGAGAGAATGGTGGTGAAAAATAGGGTTCACGTCGCGCAAAATTAGACGTGTGCGCCCTAGCTGGCAACATTCAAGTTCAAGTGCTATCAGCAGCACCTCTGGGTACTGAGCTTGATTGTTGCCAGCTGGGACGCCCATACTCAATTCAAATTTAGAAAGTACCCCTTTTTCAGGCCTTCGTTGACCCCCTCTGGCATTATACATGAGTACATGCAGGCTATAATGCATTCCACATGCGCATTATAATGCATGACACATGAATACATGCAGATTATAATGCATGACACATGCATTACACATGAATACCAGTGCAAGAGTCCATATGCATTACACATGAATAGCCGCGGGGAGCTTACTGCCTATTGAGCGAGAAGGCCTCTACACGTTTATAATAAAGGCAAATGTAGACAAGAACAAGCCTTGAAAAACACTAAATTCAAAACGTTTTGGAGCAAAAGTTGTGATTTTGCTGCAGCATGCCGTGTGGGCGGTTGTGTTGGGTGCAAGTTTCCACATGCAGTTCTAAGTGAGCAGCCGTGGGTTGTGTACTGCCTGCACTTTGGCCCTGATCTTTAATCAATTTGGAGGCAGATCTTAGCCTCAGCCTGGGTAGGAAATTGCGTTATGGACCTCCCTAAATCCCTCTATATATAGGCTTGGTCACAACTGAGTGTGCACCGTAATTCGTGCACACGGTATGCTGGAAGTGAGTGTGGAGTTTGTCCTAAGAGGTTGGGAGCTTGGCGGTATTTGCATGCTTATTATTAGACCACGCATCAGGGCAATGAAAAACCACAATCGAGGCACATTGCACATTCTTGTACGCACCCATGCTGCAGCAGGCGCCTTCGCTTCAAAGTAAAGCATGCCAGCCACTTGCCCACGCCTGCGACAATAGTGCGGCTCTTGAAGCCAGAGACCTGTGAATAGCAGAGTAAATGGGCAACAAGACGATGTACTTCGAATTTACACGCCAATAAAGTGTTGCATGCTAGCACTTGGCCTTGCTTGCGACAATAGTGCGGCTCTTGAAGCCAGACACCTGTGAATAGCAGAATAAATGGGCAACATACGATATACTTCGAGCTTACACGCCAATAAAGTGTTGCATGCTAGCACTTGCCCACGCCTGCGACAATAGTGCGGCTCTTGAAGCCAGAAACCTGTGAATAGCAAAGTATACGGAACAAGACGATGTACTTCGAATTTACACACCAATAAAGTGTTGCATGCTAGCGAGTTATATCATTCAAACATGATTTGTATCAAAAAAGTCACATTTCAGGACATTTGCTCTGTTGACCCCCTCTGGTGTATACCCACACCAATAGAGTGTTGTATGCTTGTCCATACCAGGCGTGCCTTTCCCATTTAATATGAAATAGATGGTGTATACCTACACCAATAGCGTGTTGTATGCTTGTCCATACCAGGCGTGCCCTTTCCAGCATTATCATCAACTCTCATCAGGGGCCGGTTTCAGGTCGAGCATGCAACCCTTCTGATCCCAATTAATCTTTTTGTTTTTTGTGTGGTGGAGGAGTTTTACGGTACCCGGTACCAAAGTGGCTCCTTTTCCTTGATAAATGCGGAAGGGAGTGGTTTTTCACTGCCTGCGTAGTTTTTTCTTTCCTTTTTCTTCGTTGTATGACAGCTACTCGTTAGCCTATGCCCATGGCACACATTTCGAATTCAGAAATCCGTGAACAGCAATGTCGGAGGCAACATTCAACAAACGTCGGTGCTTCTCTCTACTTTTACAAAGGAACGCACATCTCTACTTTTACAAAGGAACGCACATCTCTACTTTTACAAAGGAACGCACATCTCTACTTTTACAAAGGAACGCACATCTCTACTTTCACAAAGGAACGCACATCAATTACGTACACAGTTGTGTAATCGTAGACGCGGGCAGTAGCAACCACTCCCAACATGAACGAGAAGCCACTAAAGCATGCACAGTTTTGGAAAGGCAACTTTACCTGCTCCTCTCGTGGATACCTTCATCAACTTCTACCGTGCATACAAATTAAAATTGCAAAGTAGCTGCAGGTACTTTAAATTTACTTCATCTTATTATACAACTTATTATATACAACGTTATACAACGTTATATATATACATTATACAACGTTATACAACGTTATACAACGTTATACATCTTATTATATACAACGTATGCATGTACACCTTTAGGGGGTCACACTCACCGATCCGACTTCTTGGTCCACCCGCACGTGAGCTACTTCTTCAATAGCAACAGCTGGTTGTGAGGGGTCTGCTCCCGCACTCCCGTCGGTGTGTGTTTCCATAGCCTGCTCGATGATTTAATTGAAGATCAGGCATTCAGTGCGCATTGTAAAAAGAGAGGTTTATGTTACAATAAACCGTGTAGAGATGGTCTGTGTGTGCCCTGTAGCTTGCTCACATTTTAATAGTAAGGATTTCTTGACGCCCAGCTAATGCTCTCTTGAGCGCACAACTAAGTAGGGTTGGCCAAAACCACACACATGAGTGCACACTAGGGCACAACTAAGTAGGGTTGGCCAGAACCACACATATGAGTGCACAAGAGTGCACAAACAAGTAGGGTTGGCCAGAACCACACATATGAGTGCACACTAGGGTACAACTAAGTAGGGTTGGCCACAACCACACATATGATTGCACAAGAGTGCACAAATAAGTAGGGTTGGCCAGAACCACACACATGAGTGCACACTAGGGCACAACTAAGTAGGGTTGGCCAGAACCACACATATGAGTGCACAAGAGTGCACAAATAAGTAGGGTTGGCCACAAGAGTGCACAACTAAGTAGGGTTGGCCAGAACCTCACATATGAGTGCACACTAGGGCACAAATAAGTAGGGTTGGCCAGAACCACACATATGAGTGCAAACTAGGGTACAACTAAGTAGGGTTGGCCAGAGCCACACATATGAGTGCACAAGAGTGCACAAATAAGTAGGGTTGGCCACGAGAGTGCACAAATAAGTAGGGTTGGCCAGAACCACACATATACGGTGTATACACGGTGTTTTTGGCAGGGAAACCACCAAACAATACGGTCATGTACGGTGTATATATACGGTTCCGGCCAACCCTACATATAAGGCACGTTAGGGTGCCCTGTTGCTTGTGCAAGTAAGAAAAAGAAAAGACTCTGCTGGTAGTGATGACACAGCCAGCACGATTGAGGGAGGGGGTTACGTAGGTGCGCAATTTGTATAGACAAGCCTACAGAGATAAGGGAAGGGCATTTCCTCTCTCCATTGCACGCAGAGCACATTGATTGGTGACTTAATCAGGTTATCCACACTTGACCTAATCAGGTTATCCACGTGACCTTGCACGTATTTACGCTGCACGTTATAGGCATGACGCCCCACACGACCTTACGTAATTAGGTTATCCACACTTGACCTAAGCAGGTTATCCACGTGACCTTGCACGTATTTACGCTGCACGTTATAGGCATGACGCTCCACATGACCTTACGTAATTAGGTTGTCCCCATTTGACCTAAGCAGGTCATCCACATGACCTTGCACGTACTTACGCTGCACCGTATAGGCATGACGCTCCACACGACCTTAAATAATTAGGTTATCCACACTTGACCTAAGAAGGTCATCCACATGACCTTGCACGTATTTACGCTGCACTGTATATAGACATGACCTACACCTGCCATCTCACTACCACAGCGTTTTGGGCTCTTTATTTTCATCGTTGCACAGAACGCATGCTGACCGTCTTGTAAGACCCGTCGTGCATCTTATCCTTACAGTAAGACAGGCAGCATGCAATCGATTTAACACGCTGACTTCCATCATCAGGAAGAGCAACAACACTACTAAAATGAGGCACAGCCTACATATACTACTACAGAACTAGAGTAACAATACTACTAAATGAGACACAGCCTACAAATACTCTAAAGAACTAGAGTAAAATAATACTAAAATGAGACACAGCCTACAAAATGGGTCTTTTCCCGTATTTAAGATGGAGTGCTTTTCAACTGCCTGCGTATTTTCTACCTTTTCTCCTACTCAGTCTATGCTGAGCTGATCCACCAAACAGCTGCTTTTGTCCTCTCAAAATACGCGTATGCTTTTCCCCTCTCGAAATATGCGTCTGTCAAAGCATTTGTGAGCCTCACAGATACACACACTTTCTCACACACACACACACATACACACACACACACACACACAACACACACAATTATGCAAGCAAACACACATTTCTTACCCTCTGGCTGTCATCTACAAGGCTCCCCACAGTGTGATGATGCGGAGGCAGCAGGTGGATTCGCAACACGCGTATGACCCCACGACAAGCTGGACTGCCTTCTGGGTGAGGCTACAAAGGCACAAACAGTCAATGACACGTTGGTCTGCTTGTGTGTTTGCATGTCCTGCTTTGTGTGTTTGCATGTCCTGCCTTGTGTGTTTGAGTGAATAATCTAAGAAAGAGTCGAGCTGCCCTCTGGTCGAGCACTCCCTCTTCCCACTTGTCAAAAACATTGGGTCATAAATCATAGGTCGTTGGTTTGATCCTTGGTTAGAGTCCTGGGTTGCTTCCTTTGTTGTATGCAATTGTCAAGGACAGAAGGGGCAGTCGCAGCACCACAATACTACCCACCAGGCGGGTTATTTTGCTTCCTTTGTTGTTTGCATTTGTCAAGGACAGAAGGGGCAGTCACAGCACCACAACACTACCCGTCAGTCACTTTACTTTTGCTTCCTTTGTTGTATGCATTTGTCAAGGATACAATACCAGTCTGTTTATATTTGGTTTGAGTCTTGGGTTGCTTCTAGGGTCGGCCAGACCGGATACATGCACGCCATGGTGAGGCTGATGGGCCGTCAGCTGTGAACGCTACAAGCATGCCTCACGTCGGTCTTCTCAGCTGCCACACGCAACTGGGGCTGGCCAGAACCGTATACATACACCGTACATGAACTGTATTTTTGGTGATTTCCCTGCCAAAAATACCGTATATACACCGTTAGGGTTGAACCCTAACCCTAAACCCTAACCCTAAACCCTAAACCCTATCCAAGTCCTCCTCCAAACCAGTGCTAAACACCAGTACAGCAATAGAATAGTGCACAAAGAAGATGTCGGCCACACATACACTGCTCACCTGCTGCACTCAAATCAAGTGACTCACCCCACTGCTCTGACAGCATCCTCAGCCAAACGTGTCCCAGCACCAAGTTCTTTACGCTAACAGCAAATCAGACCCGCAAACGCACTGCTCACCTGCTGGCTAGCCGAGCCTTCCTCCACACTCGTGCCCAACACCACAACCAACACAGCACCCAAAGCAAGTGACTTACCCAAACTGCTCGCTAAATTCTTTAAGCACAAGCACGAGCTGAGCCCCACAAACGCGTTGCTTACCTGCTGGCTAGCTGAGCCCTCCTCCACACTTGTGCCAAGAACTATCAGCATGGCCTTTGCCGGTCCCTGAGGCACAGGCGTTGCTGCTGCTGCTGTTGCTGCTGCGGGAGGTGGGCCTGTTGCAGCTTCTGGAAGTGGCCCAGAGAGGGGTGCGCCTGCGTAATGTGAGCATAATGGCACCATGTACGTTGCATACAATTTGGCACTGTTTTCGTTTCTACAACTAGGGTGCACCTGTGCGATGTGCGCATCTTCATGGCATCTTGTGTCGTGTGCGATTTGGCACTCTTCACACGTGAGTATTAATCAAGCTGCTGATGATGAGGGGGCAGTCCAGATCACAAAGGTGTTGCCCTTGTGTGCCTGTGTGCATCATGTGCGTCGTAGGAGTTTGGGCACAGCTCACGTTTATAAAAGCTAGATAGGTTCCCTTGTGCGGCCAGTGCGCGTCATGTGCGTCGTAGGAGTTTGGGCACAGCTCACGTTCTTAATAGCTCAGTTGCCCTTGTGCGGCCTGTGTGCTTCTTGTGCGTCGTAGGAGTTTGGGCACAGCTCACGTTTATAAAAGCTCAGTTGCTTTTGTGCAGCCTGTGTGCTTCTTGTGCATCGTAAAAAATGTGTGCACTGTTCGGTATAGATAAAAAAAGTTGCTGCTGATCCAAGAGGGTGGCAGTCCGAATAGGGTTCTACCTGTGCGTCATGTGTCATGTACGAGTTTGAAATTGGAGTATGAAAATCCTGCACGTGTCTGCAAATATGTCTAGATTGGTATGATAAACTCCTGAAAGGGCAAGAAGCAACCCAAAAGGGGGGGGCGTTGTTACTGCATCTCCACTTTTTAGGATAGAATGTTTGCATTGTGTTGCTCTTTAGCCAGATACATCTCGGCTGCCGTCAGCTGATGTTTTATGCTGTGTGTAATGATGGGGGTATAATCCACAAGCGTATCCAGTTGTTTCCTTCCTCCCGCTAAGCATCTGTGCTTGTGTGTGTGTGCGCGCATGTTTGTGTGTGTGTGTGTGTGTGTGTGTGTGTACTTGTGTGTGTATGTGTGAATTTATGCACTCGCTGTGCTAGAGACCATCGCACAGATCAATCCAATGCACACCTGTGCCTGTGCCTGTGCCTGTGCCTGTGTCTGTGCCTGTGTCTGTGCCTGTGTCTGTGCCTGTGCTTGTGTCTGTGCCTGTGTCTGTGCCTGTGCTTGTGCCTGTGCCTGTGCCTGTGCCTGTGCCTGTGCCTGTGCCTGTGTCTGTGCCTATGTCTGTGCCTGTGCCTGTGCCTGTGCCTGTGCATGTGTCTGTGCCTGTGCCTGTGTCTGTGTCTGTGCCTGTGCCTGTGCCTGTGTCTGTGCCTGTGTCTGTGCCTGTGTCTGTGTCTGTGCCTGTGCCTGTGCCTGTGTCTGTGCCTGTGTCTGTGCCTGTGTCTGTGCCTGTGCCTGTGCCTGTGTCTGTGCCTGTGCCTGTGTCTGTGTCTGTGCCTGTGCCTGTGCCTGTGTCTGTGCCTGTGCCCGTGTCTGTGTCTGTGTTTGTGCCTGTGTCTGTGCCTGTGTCTGTGTCTGTGCCTGTGCCTGTGTCTGTGTCTGTGCCTGTGCCTGTGCCTGTGCCTGTGCCTGTGCCTGTGCCTGTGCCTGTGCCTGTGCCTGTGTCTGTGCCTGTGCCTGTGTTTGTGCCTGTGCCTGTGTTTGTGCCCGTGCCTGTGCCACCATAGCAATCAGTGCTTTAAAAGGCAAGCTAGGAGAGCAGAGTCAGAAAGGGCAGGTATGTAGGGTTGGCCAGAACCATATCTATACGGTGCACATACGGTCTTTTTTGGAAGGGAATAACAAAATATGCGGTCATATACGGTGTATGAATACGGTTCTGGCCAACTCTAGCAATAAACCGAACACACCACCACCACATGGCGCGCGCCTGTGGTGTGGAATAAGTAGCATACCTATTATAAGTACCATACCTATACGGTGCACATACAGTATTACTGGCAGGGAAATCACTAAATTTACAATCATACGGAATATACCTCACTGACACAAAAGTTTGAGCGACGTCAGAGTGGCTTCAGCAAATATCAATCGAAACAGCATCACTGGCATACAGCATTATTGTGAGAATGGCTTCAACTCTAAGTCAAAGTCAAAGTCTACATTGGAATACACTAGCGCGCATTAAGGAAAGGCTCTCAACTAGCGCTCACACTAGCCAGAGCCCCATGTACGTCAGCTAAAATCCACTAACACAACAGCCCTCACTGGCATAAGTTGACAGTGTCAAAGTGGCTCCAGCAAAACATATACTTAAACAGCAACTGGGTTGGCAATAAAGGTGCGTGCTGAAGCTCGGCTCAGCTGCAATTGCGCACGTTTGCCTGTGTCTGCGCACGTGTGTCTGTGTCTGCGCACATGTGTCTGTGTCTGCGCACGTGTGCCTGTGCCTGCGCACGTGTGCCTGTGTCTGCGCACGTGTGCCTGTGTCTGTGCACGTGTGCCTGTGTCTGTGCACGTGTGCCTGTGTCTGTGCACGTGTGCCTGTGTCTGCGCATGTGTGCCTGTGTCTGTGCACGTGTGCCTGTGTCTGCGCACGTGTGTCTGTGTCTGCGCACGTGTGTCTGTGTCTGCGCACGTGTGCCTGTGCCTGCGCACGTGTGCCTGTGTCTGCGCACGTGTGCCTGTGTCTGCGCATGTGTGCCTGTGTCTGCGCACGTGTGCCTGTGTCTGCGCACGTGTGCCTGTGTCTGTGCACCTGTGCCTGTGTCTGCGCACGTGTGCCTGTGTCTGCGCACGTGTGTCTGTGTCTGCGCATGTGTGCCTGTGTATGCGCACGTGTGCCTGTGTCTGTGCACGTGTGCCTGTGTCTGCGCACGTGTGCCTGTGTCTGCGCACGTGTGCCTGTGTCTGCGCATGTGTGCCCGTGTCTGCGCACGTGTGCCTGTGTCTGTGCACGTGTGCCTGTGTCTGCGCACTTGTGCCTGTGTCTGCGCATGTGTGCCTGTGCATGCGCACGTGTGCCTGTGTCTGTGCACGTGTACCTGTGTCTGCGCACCTGTGCCCGTGTCTGCAGCCCCTTGGCTCCTCTCATCAGCAGCACCTGAAGAAGAATGGCCAGCTGTTGCAGCGCCTGACCCTACAGCCCTGCTGGCGTCACCTCCACCAACGTGAGTGCGCTGGTGCTGCTGCTGGTGCTGCTGCTGGTGCTGCTGGTGTGAAATAGATGGGAGCTCTGGTGCGTGCGAAGCTGCTGCTGACGAGCCAGACGGTTCAGTTGCTGCAGCGCTTAAAATCACACCATTTCTGTACGGCGGTGCTGCTTGGGCTGCTGCTGCTGTTGCTGTTGTTGTGGCTGCTACTGCTGCTACTGGGCCAGCTGCTGCTCCTGCTGCTGTTGCTGTTGTTGTGGCTGCTGATGTAGCTGCCACAGCTGGGACTGTTGCTGTTGTCGCTGTTGGGGCTGTTGCTGCTCTTCCAGCTGGAGTGGCTGTCGCAGAAGGTGCATGGGCAGCAGATGCTCGCCAGAATGTGTGTCGAGAGCCAGGCCGAATTCCTTCCGCTGCTTCTTGCGCTGCTGCGTGTGGGGGCTGAGAAAGCTGTGGACGGGGCAGGGGGGCAGGAGGGGGGACACCTTCAATGATGTTGAGGAGGCCGGCTGGGCGCCTGTGAGCAAGTTAAGACGTGTGTGTGTGTATCTTGTGTGTGTGTGTGGCTGTGTCCTCTGTGTGCAGATCTTCTGCCACGTGTGTGTGTATGAGTATATGTGCGTGTGTGTTTCAGCATGGGGAGAGAGTTTATGTGCAGATCTTCTGCTGCAGTGTGTGTGTGTATGTGTGTGTGTGTGCCTGCGTGAGTGCGTGTGTATGTGTATGCATGTGTATGTGTATGTATGTGTGTGGTATTCACGTCTTCGTGCTGAGATTCCCAAACAGTACCCATGCTGTGTACCTCAGCATAAGATGAGGTACAAGATCAGCAGAGTGTGGGTATGTGTGTGTGTACAATCCTGTACCTCGTCTTGTGCTGAGGTGCAGGATCAGCAGAGTGTGGGTATGTGTACAATCCTGTACCTCGCCTTGTGCTGAGGTGCAGGATCAGCAGAGTGTGGGTATGTGTGTGTGTGTGCAATCCTGTACCTCGTCTTGTGCTGAGGTGCAGGATCAGCAGAGTGTGGGTATGTGGGTATGTGTACAATCCTGTACCTCGTCTTGTGCTGAGGTGCAGGATCAGCAGAGTGTGGGTATGTGGGTATGTGTGCGTTCTGGCGTTTCAGTACGAGTGGACGAGGTACGCAAGCAGCAAAGAGTATTTGCCGCTGTTGCATCTCAGTTCATGCTTTGTAATATAATAGTTCATGCTTTGTGTAAATATAATAGTTCATGCTTTGTGTAAATATAATAGTTCATGCTTTGTGTAAATATAATAGTTCATGCTTTGTGTGAATATAATAGTTCATGCTTTGTGTAAATATAATGGTTCATGCTTTGTATAAGCAATAACTTGCAGCGTCATCTTTTGCTGGTCCTGCAAAGAAACTCTAACGTAACTAACAATGTAGCCAATAATGTGTGGGTGCTGGCAGGGCTCTGAGTTCTTATTCTCAGCCTTCTCATATGTCCTTCTCAGCCTTCACATATGTCCTTCTTATTTCTTATATGTCCTTCTCAGCCTTCTCATATGTCCTTCTCAGCCTTCTCATATGTCCTTCTCAGCCTTCTCATATGTCCTTCTCAGCTTTCTCATATGTCATTCTCAGCCTTCTCATATGTCATTCTCAGCCTTCTCATATGTCCTTCTCAGCCTTCTCATATGTCCTTCTCAGCCTTCTCATATGTCCTTCTCAGCCTTCTCATATGTCCTTCTCAGCTTTCTCATATGTCATTCTCAGCCTTCTCATATGTCCTTCTCAGCCTTCTCATATGTCCTTCTCAGCCTTCTCATATGTCCTTCTCAGCTTTCTCATATGTCCTTCTCAGCCTTCTCATATGTCCTTCTCAGCCTTTTCATATGTCCTTCTCAGCTTTCTCATATGTCCTTCTCAGCCTTCTCATATGTCCTTCTCAGCTTTCTCATATGTCCTTCTCAGCCTTCTCATATGTCCTTCTCAGCCTTCTCATATGTCCTTCTCAGCCTTCTCATATGTCCTTCTCAGCCTTCTCATATGTCCTTCTCAGCCTTCTCATATGCCCTTCTCAGCCTTCACATATGTCCTTCTCAGCCTTCTCATATGTCCTTATCAGCCTTCACATATGTCCTTATCAGCCTTCACATATGTCCTCCTTATTTCTCATATGTCCTTCTCAGCCTTCTCATATGCCCTTCTCAACCTTCTCATATGCCCTTCTCAGCCTTCTCATATGTCCTTCTCAGCCTTCTCATACGCCCTTCTTATTTCTCATATGTCCTTCTCAGCCTTCTCATATGTCCTTCTCAGCTTTCTCATATGTCCTTATCAGCCTTCACATATGTCCTTCTCAGCCTTCTCATATGCCCTTCTCAGCCTTCTCATACGCCCTTCTCAGCCTTCTTATATGTCCTTCTCAGAGTTCTCGTATGTCCTTCTTATTTCTTATATGTCCTTCTCAGCCTTCTCATATGGCCTTCTCAACCTTGTCAGCCTGCTCAGCCTTCTCATATGTTTCGCTGTGCAAAGCTTGAGGGGTCAATTACGTCTTTAACCCATGCACTCAACCAGTTCCAGACACTCTTTTAAGCTCCCCCTTTGATGAATAGAGCAAACAGAACAGAAATAGATGCAAAGATTTGGTGTCAAAGCAAATAGTCTTGGTCATTCTAGCTCCCCTGCTTCTCACCCACTCCCACACGCACACCCACACCCACACCCACACCCACACGCACACCCACACCCACACCCACACCCACGCCCACACCCACACCCACACCCACACCCACACGCCCACACCCACACCCACACCCACACCCACACCCACACCCACACCCACACCCACACCCACACCCACACCCACACCCACACCCACACCCACACCCAC
>Ga0307942_1001804_pt1 | contig 17265 bp, 18 predicted proteins | sample OrgLakmetagen175_FD_201846 | JGI IMG/M metagenome (GOLD analysis project Ga0307942, IMG submission 201846) | Saline water microbial communities from Organic Lake, Antarctica - #175 | ecosystem: Environmental > Aquatic > Non-marine Saline and Alkaline > Saline | place: Antarctica: Organic Lake... | reverse complement strand
TTAGCTACAAAAGAGGCAACACCAAAAATATCAGGTTGGTTCATAAAGGTCCTCAAACGAGCTGGGCCATCCTCAAACTGAGGTGGGAAGATAAGCTGTTGCTGTGTGCGAAGTCTGACTAGATGTTAGATGTAGGCAATAGTGTTACTTATTAAGGATTACAGGATAAGCAGTCATAATTGAAGTGCCCCAATTGGAAATTAGGGGCCTACACTGACGCTAGCTGCATAGGCAAGGCCGAAAACTTTATAGGCGCAGGGGTATACTGCCCTCAAACCAAAGCTGAATGTTATGTGAACTTGGGAGGCGTGGGAATGACAAACACCATCAATAGAGCTGAGCTCACAGGGATTGCAGCAGCGTCTACCAATAAGTATACTAAGATAGCAACGGACAGTGCGTGCTCCCTAAGCCAAATTAGAAAACAGCTACTCTTCCCTGAAATGCAACGAGACCATATACAATCAAATCTGCTAGAACAAATTGCATCTATGATTTATGCTTCACCAGAACTCATCTGCTTCTATAAAGTGAAAGCCCATAGTGGCATTGCAGGAAATGAATGTGCAGATGCAATTGCCAAGCAAACACTCTGCCTACATGACGGAGGTCATGACGTGCACTTTCAGCCTCCAGCTCCAGACGGTAATGCATACACACACCTTTACTGGCTTGCGGGTAAAGACACCGATGAGGATCCCAGCAGAAGAGGGGCAATTACACCTAGGAGAGTGCAAGCACTCTCTGATTTAAAGGCCAAGCTGAAAATAAAAAATAAAAATGTGCCAATCACACAGACTGAGCAGTACCAAAACAGGCACAGGGTATTACAACTACTGAATAGGATCTTACACCTTTGGTCAATAAACAAGCCACAAATGCTTTCTGGAACAACAGTGATTTCAAATTCTACGAAAAGCGTAATGTTATGAGGTACCGCACTGGTAAAATTTTTAATTAAAACACGCCTACCGGTACGGCTTCTCTCCCGATGCAAACTGCCCCATCTGTCCTTGCACTGATAGTGCGCTTCACATACTCTCAGGCTGCCAACACACTAAAATGAGAAACATGATTATAAAACACCATAATACTGCAAGTGTGCTGATTGTCCAAGCCCTACAAAAGGGACCATGCGGTGCCAACCAAATTGCCTACACTGATACAGGCAGCGCAGATAACTATCAGAGCAAGACCTAAATCTGAGAAACACTGCCAACAAAACACTGCCCTCTTGGTTGCTACCAGAACTAACAGCATGTGCTTTAAAAGCCTCTTCTCGTCCTGACCCTATCCTATTTTTACCTAGCACTGTGTGCCCTTCTCGCGTAGCCACCCGCAACTCAAATTTTTAACAGCTTGCTAAAGACAAGAAACTGAATCCAAACCAGTGGGAAATTCATCAGATTAATTTTAGATTTTGTGAAGACACTAGGCCCGACCCCCAACTCCAAAAAGCAAAAGCACAGCACAGCATGCTTGTTGCCAACCTAAACAGACAAGGATATAGGGAAGTCAAGCTTCACGTGATCCTCGTTGGAGCTATGGGGACTATTTACAAAGACTGTACAGACAAACCTCTGGCAGAACTTTATCTGGACTACCATAAACCAGATTAAAAAACTGACACAAACTGAATGAATACTCCATCAGACATGCATCTGCACTCATAAAAACAAGGTATGCACTGCAATATAACACAAGCAACAACAGTCAAGGATTGGGTCCGGGTGCTACAGCACACAACCCCCCTGACCCACATTAATTTCTTTTAATGGTTTGCGCGGTGGGGGGTTGCCTGGTACGGGAACCTAAGTAACCCCCTCCCTTAATCATGCTGGCTGTGTCACCACTACCAGCAGAGTCTTTTCTTTTCTTAAGGATTACAAGGGCCTCCTGTACCATGGCAGTCTTAAGGTAAGGTTACATCGCTAAATATGCCTCAGGGGCATCTGGGCGGAAGCTTGGAAACAAGCTTGAAACCATACCTATCTACATAAAAGGGGAAGCGTCTATGATGAGCAAGAGAAAGAAACGGAAAACAAAGGTCTAGTTTGGAGAAGAAAAGGAGAGGCTGATGGCAGTCTTAAAATACACGATAAAGGGCAAGACACAGGATCAGGTGTGTACCACCCTCCTCGCTTAGACGTACACATTACGTGAACCCAAGAGGCCCAGGTATTACAAATACCGTTTCACGTGCAGAGCTAGCAGCTGTAGCAGCCACAATCATTCACGGCTACTCCCATATATAGCCACAGATAAGGAAAAGAAAAGAAAAAGCACGCAGATAGTGTAAACACTACTGGCATGGATTAGGAAATGATGTTGTCTTGTATTCTGCACCACCCAATGGATGTAGAAGCACACAACATCCCACCTGTTTAAAAAATACAAAGGGAAGCTTTTCAGTGGGAATTTGCGCCCAGAAGCCTGCACACCAATAGAAGTATTACTCATATATTTGTGGGGGTTGTACTTAATGTCTTGTAAGCACCATCCCACCACATCGATGTTAGCTGTCCCCCATATGTATGGGGTATCACAAACCACGCTCACAACGCTACTCACAAAGAAGCTCCAACCCAACAAAAAGAAGCCACGACTCTGTAGGCTCAATACCTATACCATCCCCCAACCTGCCCCAAACTACAGCCATCGAATGTCTGTCGGAACTCACACCTACTACCCAGCTTGCCGCTCCCTCACATAACCAGCCAGCAAAACGTGCACGGCAGACACAATCTGCTTTCCCACACACCACTAAAAAGAGAAAGCGCAACCAGATAGTAAGCCAGCAACATCTCCTCAACACGCAAAACTTACTCTCCTCCGGAAAGAACAATCAACCAATAGCCAACTCAATAAACGCACGACACACTCACATACCGCTTGCCACAATCACCCACAACACAGACGTTTACACAGACAACTACCTCCTCCATCCCACAAGACAATAGTACCAACCCCTTCACACAGCAGATAAGTAACATAAACCCAACCTACCGCATCCACAATAATCCAACCTTCAAGAATACAGACTACACAGAACCATATGTACAGCACAGACCTCAAAGAAAAAAGAAGATGCGAGCTCCTTGATGTAACCCAATGCTTATCTAGCCTGAGCCTGACCCCCTTGCGCACTACCCACATCCAACAAGAACTTTGGACGTACAAGAAAGACGAGGCCTTCTCTATGACACCCACTGAGGCCTTAATCACGCTTTATCATGATCATCTGGACGTCCACCACATAAATAACTGAAATTTTTTGCATTTGCAACAAAAGGGGTAGAGATGCTGGCCCCTCAGAAAGACAGAAGAAATAGAAAAAAAGAAAAAACTACGCAGGCAGTGAAAACCACTCCCCACATTAATTTAGGAAAGGAGCCACTTTGGTACCGAGTACCGTAAAGCTCCTCCACCGCAAAAAGGAAAGGGAAAATCAATGGGGATCATGAGGGTTGCAGGCTTGGCCTGAAACCGGCTCCTGATGAGAGTTAATAATAGTATTGGAAAGGGCACGTCTGGTATGGACAAGTTAAGCAGCAAATTTCACAGAGTGCACATGGAGCTTGGAGGCAAGCTTCTTTACTCTTTGAGAATCAAGACCCAGTTCCTTGAAAGGCTTCAGAGTGTGAGTGTTGTAAATGATGCCACCTACACCCAAAAGGATGATGTGGAGAGTAACGGAGGCTCCTTGGAGAATGTTGCAGATATCTTTGTACAAGCTATTCCTTTGCGGCGTTCAGCTGGTTCTGAGGTCTGGTGTCTTCACAATACTTGATCTCAACGAGGTGGATGTCACGCCGAGATTTTCTGAGGTCTTTAGGTCGATGCTGTGTGGGGTTGGTGGCTCTACTGGTGGCTGGCGGTGCTGATGATGAGGTGCTCCCAGTCTCCCTCAATTGCCCCGTGCCACTTCGATGAACCCACCCCCCTACATTTAGTTTGTTGTAGACAGAAGCATTACCATACACACTACGCTCCTATGATTCTAGAAAGATGGGCCCTACCCCTATTCGAGCCTAGTTCCATTCCTAAAAACCATCCAAGCTGCTGCTCACACTGATATTGTAAGTGCATTTTGTGAAGTCTGCTCCTACCATTTAGGACTCTAATCACTGGATCTGCTCCCTCCGCCCTTTCAAGACATGTACATATGCGACGTCTGTAATTGTATCTACCATTGGCAGTGCCTACTAAAAACCAACTGCTACAATGCCAACGAGCGAGAGGCTATTGACACTAATAACACATGGGCCTGCCCAGCCAAATGAAAATGAAATGAACGAACGGACCTTTAAATCTCTCTGTGAAAAGTTGGTGAAGTCTCGTGGAACCCAACATGAGAGCCAGAAGAACTGCAAAACACTTGTGAAAGTTTTAGACGCAGCCACCAAATGTACAAAGAGCATATCACAGCACCAAACCTACCGCAACCTGCACCAGACACACACCTTAATGATTTTCAAAAACAAGGGTTCTCAGCCAATCAAGAAAGAGACTCCTATCAGCCCTATGCTATCAAATTTCGGAACAAAGTCAAATCTAACATCCAGCCCACCAACCCTCAAGCAGACATTGCAGGCACTGGGTGCTGCGAGTACTGGACCACTGACGTTGATCTCTGAAGCACCTAGGAAACGACACCAAATCTCCCTCAGACGAACCTCCTCCCAGAAGTGCTCAATGCCACAGTAGCTTGCATCTACACGTAGACGGAATATGCAAAGGCATGCTCAACCCTTAGCGCCTGAACATTATAGGGCTTTTGAAAAAGCAAAATACGGCGGCTTCAATGGCAGCATTCACCCGCCCCCAATCTTGCATCGGCGCTCGTGGGCCTCATCACACGCAAAGATACTGCTACCTCCAGACATTCAAGCCAAAAGATTAGAAACTCATTTTCACGGATGCTTCCCCCCCGCATTATCACCACCCTACATAAATGGGCCCTAGTTCCTAAAGTAAAAATGGCATCCCCCCTTGACCATGACCCCACACTCCCTCAATACTGGAGCGAACACCCAAGAGATAAGGCCTTCGGGCAAACAGCAATGCCTTCTCCTCCAATTTTACTGGTTTCTGTATCTGCCATCACATTTACCATCAAAACACCATGTATCTAGCAACAAGGCATGCAATTTACTCTGCTGCCCTTAGCATAAAGGCAGCAGCTACCTTCATGTTCCTTCCCTCCTGGAATAAAAGGATGGCCACCAATCCCTACACATCGCTCTGACGCAAATATTTGAGAATATGCAAATTCTTGGGCTACATATCATCACACCAATAACCCCAATATGCAGAAGTACTCCTCTAAAACAATGTACAGTTGCGACTTCCCAAACACACTTGGGATTTGCGGATCATTGCCATATGGAATACTAAAGGTAGAAAATGCCTCAATGCCTACAACAACAATTGGCAGAAAGAGCTTGCCAAAGGAAATCCTGGGGCAAAGTGGGCAATCAATAGCAGACAAAACGACCCCTTCCCCTCTGCCCTTAGCACTGAAAAGACTCCAGGTCTTAATAAAGGAAGGAAAATACCCAGCGACCGCCTCCATCAAACACCATAAGGCCCCCAAGATAAAACAAGTACCCTGGATCGACCCTAGTGCTCTGACAAAGCAACGCAGCTCCAGCCCAAACCTGACCCGCAAAGTACAAGATTGGCGGGACTGGACTGATGGCAGTCTTAAAAAACATGAATAAGGGCAAGTCGGCGGATCAGGTGCATACCACCCTTGCTTAAACGTATCCCATTCAGGGCTGTGCACTACGCCGTATTTCCAAAATGACACCGTATATACGGTACGGTATACGCCGTATCGTATATTTTACCGTATATTACGGTATGAGCAAAAGTAAGGTGCCAAACCGTACAGTTCGGTCCCACCGTACATTACATTTTGACCGTACGTAGGCCGTTTGGCTCCAATTCCGGCCCAAAGAAACCCTAAACCCTATACATTTCTATTCCTTTTGCAACAAGTATATATGAATAAAACACAATTTATTAACTAGGAATCAGGTACCGCGTCCAACTTTGAGTTTCCATGCAAGCCCCTGCTGCCTTCGAAGATCCCTACTGGAGCAGACCCGCCGACACGGCGCCGGGAGACCCACCGGAGCCTCCCACGGCGGTCTCACGGCGGTCGAACACGCCGGAGAAGGAACAGACAGTCAATTTGAGCTCTTGCTAGGAGGGACTAGAATGCTTTTTCCTTTGTTCCTTTGTATAATGTTGCTTTCAAAACGAACTCTTCCTTTGTAAAGTCCTGAGCTGATATTTGGTCTCCGGCGCCGTCCTGGGGCTTCTCCGGCGCCTTTTTCTGATTTCCGGCGCCGGAAAAAGATGACAGAAAAGCTAGTGCCAATCCGGCGCCGGACTCGAGCCTTTTCGGCGCCGGAATTTTGATCGACGCCGGACGCCCGGTCGGTCCGGCGCCGGAAATGAGACTAAAGTGGGAAAAGCTCATAAAACAGAACAATAATCAAGTCCCCTGCTGCTAATGCAACATGCAAAATGCAATGCAAAGCAGAGGTTGCCAGTACACTGCCTTAGGCAGCAGAAGTCTTGCATGTGCACTTTTTCAAAATGTACGTTTGTGGCTTCTAGACAGCTAAACCCACATGATAGAATGATTAGAAAATAAATTTGAATGATTGAATGATTAACAAACAGCAGTTACAGGGGTGGGTGGCTGCCAGGTACCCCGCCAGCACTCCTCTTGATGCAGAGCTGCGGTCTGACTGGCGTGCGTGACACCTTGCTTGCGATGACTAATTGTCGCTATATGCATAGTTTACCTTAGTCGTCCCATAGTTTACGACTATGAGACATTCTACACAGGAGACTAAAATTGCGCTCTGAATGCATTCCAAAACACCACGACTGAGCTCAGATTGCACTCCCAAGCAACAAGATTGCGCTCAGATTGCACTCCAAAACACCACGACTGCGCTCAGATTGCACTCTCAAGCAACAAGATTGCGCTCAGATTGCACTCCAAAACACCACGACTGCGCTCAGATTGCACTCCCAAGCAACAAGATTGCGCTCGGATTGCACTCCAAACACCACGACCGCGCTCTGATTGCACTCCCAAGCAACAAGATTGCGCTCAGATTGCACTCCCAAACAACAAGATTGCGCTCAGATTGCACTCCCAAATACCGGAACTGCACTCCGATTATACTCCAGATGACCAAGATTGCAATCCCAAAAATTGAAACTGCGCTCCGAGCGATTGAGACTGCGCTCGGAGCGCTACGCTGTTGTACGCCAGCCGAGAGTGTAACGACGCAGGTCGCAACAAATCAGCAATAAATCAGGAATAAATCAGATATAATCAGGTTTACTCAGCATCAGTGCTTGCATCAGATCATCACGCCTGTCAGTCCGGCGTAACGCCTATCAGAAAGGTATAAATATCAGCAACTCGAGGCAGTCAGTATTCTTATTAAATAGCTGAAAGCTACATCAGCGTAGTTTGCGGTTTCAAACCCGCCTGCCTCAGTCTTGCTTGTTACATTTTGGTGGAGTTGCACGGTCTCGATTGCACCCAAGGTGTTCTCCCAAGGAGCTCAGCAGACCGTCAAGCGCGCAGAGGTGCCATAGCTGCGTCAAACATTGTGGCGGTAGGAAGTGTCTCTGTCTACTTGCCTTCCTTGCTTTGTGCTTTGCTGCTGTTCTTCCACGCATCGCTGAACCCAAGATCGTGTTTGCACGTGACAAAGCACCAGTGAGAACGCGCCCTTGTGGACATCAGAATAATGGCTACTCAGCAAGCCACTCAGCATCAAATTGCGCAACAGATTGCGCAACAGGCCGCTCAGATAGCACAGCAAATGCTGCAGCAGCAGCAGCCTCAGATGCTGGTTGCCTTCCCAGAATGGAATGGCCAGGATGCAGAGTCGCACATCAGTCAGCTCGACTCAGCCCTGCACGCCAATGGCCAGGCTGGGATCCTGGACCAGCCTCAGCGGTATTTCCATCTGTTGTTAACTACATGCAAAACGCAGTGCAAGGCCACTGAGTTTCTGCAGGCTTTCATCCAGCAGCAGCCCCTCAGCACCACTCAGAAAATCAAAGACGCCTTCCGAGAGCGCTTTGCTTCAGAGGTGCGCAGGCGTGCTGCAAAGGCCAGAGACGCACTTTTCAGCAGACAGATCCGCATGACAATAAACATGTCTGTTCAGGATTATGCAAGCTTGTTCAGGCAGCAAATTGTGCACATCCCTGAGATGCATGAAAATGACCGGATCCGCTGGTTTCAACAAGGTCTTACATCTCAGCTCTGCACTGAGTGTGCCGTTGACCAAAATGGCAACGATTTCTCTTCTCTTGATGCTTTAATCCAGTTCGCCGTGGGTCAGGAAAGGCGATTTCTTGTCATGCAGCAAACCAACCATTCTCAGAAGAGGGCTTTGTTTTCAGCTGATGATAACAACTCTGCAAAGAAAGTCTGTTTCTCCGATAACACAGACAAAAAGTGTTACAACTGCCGCAAGGTTGGACACTTGGCGAAGGACTGTCCAAACAAGGAATGAGTGCTCCGTGCCCTTCTCTGTGTGATTCTCTTCTCTGTGCGAGCATCAGTGCGAACATTTAAAGCTCTGTGTGAGCAACTCATCTGTGCGTGAACACCTCAGCTCTGTGTGAGCATCTCATCTCTGTGTGAGCGCATCAAATTTTTATCAGCGCAAAGCTCTGTGTGAGCGCCTCAGCTCCGTGTGTGCTTAAAACTCCGTGTGAGCGCCGAAAGTTTCTTGCTCTGTGTGGGCATGATCGCTCTATCTGTGTGAGCATTGCTCTGTGTGGGCATGATCGCTCTATCTGTGTGAGCATTGCTCTGTGTGGGCATGATCGCTCTATCTGTGTGAGCATTGCTCTGTGTGGGCATGATCGCTCAATCTGTGTGAGCATTGCTCTGTGTGGGCATGATTGCTTTGTGTGGGTTGATCGCTCTGTGTGAGTCAAGACCTCAATCACGTGTTTACCTGATCTCTGAGCCTCCTTCTAATCAGAGATAATTGCATGAGGGCATGCATTCTAAGGAAGGGGAGCAATGTAACGACGCAGGTCGTAATAAATTAGAAAATATATCAGATAAAATCAGATACAATCAGATGTACTCAGCATCCGTGCTTGCAACACATCCGAAACGCTTGATGTGCGTTACAACCTACCAGAGGGGTACAAATACTCAGAATTCGGGGTTGTCAGTGGCACTCCAATCTGGGAACTGGAGCGCATTGTTCACCACCGCCCTGTCTCAGTTCAGAAAGGCAGCCGACGTGCTCTGAAGTTCGAGTACAAGGTCAAATGGGTTGGTCTCCCTCAGGTGGAGGACGAGTACCTATCAGAAAGGGACTTCGTTGGTGAAGGTCTCCAGGCCATCAGAGAGTACTGGAATACACTCGGGCTTGAGCCTCCTTCTCATCAGAAATAAATGCATGAGGACATGCATTATAAGGAAGGGGAGCAATGTAACGACGCAGGTCGCAACAAATCAGCAATAAATCAGGAATAAATCAGATATAATCAGGTTTACTCAGCATCAGTGCTTGCATCAGATCATCACGCCTGTCAGTCCGGCGTAACGCCTATCAGAAAGGTATAAATATCAGCAACTCGAGGCAGTCAGTATTCTTATTAAATAGCTGAAAGCTACATCAGCGTAGTTTGCGGTTTCAAACCCGCCTGCCTCAGTCTTGCTTGTTACATTTTGGCACTCAGCCACCAAAACTGACTTTGGAACTGGATGTCGAATCGGATCGGATATCGGATTCGGATACCACCAGAGGTATTTCCAGACTTAATATTATCGTTACATTAACCCCCTGTTGAACGCTGCTGTCCACAAGAGCGGAAGGCAATGTTTTTTCTGATTGAGTGCAGTAGGTTTCGAACTGGGGACCTCGGACTGCAACTCCACCAAATTGTAACGGATTGAGCACTCAGCCACCAAAACTGATTTTGGAACTGGATGTCGAATCGGATCGGATATCGCGGATACCACCAGAGGTATTTCCAGACTTAATATTATCGTTACAGAGAGCAATCTGACTGCAATCCGAAAAGCGGCTGTTTGGCCGGGCGCTCCGAGCGCGCTCCGAGCGTTGGCATTCAGGACAGTGAGAGTTTTCCAAACTATGGCGACTTTCCCATTTGATAGTTTACTGCAAAATATTATATATTTACGACTTTCACGACTTTGCAATTTCCTCTCCTAGCTTCCAAACTCCCACGACTGGGGCGACTTTCACGACTATCACGACTTTCACGACTTTGCAATTTCCTCTCCTAGCTCCCAAATTCCCACGACTGGGGCGACTTTCACGACTTTCCCGACTTTCCCGACTTTCCAATTTCCTCTCCTAGCTCCCAAACTCCTACGACTGGGGCGACTTTCACGACTTTCACGACTTTCACGACTTTCACGACTTTCACGACTTTCACGACTTTTAAGACTTTGAAATTTCCTAATCCTAATCCTAATCCTAAGCCTAACCCAAATTTAACCTAATCCTAAACCTAATCCTAATCCTAAGCCTAATCCAGAACGACACAATAAAGCAAACTTGCAGCTCGGCATGCTTTTCTATGGCTGCGGCATCATCTTCAACGTGTAGCGCAGTCCTTTGTTTAAGCGTGCACTGCAGAGCGTGGCTGAGGCTGGGCCTGGCTTCAAGCCTGTCTTCTACAACGCTTTGCGAAAGTCGTCAAAGTCGTGAAAGTTTGAGCCTTAAGAACGGGTAAACCCCAAAGTCATGAAAGTCGTCAAAGTCGTGAAAGTCGCAAACTTTCGCGACTATCTCACACAAACTTTGGGAAAACTTTGCAAAAAAACATGCTCCGACTTTGCCAAACTTTGCTGCGACCAAGGTAAACTTTGGGTATACAACAGTCCATATAGCACACACACACACACACACACACACACACTCACACACACACCTACGTGCATGTGCACACACGTACGCGCATGCACACACACACAAAAGTACACAACGCACGCACACACGTACGTACGCAACCGTTTACAAACGCACGCACATAACACACATACGTGCACGCACACAAACAAACACGCACGTAAGCGCATGCACGCACACACATGTTCGCACACACACACACACACACACACACACACACACACACACACACACACACACACACACACACACACACGCTCGCACACACACGTTCGCACACGCGCACACACACGCACGTTCGCGCGCACACACACACACACACACACACACACACACACACACACACACACACACACACGTTCGCACACGCACGTTCGCACACGCGCACACACACGCACGTTCGCACACACACACACACACACGTACCTGCATGCACACACACACACATGTATGGGACATGTAAACAAATGTATACACACACTTACGTACACACGTATGCGCACACACACACACATACGCACGCACGCACAAGTACACAATGCATGATCGCACGTGGTACACAATCGTACACACACATATACCCACGTACGCAAGGCACGCTCACAAGTACGCGCACGCGCGCACACACATACACACACACATGCACACATGCACACACACACCCACACCCACACACACACACCCACACACACACCCACACACACACACACAAACACACACACACGCACACAAACACACACACAATTCAGCATGGTACCCTTCCGGAGATGGATGGGGGGGTGATTTGCGCAGCACGGTGATCCTGCGCCGCAACGTCGATCAGAGCAATGGCAATCAAGTTGTCTATCCTTGCAAAAGTCCGTAAGTATGTCCGTGGTGCGTGTGTATCATCGCGTCTTCTCGTTGCTTTGATCCACGTTGTTGTGGCGCAGCGTCGATCAGAGCAACGAGTCACACACACGGGTCATGTAGAAGGTGCCATTGCTTGCCAGATCTGTTCATTAGGAGGACAACTGCCCGATCTTGCTCTGATGACTACACAAGGGTGATTTGCAACATTCTTGTCAAGTAACAAAGCAATTTGTTCTGCAGTATGAACTGATGTAGTGCCATTTGTAGCCACTTTACACTTGCAATGATATTTTTGGTCAGCGCATTAGGCCTAATGTTCTATCAAACACTGCGGTTGATAGAAACAAGCAGCCTAAAAAGGAGCGGCTGCTCTCCTATCAGCTTGGCCCACGAGCCAGCTCCAGCACCCCCTCAGCCACAGTACCAGAACATGAGCTGTGCAGCTGGTCCCTGGCCGCCTACCCATACCTGCTCCTTTTTGTCATTGACATAAAGGACCGCCTCGCGGTGACGGAGAGCTGGGACATGCGGTTCTACAGTTACTATGCTCTAACATGCACTAGATGTACACTAATTGAGTGTGGCAATAACACAGTGGCAATAGGCTTTTACGTAGCCTTGGCAATGCTGCTACTGCTGAGGATTGAGTGAGTTGCAAGCAATAATGCTACTCATGAGATACTTAGCGAGGTTGTCTCTTGGGGTAAGGGCATTTTGACACTGGTGGAATGATGTACCATCTTAAAATAAAGTTAATTTGCTGATGACAGATGATAGGAGTGTGGCAGCACCAGGCTTTTCAGGAGTTTCACTTCAGCCCAATCAATTCGTGTACTACACCAAAAAAGTATGGAACGGAAGCCACGTAATTGCGTATATGACTAGTGGCGCTCATCTTCAGTGAAACCTTGACCTTGACCTTGATTACCACCTCAATACTACCAGTGATCTGAAGCCTGATGTAAGACGAACGTTATTCACTTGCTCAAGCTCGCATACGATGCATGCAGGTGGGCTCGCCTCCAAGCGACTAGTCCGTGGCGCCTTCTATATTCAATCACATATTAAACATACTGAGCCGCGATAAAAGTGGTGCAGTGGATGGACTAGTTGCTTGCCGTAATAAAGGCACACGCACTACCGCCCAGATGAAGCTACTGCCATGTCATCGGTGACATGGGTATCACAAGAGCCCCATCTAATGATCAGTTCTTCACTACTTTCTTCCTGTTCCCCACTTTGCACCACAGAAACGGTGCAAGGCAGGCACGGAGAAGTGGAGTGAAGCCACCTGCTCCATAAGTTTATGCTGGGCAAGCCCTCCATGAATCTATGCCCTGCCCAGGACAAGCTCCTCCAGTTCAGCACCAGCAAAGGAACGAAAGGTAAGGGGCTGGCACTTCTTTTTGGATTAAAGGACGAGGCCAAATGGTGTGTCTACTGGGAATCAAGCCAATAAAAGAATGCGCCTGCTGGGATGGATTCCAAAAGATTGCGCCCATTGGAATCCATCCCAGCAGGCGCATCCCATTGACTTGTTCCTTTTGGTTGGAATCCCGGATACGTACTGCATACCTTCCTCTACTGGAGTCCCCCCTTCCACACGGAGGGTAAAACCTCCTTACAAACCTCCTTAATAAATGCCTCCGTGGGAAAGGAGGTTATGGAGGTCCGTAGGTTTGATTGAGCTCCCTAAAGACCTCCTTATCTATCCTAAGGACCTGCTTATCTATCGTAAGGTATCTATCCTAAGGACCTATTGATTGAGCTCCCTAAGGACCTCCTTATCTATCCTAAGGACATCCGTATGAAAAGAAATGAAAAACTACGCAGGCAGTGAAAACCAAGTTATAATCCGCAAGGACCTCCTATCTATTCTTAAGGAGCTCCTTAAGGACCTCCCTATCTTTCTTTGCAGCTCTTTAAGGACCTCTGTTTCTTACTTTGCAGCTCTTTAAGGACCTCCGTTTCTTTCTTTGCAGCTCTTCAGGACCTCCATATCTTTCAGGCCGTGTTGATCTGACACCCTTGTGTATGACCCAGATAAGGCACACAAACTCAGATCACAACCCTTTTATTTACAGTGACCGATCAAGTGCAATCGCAAAAACATTAAGGCCGGTAATCAAAAGATCAGCTCACTGCAACACGTAAAAATACTTCAATTCCAAAACTGATCAAAACAACAAAAAATTATCATACTAGTTATAGCAATATTAAAATAGTGATAGAAAGTACATGGCGTTGCCAAAATATCACTGCAACTGCAAATGAACAATCAGCCAGAACTTGAAGACAGACGCAAGTGCTAAAAAAAGGTCAAGAAAAGCCTGTTCAATTTTGTTCGCAACGTGAAGGGCGAGAAATTATTTGCCTGCAACCGACCGATCACAACTGCTCAAGAGCTAGGCCTGCTACCCAGTCTAAAAAGAAAGACAGGAAACTAAGCTAATGGGAGGAGGAGTTGTGAGGACCAAGAGAATAAAAAGAAGGAGAAGCCAAAGAGGAACAGGGATAAGAAGCATGATCACTTTGCATCACTCCAAGAAATGGAATGAAGTGTTACACACTGAACTCAGCAGTTCCTTAAACATTGGCACTGCTGTTAAGAATGGTTCACCCACCCTCCTCATGATGCAATCCCTAAACCCGTACAATTAGCTCACCTACATATTTCTCAAACAACATCTGCTTCTTTAAAATCTTCACATCAACTAGACACTCACTACGTTCAAACCTGGGTTGCTTGCGCCACAAGCGGGAGTACATACCACTATAGGAATACTGCTTCTGATCATGATACCATCCGTGTTACCTGGTAGTTATATTTTATTGCGTTAACCAAGTCTTGTTGGTGGTGCACTTTTAGCCAGCTCAGGATGACAGGCAAACACCTATACATTATTGCATGATTTTAAGTATTGACTACTGCAACACCTGCAGTCAAGGAACAAAAGCAGAAGTAGCATCTCCACTGCAACAGTTTCATTCATTCCTACTTAATCTAATACATAAGCAGACTTCTAGATGTGCAAAATCCAGCATGGAGGCACACAGGCATGCAGAAAGGCAGACAAACACACAAGCAGAAAGACAGACAGGAATGCAGGCACGCTGACAGATTTAAGGACAGGCACACATACATGCAGACATGCTGACACATAGGCATGCAGACAGACAGACAGGCACACAAGCATGTAGACTTGCAGACATGCAGGCATGCAGACAGACATGCATGAATACAAGCATACCACCAGAAGCCTAGACAGGGCACAAGAATCACACAGCTTCTTTATATCATATCAGAAGCATGCATGAATGCAAAAAGCAAGGCCTGACGTAGCGTAATGCGTGGAACTGATTATGCTGTCATGAAGTGCATTCTTGATGCATTGTCAATTCCACACGCTTTAGCAATATCATGTAGATAGTGTGCACAACGTTTATATCAAGTAAGTAATACAGAATTAGACTTCACGCACAATAGCCAACATGCATTCTAATAATTGTTTGCATCTAATTCTGATAGTGATGCATATTATAATAATTGCATGTTCTAATATTTGCCTGTACCTGATGTTCTAATAATTGCATCTAATGTTATAATAGTTGCACCTGATGTTTTAATAATTGCATGTTCTGTTGTCTGCACCTAATAGCGATGCCTTGCATTGCTTCAATATGTGACATGCATTCTACCTTTCAACGCAACATCATGCGGATTGCATACACGACTGTGAAAAGCTTGCAGATTCAGGAAGCAGGTACATGAACACTTATTTTGTCCCCTACGTGTTGTTCGAATTCCAGCTAGCGCATTCCCTTTTTGTTTTCTTATGAAGCACGGGCAGCATGACGTCCATTGTGTAGCGTAGCGGCCAAAATGGTTAACCGGATGAATTGAGCGATAAGTAAATCGTACTTTACTCATGCATGTTCACATTGCCTAGGCGGAGGGGGCGTGACAGCCCTATGTGGCTTGGCAGGGTCGCTGAGGAATGTCTTTGTTAGGCTCACATGAAACACGTTATGGATCTGGCGCCATTTAGGCGGCAGGTACGATTTCACGGCACTTGCTCCAACCATGTGATCCACATCAAAGGTACCCATAAGTAATGGATGCTTTTTCACACCTGGCCCACCGTGCCTCATGTTTTTTATACTGAGCATCACCAAGTCTCCTGGATTATACACCCTACGGTGTTTGTCCGTCCTTGCTTTCATTTTTTGCTGTGCAGCTTCCATGCATATCCTTGCTTCCTTCACATTCTTTACCATCCCTTATGCAAATTCAACAGCCTTGGGCACTGTAGAGGGCAACTGCTTGGAGCTGGTGTCAAGGGGTGCTGTGTAGCGTAGTGGCCCAAAATGGTTAACCGGATGAAATAGCGATAAGTAAATCGTACTTTACTTATGCATGTTACATGCTGGCCGTAGTTAAGGAAGAAAGGCTTATTTTTTACGGTTTCCTGCCAGGAGTTGTTAATTGCAAACTCAGCACACGCCAACTTAGCATCCAACCATCATGCTCTAGGCTTACGTAAGCTCTAAGCATCTCCTCCAATGTGCGATTCGTACGCTCTGTCTGTCCATCTGTTTGGCGGTGAAAAGCGCTGGACATCCTCTTGTCGATGCCCAAGAACTCACACGTGTGTGCCCAAAAGTTGTCGTTGAATTGCGGTCCACGATCTGATATGAGGGTGGCTGGCAGCCCATGCAACCTCACTACGTTGTTCACAAACAAGGCAGCAAAGCTTCTAGCATTTAAGACTCTATAGTGGGCACCAAATGCACCATCTTGCTCAGCCTTCAGCCTGCTGTCCACAAACATCAAAATTGTATCGTGGCCATCAGCTGTAGTCGGCAGCTTCACAATGAGATCCATTGACACACTTTCCCACCTACTTCAAGGAATAGAGAGAGGCTGGAGTATACCCGCATACATATGAGTATTCACCTTGATGACCTGCCAAGCACCTACAAGTCGCCGTGAACACCCACAGATTGTTTTCCTTTCTTCAGCATTCCATTGTGTTGATACTATCCTGCAAGTTTGGAGTGATTAGGTGCTCCTTCGGCTTTACACCCCGCGGCCCACAACCATGCGCGTGTGGCTCTGACTTGCAGGCATGCACACAGACCCCCCTTTTACCCGATTTGCACAAAATAGGTGCCAATCGACTGGGCTTGAGCTAAGGATTCCGCTGATATATCTATAATTCCGAGAAAGTGGCCCAAAACAATTCTGGAAGGCTGGTCCAAAATAATCTGACCCCCCAGGACCCCCTCCCCCCTGACCCGTGACGTCCAAAAATTATGCTTTCTGAGGCCTCCAAGTTTAGTTTAGTTTGGATTACAAAGGCATTCAACCTGGAATGGCTGCTCAACCTATGAGAACGAGGTAAACCTCAAAACAAACCAAGTAAAAAAAAGGGCTGTAACGCAACTGGAAAATGCTAAC
>Ga0307942_1001802_pt1:10000-17275 | contig 17275 bp, 13 predicted proteins | sample OrgLakmetagen175_FD_201846 | JGI IMG/M metagenome (GOLD analysis project Ga0307942, IMG submission 201846) | Saline water microbial communities from Organic Lake, Antarctica - #175 | ecosystem: Environmental > Aquatic > Non-marine Saline and Alkaline > Saline | place: Antarctica... | reverse complement strand
GTGTGTGTGTGTGTGTGTGTGTGTGTGTGTGTACGTGGACACGAGGAGCGAGCAAGCGCGTCCTCAGTCAGGGGAAAGCTTGTTCCCGCTGACTAGCGACGTGGTCGCGGATTGAAAGTGTGCGTGGCGATGAGCCCGAGGTCTCACTTGTTCGTTGGCTTCGATACCAATGTAACTGTCACGGTTGTATAGCAGAGAGTGTGTCGGGGCACACTCACCTTGGAGTTGTTGTGTGAGAGAGTGGGCTCTTCGCGCTCGAGCCACACCGTCAAAGTCACCGAGCTTTATTGTAATATTTCTTATTATAATAATACTGCCCGCTCCTTCACTTTGCCCGGGGAAAGTTCCCTTTTCTCACATTTGTGAAAACCACTAGTGTGGCTGGTAATTTACACAATATTAGGTATTATGATTTAACGCCTGGAACGTTACAAAGGGTGTGACAAAGCAGGCAGCACCCACAAAGCTCCACCAAGCTCTGTGTCGAGGCGTGCTGCGTGGGTCAGGAGGCACACAGCACATGCCTGTCATGCTCATGCCCCTAAATAAGTATCGCAGCACTGTCTGCTGCAGTAAGTGTGGAGAGCGCACAACAGCCCCCTACGTCACTGACGATAAATCGTACACAGCCATCGGCGGCGAGAGTTCACACGACTGCGTGAGTGCCCGGCCTGCAAACAGCGGTGAGAGCAGGGGGGTGGGGAGGGGGCAGTGGGAGCAAGTGGGAGCAAGGGGGATGGTGGGGGATGGGGACCATGCAGCAGTCCTGGCACAGAGCGCAAGTGTGAAGAAACCACAGCCTGCGTTCCAGATGCACAGAGACTTGAACGCGGCATAGAACCTGTGGAACGACTTGGCTGCAGAGTATGCTGGACTGCCTAGGCCAGCATATCTGAAACAGCCGCCTGCAGCACACTGCTGCGATTTGACACGCTAGTTATTTCTCGGTTACAGCAACTGGAATAAACGAGTTTTAGGTTTTGGTTTGACGTGTGTATTGGTGTGTCCAGTTCAGGCTCATAGTAAGCTCAACGCCGAGATAGATAAAAGGGTCATCTTGCTCGACAAAAAGTGCATGTTGTCCTTGGACAAGTATTTTGTTGGAGAGCTATGTCCTGAGATGTTTCTTTGGGTCTTTCCCCCACACCCCAGTTTGGCAGCCCCGTGTAGGATTCCTGTTACTTTTGTTTTGCTGCCTGAGACCTGCAGAGCTGCCCAATCAGAGTACCTGGTCAGCTTGTCCGCTTGGATATGGAGGTTTTTACGGTATCCTGCCAGGCATATTAGGTCGCCTGCGAAGGCCCCATTGCTCAGGGTGTTGTTAAGTAAGGTGCATGTGTTTTAGGCTGACCAGGCTGCCTGGGTGATCATGTGAGTCAGCACATGCATGATTATACCCTCTTCCACATGAAGCCACCGCAAAAGAGTTTCTAAATATAGGAATATAGGAGAAAGTGGATGGCCAAACAATTGTGACACTGTTGCGCACATTATAAATCCCAGGGGTGGGAACTCACACAACTTGTCAATGCCACTGATTTAGTACAACAGATTGTAAACCGGGGCGGGAACCCACACGATTTGTCTTTGTTCACGCAACTGGCTGAGTTTGCATGACAATAGGAGGTGATTTCAAGCAAGGATTGCCATATTTGGTCAAGGATCTGGCAATCTGCAAACGACTTATCGTTCTGGGAAGGTGTGGGGCACAGTGTATCTGAGTGAAGGCAGTGAATTTGGTAGCCAGTTACAGAAGAGGCATCTGTGTTCCTTGAGGCGCATTCTTGGAGTGAAGAACAGCATCGCACAAAAAATTGGGCTGTGCTTAGAGAGTGTGGTCAGGAGCCCTTGCAACTTTTCTGGCTCCGTGCTTCCATCAGGTTATTTAATAGCATGCCTGATTCCAACAGTGAGACTCTACGTCGTGTGCTGAAGGCAGATTTACATCTTGCTTCTTTTGATAGTTCTTGCTGGTCTGCTCAAGTCTCGAATGCGTTCAATGGACTGCAAAGTAGTGCAATGTTCAAACAGAAAATGCTGAGAGCCACACAGGTTCCCAAGAGTTCATTTGCGATTTGCGTTTCAGACATTTGAAGGTATGGAGGGAAGCTGATTTTTCATGTCCTCGCGCAGTAAACAAGAAAACAGTCACGTATCACAAGTGGTGTGGGAGCTCTGAGAGTGGTCCTAGAGGTTCTCCATTTTCTATCCCCTCCTACTTGTACAAGGATCTGGACAAACATGTGTTGAGGAATTTCAGCAGGTTCAGATTGCGTGCACACCATTTGAGAGTGGAGTCTTGCAAATGGAATGGTGGTTCTAGCATTTGTGATAAATGTGAGTGTGGAGAAGTTCAAGATGAGAAGCATGTGCTTTTCTTCTGCAAGTGTGCTGAAGCGTGCGAGCTGCGCATGAGATAGACCTCTTTGAAGGAATGTTTAAGACTCTGCGTGTGTTTGCTCCTTCAAGCTCTGAATGTATTCCTTTCTTAATTTGTCATCACAGTATCACTGATTTTGAGATCAATGCATTCCTGAATCAAGACTCATACAGACTCCTCAAGTTTGTGTCAGATTTAGTTTCAATTTATTTTCGACACTTTATTTTGTTTCACCAGCCAATTGCCATCAGCCTGAGACCCGGGCTGTAGGCCATCCTTGTAACCCCTTGTAACCCCTTGTTCTGGGAAGGAATTGGCCAATGGTGATCATGCGTAAAAGCAAAGAAGACCTAAACAGTTTTTTATTGTGCCTATTGTGCCTTGTTTGCCAGTTGGTACCCTATTATAAGGTTGCTGACAATGAATTAAAGCAAACCTATTGGTGGAAATTAAAAAGCTATGGAATACAGAGTTTGAAAGAATTGACATATAATATTTAACAGTTGTGTACAACAAACAATCAATGACGTCTTATTATGATGATAGATGATGCGCTGTGCAAACAGCAACAGAAAAGACTGAATGGAAGAAAAGTTCACAAGCATGGCGTGTTTGCTGCATACAATCATCATGCAACCATACAATATACAATGCATCATCAGATAGATGCATAACTCAAAAGTTATTTGGCTTGTTTGCAAGCAACGCATGACAGATTCCCTACACAATTCGTAACCTAGTAGGGAAGGACCAACAATGAATCAGTATGCACTCAGAGCAAAAAACTCACAGTGCACGTAAAATATATACAGGCGCAAGCTATTGACGCGCGGCACAAGCCATGACTGAGCCACTGTGCGCTCTTCCCCTCACTTACCTCCTTGCTCTTTCTTGATGCATCACGCTACGAGAACAGCAGAAGCCTCAAAAGCAGCAGAGGCAAGGACTCCTCGGAGGTGGTGGCAGGAAATAGTGGCTAGAGGTCTGTGCATCTATAATTTTTCTCTACGTCTATGCGTATCAGTCAGCATGCATCCTCACAAATTTTCTGAGCTAGCCACACTAGCCACGGCTGAAATTTAATTACAATCTAGCTAAAATCGGCCTCCGCGCCTATCCCTATCCCTGTCATCCTGTTGCTGCTGCTGCTGCTGCTGCTGTGGCGGCAAACGGCCCCTTTCCATACGCTTTGACTTCTCAAGCATCCTGCGGTCGAACTCCTTAAGCTTGTAGTCGTCAGCATCTTCAGGCGGACGCTCCTCATCTGAAAAGTCACGCACAGAAAAAAACACGATATGCAATCCAGATATCCAGATTATAAATGTTGACCACCAAAACCCGTCTTTGTAAAATAGCACAACGTGACCTTTGACAGGATCTCTTATCTAACAATAACACGCCTACGACCCCTCTCTGTCACAGATGAGGACGCATGTCCATGTTAGTCAAGCATCTCCTTGTTCCCAGGCCAGAAACCCCTAATTCCCATCAAGTGGCCTATAACTGACGTTGAGGGGCTTCTAGGTGCACAACCTTGATCATGCTGGCACTACCATAATCATGCTGGGGGTGTTGACACTACCAGTGTAGCCTTTTTTCTTCTATTCTTTCACGTACTACCGCCTAAAAGCTCACGGGAGCCAAATCAGCTTAACATGCATTAACAAGAGTCACAATCAGAGCAGGTCACTGCCTTGCCCTTGCAAAAAGCTAAGCATGTATTATGCCTGACATTTTGCAAAATCTCATGGTACCCTAAAATTTCTGGCATACTCAGGGGTGTGTAATTCAGTTCTTGCTCAATGCCAAAACAGCACACACACGCGCACACACACACACACACACACACACACACACACACACACACACACACATGCCACTACTGCTCTTCATCCGGGCAATGAGATACAAAATTTAGCTGAGCAAGCAAACCTGCAGAATGACCTTGTACAGCTTATATTCTAATTACTAATTACTAACAATTCACTCGTCTTGCAGTTCATTGAGGGGGAGCTTTGAGTGCATGCAGTCAGTTTGCTTTTTGCAATCACTACACCGGCAATGGCTTTGCACGCAAACATGCACAGGAAGGGTCGTACCTTGCTCTACCCTCCTGCTATCATCACTCAGCAGGTTGTCTCTGTCCGTCCCGCCTTGGGCTATGCGCTTTGAATCGTCCTCTAGGATGCCGGCCAGACTGCTCACAAAGTTTGCTCCCTGCCAGACGTGCACAACAAATTGGTTGGAACGCTTCCTTGTGAACTTCGCAAAAAGTGCCACAACCAGGTAGAGGTGTACGTACAAGCGGAAACTTCCAAATGTAACGTCTAAGTTGAATCTAGACAAAAGCCTACGCGTACGGGGTTTGTTGGCTTACTCTCGTTGCCAAACGCTTGCTCAACAAACCACCCACATAACAACACGTCATGATGCCAAAGACAGGCAGGGAATAAGGACACTGACACTCTTGCCTTTTGCACTCCAAGCCAAAACAGAAGACGTTGCAAAGACAAGAAAATCACCTTTTGCCATCATCACTGCAAAAAAAACGGATGTATGTGAAGGGGGCCTTTCTAGTGCAATAATGAATTATGTAAAACGCAGAGATGAGGTTTGCAAGCAAACTTCAATGCTGAAGACCTGACTTAAAAGCAAAACACACGTTGGTGCAATGCCACACAGACAGGATGGATTTGCATCTAACCATCTCAGAAAACACCTCAAACTACCTTGAATGACTCCAAAACCATAAAGAGATAATTCTTGCTCTTTCGCCTCACTGACTAACCCATCAATGAAGTTGCCAACAAGATTTGACTTTTAATTTGCTGGACACGAGAAGAACACATTGCCGCTGGTATTAGCAAAGAGAAAAGAGAAACATCACACAATGCACCACACACCTTTTCCACCACAAACACAGTGGACTGCAGGAGCAGCCTGAGCGGTTGCACCTGGCGCAGCGTATCGGGCTCCGTCAGGGCAATGCGCTCTACCTGCCAATCAGAGTATATGTGTACCGGGCTCAGTCAGGGCAATGCGCTCTACCTGCCAATCAGAGTATATGTGCGTCAAAGGCTGGGCTTTAAAATACTTGCGTGCGTGCGTGCGCGGTTGCATGCATGCGTGCGAGCGTGCTAGAGCCTGGAACATAGTTGGCTGCAACTGACTGGCTGCGCTTTATGTATCTGGCTCGGTTGGAGGCGATGCGCTTTACCTGTGGAAGTTGCAAAGAGCTTGGCCGCCCAGAGGCTGTGGCTTTAGTCAATACTTGTTTTGAATTGTCTGCCTTTCCTAACAAGTCCTGTTTCAAACACGCTAACATACTACATCTGCTGACGGCATCTGCGTCACGGAGTAACAAGCATTGGTCTTGGCGATTTGTGTTCAGCTTGGGCCAAGCGAAGGGGCCGCACAGAGTGCCTGGATTGGCTTCACCCCGTCAACAACAACCAAGCAACATCAGCTGACAGGTCAGTTTGTCGTTCAGGTCCTATAACAAAAGCGGGACGTTGTTGGAAGTCAGAGGCAGACCCTCCAAGGATGACAGAGGACGTTTCCGTACTGACCGGCAAGGCAAGCCACAACAGCTGTTGGAGTCTTGTCTGGGATGATCGACAGCTGCCTTGTCATGTGACAGACGAAAGGAAAAGAAAACTAGATAGGCAGTGAAAACCACTCCCCACATTTTTTAAGGGAAAGAAAGCCATATTGGTACCGAGTACAAAGACGCTGTAGTGCCTTTTTAGAGTGCTCCCAAGAGTGCTTCCATTCGCAAGAGTCCTTTGGAGTGCAAGTGCACGTGCAAGCACACCCCACTGACAAAGCCGAGTGCCAGTCACCCCGTCACAGTGACTTGCAGAGAACTTGCTGGCGTAAAAAGAAGAATGGTCCATTTGCAGTGCATACCGTTACTCAGTGCACACCACTACTGGCACCCACACCCTCCTACGTACCTGAACATGCAAAACGCACAGGATGAGCATGGCCACCACGTAGCTGTCAATCTCAAACCCGTTGCGTAGCAAAGGCACGCAGTACAGCAGGCTGTAGGACCAGTATAGCGAGGAGCGTTCAGGGTAGGCTAAAGCAGGGAGCACCCAGGCCTGTCATGTTTGTGCGTACGGTTGTGTTGTTTTATGTGTGTGTGTGTGTTTGTGTGTGTGTGTGTGTGTGTGTGTGTGTGTGTGTGTGTGTGTGTGTGTGTGTGTGTGTGTGTGTGTGTGTGTGTGTGTGTGTGTGTGTGTGTGTGTGTTGTTGTGAGACAGATACACTTGCATGCCGCGGTTGCATATGTGTGCGCTTGTGCATGCACACCCACTTTTACACAATTGTGTGCGCATGCTCGTGACAACCTCTGTGCGCACCGTCCAGTTGACTAGCGGAATGCAACTGATGACTCCCATGATGCCATACTCCGTGTTCTGGCTGTCAGCATCTTCGCGTTGGGGTGGAGCACGCACAGCCAGGGCCGCTGACCCAAGGACGCACAGGCCACTGGCTGCCAAAGTTCCAGTCGTGATCCACGAGTCAAGGCCCTCAGGCAATGCTGCCGTAGCCGTCCAGGATTGTTGCTTGTGTTGTCTCTGGACAAATCTGAGGGACTCCTGACGCGGCTGGGGCTGTTTAACTAATTTGGGACTGTTCCTGTGATCTGACTGGAAGGGAAGGCGTGTGTGACTTGGCCTCAGCAACATATTTTATTTTGTTGTAAAATTTACGTACAACTGACACTAGGTTACAGGCGTGTCTCCTCGTCTTCAACACGTAAATTAATAATGTGTAATTCATTAATGCTGCCTTAAACCAAGGCATCTACAAACGCTAGGCAAACCCAACAACACGACGTAGGTCAAGTACTGTGACCATTTTACTTCGATCTTTGACTGACTTAT
>Ga0307942_1001802_pt1:0-5000 | contig 17275 bp, 13 predicted proteins | sample OrgLakmetagen175_FD_201846 | JGI IMG/M metagenome (GOLD analysis project Ga0307942, IMG submission 201846) | Saline water microbial communities from Organic Lake, Antarctica - #175 | ecosystem: Environmental > Aquatic > Non-marine Saline and Alkaline > Saline | place: Antarctica: Organic... | reverse complement strand
GCAGCAGGGAACGATGGTGGCACTTCCGGCATCGACCCCTCTAACCATTCTTTGTACAGTGGCTGTCAAAAGCGAACCAAGCAGCCAACCTGTTTGTAATAACGAGAAGCAAGTGATGCATACTTTACGGTGAACAGCAGCTTTGACTGCCCGTGGAAATTTACGTGTCCCTTAGACTTGGCACAAAGGAATTACTAAGAGAGAATGATGCAACATTTACCTTTATTAAGAGGGAATAAGGCAATATTTTTGAAAGAGAGAATGAGGCGATACACGTACAGCATGCACATATAAGATTTTACTAGGAGAGAATGAGGCAATATCTACCTTTTGCTTAAAGAGAATAAGGCAATACGTACTAAAGAGAGGATGAGGCGATACACATACAGCATGCACATATAAGAATTTAGTAGGAGAGGATAAGGCACAGAACAGATATGGGTAGTCGTACGTCGTTCGTTATCGTACGTATACCTAGGGTTAGTCAGAACTGTGAAACCTCTATGTTTGCGTACCTTCCTTCTAAACTATTCCTGTATCTAATTTGTACGTGCTGCAGGCGCTTGTGGGTGTTGCTGATGCAAAATCATGCTTACATGTTGAAACAAAGCAAAGAATCATACCAGGTACCCATACTCACACACACACATATTGTATATATATGGAAATTTGTTTACGCTCAGGTCAGCCCTACACATAGTACATTCCCGTGTGCAAAGTGAGTAAGGAGAGGGCTTGCTTGTATCCTGTTGTGCAGATCATCCAGAGGCGCTGTGCTTTGTGTGCCGGAAAGGGCTTGGTGCCCTCAAACAAAGCTGGCTCTCAAAAAGTGCGCAAGTGCCCCGAGTGTGGTGGATTTTTCCCGTGGGTGAGCTGGAAGCTGTTCCTCACATCCACAGCTGCCCCAGGCAACGGAGGTAGGCCTTTTCTTTCCCCTGCATGGTTCATGATGTAAGCTCAATTTTGTATGATGCCTTGTGCAAGCTCATTTTCAATGGTTCCTGATGCAAGCACATTTATTTGAAAGGTTTGACTGGTGCTTACAGGCCTGTGCTGCCTCTAAACCGCCTGTGTTGAATGCGAGCACGTCATTCTTGAATTTCTTTTCCTGTTTTCCTTTTCCATTTTCTCAAACTGTCAGCCCGGGGCATTGACCCGTTCTTTTTTATATCAAATTTTCGATAGGGTAATCCGTGGCACTTTGCAGGCTGACTCTGTCCATGTGCATGCATTATAAACTACCCCTACCTCTCTACATTTCTAAAGGTGATTACCATTGCAGGTAAATCTGTACACGCCAGGCATAATTATAGCATCTGGAGTAATATGTCAATATGTCAGTCGGACTGTCTCAATGTATCACTTTCTTCACCCTTTTTTTGCTACCACCTCTGATGTTCTTCAACCAGGAAGGGTTCAGGCTTCCAAAGGGTGATTGATTCTCACAGCACTCGGTACCTGAGAGGCCCCTATTTCTTGTTTTGTACGGAGTTGCCTTCACAGTCTTTCCGGTATCTCAACTCGTTCCTCTTGCTGTGAATGTGTTCCTCCTCTCGACGCCGATTTGTTCTACCTCTTTATTCCTCCTTCCTTGCCGTCTTTCTCCACTTCTCACACAATCAAACAATGCTCTTATTCTGACCCCAAGCAAATGTCCTCAACAAAATTTTGCCAAGGAAACGGCTTGCACATCGTTTTCCTCTTCAATGCTTTAAGCGCTGAGGCCTTTGTATTCAACTCCGATGCTGCCATCTTTCCTACAGGGCCTTTGATGCAGCCCAGGGGCCAAACAAGCGTCCTGTACTCAGTTCCTGATGCTCCGACACCCGAACAAGTTGCTGAGGCACAGGCACAATACTCTGGCATGGCAGAGCAAGAGGAGGTGACGTCACAGCCGGAACAGCTGCAGCCAGAGCAGCAGCAGCAGCAGCAGCAGCAGCAGCAGCAGAGGTGATTGCGGTGGCGGGATGGACGGCAGGCAGTGTGGAAGCTAGGAGGCACATCAGAGAGAAGCCACCTTTGGGCAGTGGGGGTTGTAAGAGGGTCTGATCGTGGTCCAAACGTGACCTTTAGTTATAACACGTGTTGTTTTAATGAAGAGCAACTCTTACTCCCTGATTGATTTTCGTGGGTATACCAAAGAACCTTTAGAACTAAAGCACTGTGCAAATACCACTTTGATTTGAGTTAAGGATTGCTTACTGTTCTCCACTTATGCGTTATGTGCCTAACGTGCCATTGTTTTGCCTCTTTTACTGCCAGCATAGCCCCTTCTCTTCAGCCGCACTATAACCTTTTCCAAAACCACAATTTTCCTCTAAAACTATTTGTTTCAGCCAAGATTGGCACCTATTTGATCTCGTGTTAATCACATTTCTACATAAATAAAGTAAGTGTAAAAGTCTACGCTGGAAGTCACCAGCGTGCATTAAGGAAAGGCTCTCAACTAGTGCTCACACTATCCAGAGCCCCACCGAAAAACGAAAAAGAGAAACACCAGAGACTAAGAATGAGGATCCGGCGGGTTGTCAGCCATGCGATCTGGCATGCGCCTAGCCCTCCTGAAGCCAGCCGCTCTACCAGTAACCCCCCTTCCAGATCCCCCATTATCACTGTTGTTGTTGTTGTTGCTAATGTGTAGTTTGTGTCTTGTTTGTGTGATCTTGTTTAATTGCATGGCAGTGTAGTTTGGTAGCTAGTTGGTGCACTTTGTGCGTGGGGATGCCCAACTTCAGTAGAGGAGTTATGGTTACATTGGTTACAATGGGGGGTGTGCTTCAGCCAGGTTGTTTGGCTGATCGGCTGCTGACTGGTCTCGGCCAGCCACAAATAAATCCATAAAGCTCAGAAAAGGAAAAAAGTCTTTTGTTCTGGCTGCTGAGAAAGGAAATCATGAACAAGTTGGTTGTTGACCTGTTGCAGCAAAAGGGTTGGGCTGTTGAGAAGCCTTCAAAAAAAGGTGTTAACAGAAAGGAAAAATGTTTCCTCAGCTCACAAACTCGATGGTCTTGGCAAAATAAAAGAGCATGCACCTCGTTCTGAACATGTTCATCTTCACCCAAGACATTGGTCACATACGCAAACACCATCTTCAAGCCACGCTGCTGCCTCAACTTTCAAAGTAAGCGCACGCAAGCGAAATCTACTTATATTGCGCATAACATGTTTGAACAGATGGAGATACCGTGGTAAATTAATCGACATACGCTCATCTCTAGATAAAGGGATGGCAAACCAAGAATGATAGGTGGCCAATTTGTTGTTGTGCGTGTTGGGGTCCACCAACTCAGCGTCTCTCCAAACACCTCTCATCCTATGCTTCAAATCTGCAGTAAACTCTTGCATGGTAATAGCATGCCCAGTTTGAACAGCTATTGAACAATAATGATTAATAACTGGCACGACGCTGCTGATAAATGATTATAAAAGCGTTACAACAAGGCACATAGGGTGCACGCTTGCAAGCACAAGCAGACGTAGGCAGTCGTGAACAAAAGGTGCAACAAGGTATCACACGCCCATCAGGATAGACAAAAATAGGAATGATTCCAACCTGGCTCTGACCCGTAAAACCCTTCACATCATCCTACACTATGAGCAACAGGCACCATTATTACAGCAGCCACACAAGGAACCCACTCCACTACCTCAGAGTTACTGGTCAACAAGCCACAACACTCCTAGAAAAATTGAGCCTACATGCAATCAGATCCTCAATTAAAATCATACAGGCAAGACAAGACATTAAACACAACTCCTACAAATATCTGAGCAATACTCCTGGTGGTGTGCAGGCTTCTGCCTCCCAACCACCTGATCCCCAATGAAAAACTTTATCATTTATTCTCCAAGTGGGATGTTGTGTATCTCGCCATTCATTGGGTGGTGCAAAACACAAAACATCCTTTTCTAATCCATGCCGGTAGTGTTTACACATTGTGCGTTTTTTAAACTCAATACACGTAATCCTACGCGAGGCCCTTTAAATTGTTTTGCCTACATCCTACTTGTTGGCTGAGCTACTAAGGCCTGTACCTGGGTAAATTCAAAGTAAGCAGCAATGCCTGAAAATATTAGCAGTCACGGAAGACGATGGGCCAAAACAATTACATGCACTACCATTGTTTGAACAGATCCGCACCAGACTATGCACGATCATGAATTATTTACCTGCCATTCAGCACTTGCCACCATCGGGCAGGCGCGCCTTCTTGCAGTTGGTTTGCTTCACAGCAATTGATGTAGAGACGCAGCGTATGTGTGAGATGAGTACAGCATCTCACACAAGGAAACAAGGTCACGAGGATTATGGGGAGGCTTGCACACACGACAATGCTTGGGTTTGCAAGTGCATGCAAACATTCAGCTTCATTAGAGCCTGAAAAAAATAGGCCTAAGCCTGTCACAACACACACCATTACTGCGTTGTCACGACACGAATGGCGAAGTTCTGAACATGCAAGGATGGCAGCCTCACAGCACAGAGCGCCGCAATCCCTTTGTCAGAGGTAGCCCTGAGCATTTTCTGAGAGCCAGTAGAGCCAAAGAGCTTGTGCCACCATTGCCTTGCGTCATTGGAGTTCACCTGCCCTGAGCATAAGCAAATCCCTTCTCCATTTGTATTATAATGTGTGCTTGGAGAAGGTGTTTTGGAGAAGCACAGGAGAACAGTAAAGAAAAATACGAAAGTGATAAGTAATAATCGATATTAGATTGAGTAGGCGTGCGTGCTACGATCATACCACACAGAATAGACCGCCTCTCATCAGAACTGCGAATTCAACCTGTGTTGGGCTCCATCAGTACTGGGTTGAGGGATCACCTGGGAACACGGAGTGTCGTAGTGCCTTTTGCTCTATTGCCCTTTTACAGGTTCAGGTACTCACTCACCCACCCTGGCAGGTACCCCTTCTCGTCACTACACAGAAAGGGCCTGGGCCCCGTGCAGGAAAAAGAATCTAGTACGGCTCATTTTCACAACGCTAACCTCAGTGAGCAGA
>Ga0307942_1001799_pt1 | contig 17293 bp, 16 predicted proteins | sample OrgLakmetagen175_FD_201846 | JGI IMG/M metagenome (GOLD analysis project Ga0307942, IMG submission 201846) | Saline water microbial communities from Organic Lake, Antarctica - #175 | ecosystem: Environmental > Aquatic > Non-marine Saline and Alkaline > Saline | place: Antarctica: Organic Lake... | reverse complement strand
GGGGAGCTCCTGTGGCTTGGCAGTGGTACTGTGGTTGTTGTTGGGAGGGGTGACATCGCTGAGGTATGAGGAAGGGAGAGGGAGGGGGCGATGGTGCTCTCTCTGTGGGTATTCTAGGGCTGTGTAGAGTTGAGCCACGGCGTGCAAAGCTCTGTGTGGTCGGCACGTACTGGGTGTGGGAGGGGGGCAGCAGGGCGCTTGAGAAAGGCAATGCATGCAGTTGCTGCTGCTGTTGCTGCTGCTGCTCCTGGATATCATTCTGCTCTTGCAGCTCCCAAAGTCGCTGTTGTTGTAGCTCCCAATCCAGCTGCTGCTGCTGCTGCTGCTCCTCCAACCGCATTCGGCACTGCTGCTGTACTCCACCCTCGGGCTGATCTTGCGTGCGGCTGTGTCTCTGCCGCTGTTCTTCATGGTGTGGACTGCAAAGATCATACCGGCTAAAACCCTGCTGCACATAGTGCTCCTCATTCTCCTCCCCATTACTGCACCACCTTCTATCATCCTCAGCACCCTCCAGCTTTCCGTTCCTGGAGTGTAGCAAGTCGCTGACCTGCTCAGAAGAAGTGAAACAATGAGTAGTATCCATTGCATACAGCATCACTCCTGGACCAGGTGAAATGGCTGGTCTGAATGCGGCTCACTGTACAGAAATACTTATTAACAGCGAGCTGAGCACGTACTGCAGCTCAACCATATTGAAAGGAGCAGCAGGCAGAGCCAATTAAAAATGTCAGGACAGCATGGCAGCGTCATGTAAAGGATGGCGTGTCAAGTGTCATAAGTGTGTGTGTGACATTACGCGTATACACAAATCAAGTACTGGGTTTGCACATGCTTGCAAGCAGGGACACAAATACAATGGCAGGTACAAACACACACGCACAAGCCTTAGCCATTTTCCAGGCCTTATAGTGTTAAATCAGCAAGCAGAACTCTGGCAGGGCTGCTTCATCCAAGGCAATTCACAGGCAGACAGCATACGCACACGATAGCAAACTGTATGCATGCCACCAGCAATTTGTATGCATTGCCACAGGAAGACAGGCACACACAAAAATAAGCACCATCCTTCTACAAAATTGCTGCTTGCTGCTCACCATGAAATCAGCAGGGCACTGTGCCGCCCGTGCAGCAATCACTCCCGCATCCCCTCCCGACCTGCACGACACACACACACCACGTAATGGTTTGGCCCATGGGAACACACTACAGAGTATTGAGACTATACACATGTGCTAGAGCCTCAGGCAGTGCTCTCATGGAGAGCATTTTTGAGCAATGTCAGAAAACGTTGCTTAGTTGCTTAGTTCCTCATAAATTAATGATGAGATGAGTGCCTGTAGTGTTATTGATCACGTTCAACTAAAGCCCACGCTAAGCATGCTACCTCTAGCGGCTGCACACTCCGAACACTATCAAGCAATGAACCACAACACAATAATGGTGCACACGCACAAAACTCCAAGGCCTGCTGATTGGTACAGGTGTCAAGATCTGTGCCTACCTGTGCCATGCATGCGGGCTGCTAGCCCCAGCTCCCCGCTCGTTCCACCCCTCCCCCGCATTGAAACTCAGCCTGCTGTCCCTATCCTCCTGCTGCCTGTACATATGCTCAGCACCCTCCCTTGCTCCCCCAAACCCACCCACCCCACACAAAGGTGGCTGCTCAGATCCCCGGGAGAAGGGCTGCTGGTGCTGGGTTGGAGTCCTGACCACCCTGCCGGGCCTTACCCCTTGCCCGTTTTGACCATCCCTGCTTTCACTCAGCTTGCTTGTCAAACCAGGGCTGCTTGGTCTGTCGCTATCGGCCATGTCGCTGCTGGGTCGATGAATGATGTGGTTTGATGCACCGCCGCAGTTACCAGCTTGCCCACTCCTGCTTAAGCAAAAGGATTTGGGGACACTCATGGGCAAGCAATGAAACAACATTGTCCTGGTCGTTGGAAGGTTCCTTTGATAAGGCAGCTACCCAACCATAGACACAGCAAATGCTGTAAGCTAGCAGAAAGGGCTGCGCAAGCATGCACGGCATTGTGTATGTAGTCCACTGAAGATTGTAGCATGGTCACGCATACTTACGGTTTATTGGGTAAGGTACTAAATCAGCAACATACTTTTACTGTGTGTATGTGATAACAATACAGACAGCCAGGCAGACCAGGCAGACCGTAGGACTGCCATAAAGCCACCTCCTTACCTTTCTAATGAGAAGGTATTATTGCTGGCTGCCATCACCATGCTCTCTTGGTCGTCCTTGGCTTTTTGGACTGCTGCCACGTACGCTGCAGAGCCCTGTGTGTAGTATGACCAAGGGGTACGAGCTAAAAAGCCTGAAAACCTGATATTGAGCATGGTTTCCGTGCATGCTGCATCTCGTGCTTCCTCTTCCCTTGAAATTTTGCAGGATCACACATCGCAGACTGCAAAGCAGTCCAATTTCTGTACGAAATTGAATAGCTGGCACAGGCGCAGAACCCAGCATCCCATCCTCTCCTTTCAAATGCAAGAGAATCAACATGCCACACCAATTGTGCATCAGGATAATGCTACATGCGTTTAAGGTTTTGCAAGGGCCACATCTGGCAACTCATGCAAGCGGCCCAACAAGAGTGCAAGTTCCTGGCCATGCACATCGCGGACGTGCCGTCAGGGCCCTCCATGAAGGACCACCATGAAGGAAACCATTCACCATTTACGCACTTGTAGGCGACGAGAAAAGTCGTCCAACACCGTGCTGTCGTTGACAAAGACATCCAGCCCCCACAATTTGGAGTCCGAGCTGTCCCCACTCTCTGAGCAACTTGAGGACAAATTGGACTGCAGGTACTTGTGTGTAGCGTCAGCCTCCTGGCCCTTATCCTCCTGATCGCCACACCACCTTTTCTTCCTGCCCTTAACCCCCATGTCACTCACACCAGCTTTGGACTCCCACGCACCGCCCCCCTCTCTGGCCACGCCTTCTCCTGCCCTAGCCTCCCTCACGGCCTTGGTCCCTCGCTCACCACACTGCTGATTCTTTAGAAGAGGAGAGGAGGGAAGGCTATGACACTGACCATCCCTCCCTGCCTGCCTCAGTCCACTCGCACCCTCCCCTTTCTTATCTCCAAATGCTGGCCATCCTCCCCCTTCTCTTTCCCCCTTATCACTCCCCTCCCTCTCCTCCTCACCCTCCGTTGCCCTCCCATTTTCCAGACTGCAACCGTCGCTGGAGTTCAAGCCGCGCATTTGGCGACCGACCTGAACGAGCAAAGTGTGTACGTCATAAAGTTACTTCCTCTCTTCTTTTGGGGGCAGTGGCACGCAAGTGGGGGAGCTGTGGTTTGTAAAGCATTTAGCCTACTCAATTACTCAAAGCAAACTGCCACCCAGCAAGGGAACAAGCCATCTATTGAAGGAGACAAGTACCTGCCTGACATTGCACGTAACTCAAAAAGAGAGAGAGAGAGTGTGAGTGAGTGTGAGAGAGTGTGTGAGAGAGAGAGAGAGAGAGAGAGAGATAGAGAGAGAGAGAGAGAGAGAGAGAGAGAGAGAGAGACAGAGAGAGGGAGAGAGAGAGAGAGAGAGAGAGAGAGAGAGAGAGAAGAGAGAGAGAGAAACAGCAAGCAAGCACATACCTTGAAGTCCATGCGTCGGCGATCTTTGCCAAAAGGATCTGCCCCATGCATGCCACCGCCTACACCCCTTGCAGAAAGCGCCACGTTTTGGCGCTGTGTCGATTGCGACGTCAGGGACTCAACGTCCCCCCAGCCCACCATTTTGGTCTGAATCATGGCTCCCGGATGCACAGAGCCCCACCTGCCTGAGCCTGTTTCGCTGCCACTGGCACTGCTACAATGCTTCCTGTTACGCCTGGCTGCAAAGGGGTGGCTGTTGCTGCTGCTGGCCTCGACACAAGGGGTTGGGATGGACATCTCTGGTATCGCAGGCGAGCTGCAGCGCAGCGGCAACGATGCGTTGTAATCGCACATCTCACACCCCGGACACACACCGTCCCCCCTTCCGTGCTGCGACTGCCGCTGCAAGTCCCTGCCCCTGCTCTGTCCACTGTGCATGCTTTGCATGCTGGAGCGCCCTGACATCCCCTCCGCGTGACTGTGAGGGCTGTCTAACCACACCTTGTCTTTTGCACTGCCCTTGCTGCTCAAGCGGCTTCCGGTGTGGTTGGTACAGACAACAGGACAAGCCCCACTTCCCGCTCCCTCCTCCGCATGAGACCTGGATCCCTGATAACTGTGGCGTCCGATGCTGAGGCTTCCGCCAACACTGTGCCGTGAGGCAGCCTGTGCTGACGCAGGGTGAGGCGGGCTGAATACACTTTGGGGGGTGCTGGTGCGCGTGCTGGACATGCTTGTCTTGGTGCTGGAGTGGCTAGATTGGAACGACTTGCATTCAAGCGCCTGGCTGAGAAGTGCTGAGATGTCATCATGCACCTGTGTGTTGCAGAGAGATGCATTGCAGCATAGGTCATCAGAATGGCATGCTGTATATACTTGTACTAGACCAGACGCACGTAAACAAGTGAGCATTGCATGCACATGCTTGCACTCTAGTATACCTAATTTGTATTGACCGTACATCTGGTGATTTCCCTGCCAAAAATACCGTACATACATCGTATATATATGGTTCTGGCCAACTCCACAAGAAGGACATACACAGGATGACTCACCATGCCAGCACCATTGCACGAAGGACCTTGGCTCCTCATCAGGGGTACGTTGCTGTCAGTGGTGTCGTGGCTGCGTCTAGCCGCCTCTTCCTTCTCTCCTCTGTTTTTCTGCTTGTCGTCATACCCAGCGGCAGGGAATACTGCAGATGCGTTGCTTGGTGGAGAGCGTACGGGGGGTGGGGCAGGGATGGGTGGGGTGGAGCAGGCCATGATGGAGGAAAGGTGATCCACCTGAGAAGCAGAAGGCACCTGCTTTGACAGAAGAGATGGGTGCGATTTGAGTGAGGCATTGCGTGTATGTGTGTGCATGTGCATGTGCCTGTGCTCGTGCGCGTGCAATTAAGCACGCACAAGAAGCAAAGCACAAGAAGCAAGGCAGCGGGTGTAGGCAATGTAAAGGAAATACGCAAAGTTTCCAGGGTTATGTGGCGCAAAAGAGTTCAGCAGTTTGGACACAGGGAATGATGCCCTCCGTAAGGGTGCAAGGAGCCAAGCAAACCTTGCAGAGAATGACACTCGCTATATGAGCAGGCAGATGGGGGCACTCACACCGACACGACAGCACGCAGGAACATCCTTTTACAAATTTATACCCTAGCTTGGGACGTTTCTGTCCGTCTTCTGTGCCGCTCAAAAGGTGTGTCAAGATGGCTGGAATCTTTGTATTCAGGCCCAGGAAAGCAGCACAGTGTCCAATGCCTGCACACGTGCGCGTGCATATGCTCGCGCACATACACGTGCGCGCAGCCCCACATGCGCACGCACACACACAATCAAAAGAAGCAATGAACAGAGTCAACAAACCAAAACCACACCTTGTCGACAAGGAAGGAGTCAGCGCCAGCGCCAGCGCCAGCAGCTTTGGAGCCCCCTTTGTGAGAAGTAGTGTTCAAAGCTTCTTGGGTGCCCAGTCGTTTCACGAGCAGTTTGTCCAGCTGTACCATCTCATCCAGCATGCTTGAAGCCAGATCAGTGGTGGACTGTGGGGGTACAAAGACAAGATGTGGTACACACTCTCACATTGTTAACATTGCGGTGAGAGGACGCATTGTGTTAGGCTGTCGATGGACCGCGTGGGCGCATGCAGTCACAGCACACAAGACGAATAACAAAAAAAACACGAGCACACACAAGACAAATACAAATACGAGCACACACATATGCATACACACAAGTAGGGTTGGCGAGAACCGATATACACCGTATACAACCGTAAATTTGGTACTTTCCCTGCCAGTATCTCCAAGTAGGTACACACCGTATATATTACACCGTGCGTTCACGATCACTCCGTGACACCAAAAATTAAAAACCTTGATTTCTGGTTCGTAAGGGGGCTTGGGATTTTTGAGTTCGAGGGGAATTTGCGAGGGGGCAGGTCGGGAATTAATTTGTGGATTTGAGATCCCCCCTCTGCTGGCTGCTGCCGCCTGTGCAGTGCTGCTGCTGCTCCTGTGCAGGCCGATGGGCAGACTGCCCATTGGCTGCATGGGGAGAATACAGCGTGAGTGCTTCCCTCAATCAGAGAAGCAGCCTTCTTTTACCCACTTGTCGTCTTCACTGACTCTGTATGGATGCCCCAGAGGAAGGGCCTGAAGGGGCTGCGAGAGGAGGAGGCTTGCTCTTGGAGCCGCATGGGCGCCCAACGGGCCTCATCACAAATTCGTCCTTTGCCTTTGCATCCTCCTCTTCCAGATCCCTGAGCTGCATCTCCCTCTGCAGCTTCTCATGGTCTCTCTGCTGAGCAGCCAGCCTCTTAGCTGTGGACAAGGGCTTCAAGAACAGGGCCAGGGGGTTCACACTGGTGCGCTGGGAGCTCATTTTTTATAACACCCTCAAAACCACTAATATTTTATTTTACTTCGAATCCAATTCAGAGAGGGCTCTAAGAATTATTGAAATAAGAGGTTTTGAAATTTTCAGAGTGATCGTGGACGCATGACAAAAGTGTACCCGGTGGGTTTAGCACGTTCTTGTTCTGGAAGTCACTGGGGATGATCCAGGTGCCTAGACATTAACTGTTGTGCAATGTCATTTTTTGAATTCTGAGTATGTAGGCAAGACACAAACACGTCTCTCATGCCATTGGTATGAAGTTAATGTCCTGATCTAAGAATTCCAACTTGAATTTTCAATGGGATACCAGGTTAAAATTAGTCAACCTACAAAGTGTACCAGGTGAGTTTAGCACGTACTTGTTCTGGAAATCACTGGGGGTGATCCAGGTGCCAAGACATCAGGTCACACTGGATGCGACACAAAATATGACGTTGCCATTGTTCAAAGTTAGGACATGGCAGGGGCTGGAAAATGAACTGCTGGCGAACAGCTGGCAAATGAACAGCGGGCAAATGAACTGCTGATGGACAAGACTTCATACTAGTGGGATCAAATAGGGCCCTGTAGATGGAGACGTAGTTTAACAATCCAACTATGGGGCACAAGCACTAAGGGGCTCTCAGGGGCACACGCACACAACACCCAGGGAATATCCATGAACACAAGACGTACATACACACAATATCATGATGGCATGTCAGTGTCAACCTTGTGTTAATGTGCGTTTGCTTTGTCAGATACGGTATATGGCTCTGGCTAACCCTACACAAAATCACACAGAGCATGAGAGCAGTCACTCGCAAGGGCAATGGTGTGTGTGCGCGGGTACATACACACACGTCTGTAACGAGCAATGCTTAACAGTGTATGTGTGCAGGAGCATCATAACTTATTTTTCTGAGCCACTTCCAGCAAACATTAAATATATTTTTGGAATCCTGAGCTCAAGCCCAGTCGATTGGCACCCTTGTTGGGTGATTTAATTAGAGGAGGGGTCTCGGTGCCTGGTCATAGAAATGCATGGAATGCCCCAAATAGGCCGCGGGGGTGTGTTCAGGCAAATTTCCAGCAATTCATTCCAAACTTGCAGTTCACGTATTGCATCATGCATAGGTTGCATGACTGAAGTTAAAAAGTGCTTTGCCAAAGGTTTTGGCTGGATTTGTGCACTAAACAGGTGGTAAGAGTGTGTGCACATATCAGTTTTTGCCCTATAGATATTCAGGTAATAAATAAATTGACATGAGAACTGTGCAGGCGGATAGCTGCTTCAATTTTTAGCAGATTGACACCCTTTTTATTATTGTGCGGGTCAGGAAGGGGGGTTAGGGGGGTGGGTGGTCATTTTGGGCCGGAGGCCCAAAACTTACACGTAACTGCCAGGAGACTGTTTTAAACAAGCTCCTGATGTGTGTGTGAGAAAGGTTAATAAAATATGCCCACTACACGTGCACATTTATATATGAGGTGGAAGACTTGTGGGTTATATACTTATAAGGTGCAGTATAGGCAGCGACAGCATCCGAACACTTTTGGTTATATAACTGTTGCTCAAGGATGCTCGCCATTGGCTTTTGCGCGCGCAGGCTAAGAGATGCAGGTAGACATAACTCAACCAGGCGTGCACAACAGCAATGGTTTGATGGGATTGTATATACAAGTACATGCCTGGTGTACATGTGTGTTTGTGTGTCTGTGCGCGTGCGTGCGTGCGTGTGTGTGTGTATGTGATTATGTCTGTGAGAATACCTGAAAGCGACTGGGTTGCCCGCTGCTGAGCACAGAATTCAAGTCCTTGCGTGCCTCCACTACAATGGGGGTGACCTGGTAGGTGAGCTGCTGCAGGGAGGACAGCAACCTGCGTGTGCGTGTGTATGCGTGTGTGTGCGTGCGTGCGCTTGAGTTTATGTGTGTGTATGTGTGCGTTTGCGTACGTGTATGTGTGTTTAAGTGCGTATGTTTGTGCGCGTTTGTGTGTAGAAGTATGTGTACGTGAGAGGGCAGATGTAGGCAAGGGCGTGCGTGACCAGGGAAGTGTCGGAAGAAAGGACGCAATTTCAAAGTGCACATGACCAGGGAGTAGCAAAAGAAAACTAGGCCACATTGCACTGCAAGTGCAGCATTTGCTAGTGAGGTGTGTTCTGTGCGTACGTTATATGCACACATGCGTGGATCTATTTATGTGTGTTTATGTGTGTGTGTGTGTGTATGCGCACGTGTAGTCAAAGTCCTGCTGCGATGATGCCACTGTGAGCACACCCCACACAGCGCCCTCGTGGCAGCAGGGCAAACTGAGCATGGACTGCATGCCTGCACGGCTCAGCCAGACTGCCTCGTGGGGAAGCCCTGCACGTGACAAGAGTGGAATGAAGCGTGCAGCACTCAGCAATGCACAGCAACAGGTACAAATATATCTGAATATCCGAGCTTGCAGTTGCAGCCTCTGGGAGTAACGTACTGTGCAGAGCATCCAGAGCAACCGGGTCTGCTGGTTTGGAGCTTGCCTTTTTGCACGTGTACGTACATGTTTCATTTGCTATGCGTGTGTTTGTATGTGTTTGCTTGTGAGTGTAAGTCTGTACGTGTTCGCCTTGTGTGTGTAAGTCTGTGTGTTTATAATTGCACGTCATTCTCTAGCAGGGTATTCCTCGTCACGGGCTCGTGCCTTTGTTTGCGTGGCTTGGTGCTGGAAACTCCCAGAAGCTTTGCAGTCATGCACGGGCTTGAAAATGGTAGCCAATTTGTTGCACATGCATCTCGAAGCCAGAAAAGGCAGCAGCGATAACAATAAGGAGCGTCTGAGGACCCATGCAGCCTCACCTCTTGTATTGCCAAGGCAGTCATAGAAACAAGGCACAGGCTCTCCCTCCATGCCCTGTATATCTGCCAATGCCCAGTCGCATTTGGATGTGAGGAATACCTGTCAAAGTATTTAAAAAATGTATAAGCTAGGTTTGTCATACGCGTGCACACACGTGCGCACGCACACGCACAATTACACACACAGACAGACATATGTACACGCACACACACACGCACACACACACATAACAAAGAAGGCACCTGCTTCGGGGATAAGGTAAACCGGTGCTGCTGCTGTCTGCCTGGTTGCCCTAGAATGTCTCCCTGCTTCCTTGGCTTATTCTTGCAAGCTTGAAGCACAGCCGGAAAGTGCTCTGACCCTCTCCCATGCAACGCAGCCACTCCAAAAGTCTCCTGCTCATCAGTGCCCAGCAGCGTCACGCTGCAAAAGGAATAAAAAACGCAACGGTGAAGTGGGAAGACTGAAGGGCAACAAAAATTTGCAAAAATACATTGTACATGCGTGTGTGTGTGTGTGTGTGAGTGTGTGTGTGTGTGAACGGGTGTGTGTGTGCGCGTGTGTGTGTGTGTGTGTGTGTGTGAACGGGTGTGTGTGTGTGTATGTGTGTGTATGTGTGTATGTGTGTGTGTGTGTGTGTGTGTGAACGGGTGTGTGTGTGTGTATGTGTATGTGTGTGCATGTGTGTGTGTGTTTGTGTGTGTGTGTGTGTGCGTGAGTGTGTGTGTGTGTTTGTGTGTGTGTACATGAGTGTGCGTGCGTGCGTGCATGTGTGTGTGTGTGTGTGTGTGTGTGTGTGCGCGCGCGTGAACGGGTGTGTGTATGTGTGTGTGTGTGTGTGTGTGTGTATGTGTGTGTGTGTGTGTGTGTGTGTGTGTGTGTGAACGGGTGTGTGTGTGTGTGTGTGTGTGTTATCTATGTGTCACCTTACCAGGCAAATTCAACGCGTGTAGATTTGGTAACAAGCTCTTGCGTCAGTGTCTGTAGCAAATCCTGGTGGCTGGATGCTGATCCATTGGCAATGGCAGACAGCACGGAACGGAGAACCGCGCAGTTGCCGGAATGGGAGGTTTTGCTCTGCAAGTTTTGCTGCCACTTTTCCTTGGCCCAGTCCCAGTTGCTTCTGGCGAATTGCATTGCTTCATAGCCGTAAATAAGGGAGCCTCCTCTCTGACGAAGCGTATCTAAGCACCATCACATTTAACTTTGAGCACATTGATAAATGGAATAAAAAATACAAAGGGTCGAAGGGAAAAACCAAGTTTAGTCGAGAAGCTACAATAGTTTCCTCTTCTGGCTACTTCTCTTCGCGCTTATTCAAAACAAACGTTCTCTCTCTCTATACACTTTTCTCTTCTACATACTTCTGTTTCATGTTCCCTCTAGCTTCTTTTTCTGGTGTATTGTTCAGTCTGGCCTCTTTCTCTTCTTGAAGCTGGCTTTTTTATGCTATAGCTCAACTGCCCTCGCTGGCGGATATAGCTGTGTAACCCTTACCCCCTTACCCCCTTCTGGCTACCCCACACATACCGAAATGCAGCAGTTCGATACACATCTGCATGGGCTTCAACTGAGGCGTCGATGGGCTGCGGGCATCGTAAAAAGGAATAATAGGTAATTGGTTTAGCCGGCTTGTGCAGTTCCCTCTGTAAAAATAATGTAGCTGCACAGCAATGTGTGGTATGTGCGCAATAGATGTCACCGTGCAATGGTCAAAATGCGTTACAGCCCCTTTCGGATGTATATTTGCCCAATATAACAGATTATAATGATATCACCACAAAATGAAGGACTGTCGACTGACACGGTCACACTCAGACATGCTCCAATTGCCTCGTAGTTCTCGATTTTGTGCAATTGCAGCAAGCTGAACTAGTATGCATCCCCATCTATCATAAAGAGGGCAGGGCCTCCAGGGAGGGAGACAACGTTCGTAAGGGGGACCACGCAGCGACGACTTTCTGTTGTGATCATTCCTCATGTCTTCGTTTGGGAGGGGTCGAAATTCGGCCCTGTTGGCTTTTTTCCACCCAGGGGACAGTTCAAAATTTGCCTGGCCACCTGGTAGATCTTTCTCACTTTTTTTGCAAAGATTTAGTTTATGCACGTTCACTCTGTAACAACTCTGAAAAGTAAATTTGAGTCAGTGGGCGATCTGATAGAGGCTGTGAAAATTGGGGTGCACGCATGCCACAGCAAATTAAGCAGATTCATAATATCGGTATGTCAAAATCGGAGCTTGATGATCTACCACAGATAATCCAACACAACATATTAGAACCTCCGTGGTCCCCTTCTGACAAAATTCCATGCTCCTTGCAAGTCAGGATGATGTACAACTCAACTGCTGATCAAGTTTTGGCCAAGATGGACGACCCTGCTGGCCTGGGTGAATATAAAGCCTGAATCATGACACATAACACACATATTAAGCCACTACGCCTCAACCCGAGCTCGTTTCACCCCTAAAGCGCCGCAATTGCATCCAGTTCATGTCAACATATTGGATATTATTATTAGGCTTTGACCCTTTTTGGCACCCTCTTTGCTGGTTGTCTTAAGGAAGGGGCTTAAACTTGACATCACTATATATTTGTACTCCATTTCTTTTGTAACGATCATTACCTTTGGCAAAGACTCCAATCCATAAGAAAAAAAAGTGTTAGGTGCAGGCGGTCAGGCGTAGCATGTGCCTGCTTCAGAGTGGGGTTTACGCCGCGGCCGATCAGACATGTGCCACTAGTAAAGCTCAACTGATTTGGGATCAGTGTTAAAAGTACACGTCACGGCACTCAAACCCTAGGAGCATTTGAAAAGCATGCCCATTTGGGGCCTCTGTGGGCCCCCTCTGACACAATCAATTGAGTCAATAATTTCTCCTTGCTTAAGGCGTCAAATAAACTCACAAATCAACAGCTTTGAAACTAATTCGCCCTCCTTGTAAAATTAGGAGAAAAAGGAATGAGGGTGGTTACCTTGGTGTATCCGCCCCCCATAGTTATGACGAGTGGTACGGTCGCCTGGGCAAAAGAGGATGGCTTGTTATCTTGGACATTAAAAATCGCAATTTCAGCTGTAACGGACCAGCTTACCTGCTCACAAGTGCTGTAGACGAGATTATTCCTGCGCAGCAACCCCTGCCTGCTTAAAGCCAACCTGCCAAGACTGCAATCATGATCATAAACAGGATCGTTAGCCACAGGGGAGAATCATCTTTGGAGTTTTAACTAGCCGTCCTCCAATAATGGAATTCACTCCTCACCTGTCGCCTCGGAGCGCATCAACTCCGGCTTGATAAAAAACAAGCTGGGGCTTGTGGGTGGATATGACATGGGCCAGCCACTGGGAGTCGGGAGTTAGTAAAATAGGCTTTCAGATTAGAAAATCTGACTTATGACTTATGACCGAGGTGGCACTGATTGGAACCGAACACGATAGCTAAGTTTCGAATGTGCTCAGACTATACATAATTCAGGGAGTAAAAGACTTTGAAGCTGTGCTGAATTGATAAGCAGTTGAGAGGGCCAAGGAGGTAAAAGATGAAGAGAAGGAGGAAGAAATACTTTTTTGTGAGAGCTTATGTTACTGTCAGAGTGACAAAGTCATTTTGCGGCATTGCAGAGGACCTCATGTGTTGCACACTTGAACTCAGCAATTGATAACACATTATTTTAAAAATGTCATCACCGTGAAAGGTACAAACATGTGAAGGTGTGATGCATCGAATGGATAAAGAAATAAGCAGTGAGGTGGTGCCACAGGATGACCCCAAATGTCTATAACACTGTTTCTCTCCAACTCATGTTTTTGACAAATCTTGCTTTGGATATAGCAGCTTCGTAAGTAGCAAGTGATGAGTCACACACGCACGCACACACACCTTACTAACACAAAACACGTGAAGGCACAGTACGTAAATGTCATCCCGTCACGGCGAACAAGAAAGAACCGCATAATAGTGACTAGTTGCTTTTGCCCACCTTTTCCAAGAGTGGCAAATACACATCATCGGCAGTTCCGTCAGCCTGTCCACATAAAGCAGACCAGAATTCAAGAGAATGTGAAGCGCATAGCTGTTTTTGTCAGTGAATCTTTCTTATTTGAGAAGCAGATCTGCTTCAATAGAGCACGCAAAAAAAGTTTGTTGCAACCATGACCCAAACCCTCTCCGCTGCCATCTTAGTGCACGTAATCACGTTTATCATCATAAGCTTCCCTAATTGTAGTCATGGTGAGATGAGAAAGTTTGCGACTCACTATGTTGGAACACCGACTGAATTATGTGTGGAACTGGATGTACCGATGAACCCACCAATGGAAGATCATAGGTAGAGCGCATGCGACTGCTGTATGGATAATTGCTTGCACCTGAATGAATGTGGCATGAAACGCCGTCCGTCTTTGATGATGCATAGCTACACAACAAAGCTGCTTACGGGCCAGGGCTTTAAACGGAACTGCAGCTGCGTTAGTCTTAGTACAAAAGCAGAGGGGGTTATCCGGGCAAAAGCCAAAACATGCTCCTTTCTGCATGAAAGGTGCAACTACTCACACATCACTTCATCCAATTGGACCCAACCTAGCTTCAAATTAATGCTGACTTTATAAGCTACCCGAGCATGTGCTCAGATTTAGACGAGTCATCCTGTGTACAGAATGACAGGACTAAAAGCACACGCCGTGCACCTGTACCCTAGATGGGTGCTTTCCAGGGAAAATGGCACATTAATTTGCATATCTCGCCAACCACTTAGTCTTCTTGCCCCATTTCTCTTGCAGTGATCTTTATTTATTATAAGGATTTCAAAACACTAAAAACCACTCTGTTTGGTGCGCTGGCTGATCAGATACAGCATATGGCTGCTCAAAAAGTAAGGTTCAAGCCGCGGCTGCTGAGGCAGGTGGCCCTAACTTGCAGTTTTCAAGATCAGCTGCATTGAAATCTACACAGCAGAGCTGAGCTTGAAACCTGCAAGTTAGGGCCACCTGCCCTAGGAGCATGCAAAAAATATACCTATTTCGGGCCTAAGATAACCCCCTCTGGTACAAAAGTAACACAAGCAAGAACACGCACCATGCATGTCGAATGTGGTCACACGAGAATCCCCCTCAAAGATGGCGCTCGTTCCGTTACCCTGAATTGCAATGTGTTAAAAATTTGTTCAGAGCTAGTTTTCAGAGCAGCTTCAGTTGAAAGTTGAAGGATACAAGCCTTGAAGTGCCTTGAGGAGATATCGTCGATGTATTAGGGGTTTACGTATCCATGTCAGTAGTGAGAGTGGGCGATAATTTTGGATTTTCCCCCACCAAAAATGCATGCACAACTGCAATCCTAGTTCTGGTCAACTGAAAACTGTGACTAGATTCATTACTTGCTCAGGATAGGATTGAATGCGATGGCGGATCACAGAATATTTACCTGATGCACATCTAAATCCAAGATCAAAATACGCGACAGTCCATAATCTCGCATTGCCACTGCAGCAGCGGAAGAGATGTCATTAAACACGCAAAATCCTTCTCCCCTACAATTGTACATGAGAAGTTCACTTGTTACCTTTTCCTGCACTCAAACCAGGCGAGGCAGACAATTGCGTCCTATTTGACTCTAGCAGTTTGGCAGCATGACCTTTGGTCAATAATGCACACAAGCGTGCATGACTCTACAACGACATATATACCGTACCATTCCTACAACACCCCGCACAAATATCATTTTTTGCCCTGCGGGGTGACTGCGGTGTTTTAAATTTAGGTATATCTATTTTGACCCTGCAGGGTTGTGTGGGGTTGGTGGAATTAACCCTTTCCGGGTCGCTGCCGGTCATGAACAGTGAGAGGTACCCCCCGCCCCGCCCCCTGTCCCAGAGCACCAGGCAGCCTCAGCCTCAGCAGCAAGAGCAGCAGCAGCAGCCCCAGCCCCACACCGGTCCTCCCGAGGGGGAATTCGGACCCCAGGGGCGCAACTGTTAGGGGTGAAGAGGGCCAACGCTTGCGCATGCAGAGCAGGTTGGGGCAACCCAGCAGCTAAAAGATGAGCAGGTGGGGCAGAAGAGGTCAAGCACCAAGGCTGCCCGCACCTAAGCAACACCATCAGCACGCACGAGCAGTAGCAGCAGCAGCGGCAGCAGCAGCAGAAGTGATAGTGGCTAGAGGAAGAGGAAGCTAATCTTGAGATTCTGGGCAGTAGCAGAACAGAGAGCAAACTCACATGCTCTTCACACTTATGTAAGGACCGTAAATACACAGGTGATGTTCTCTTTCTTTGAGGTTAATTGTGAAGCTTATTGGTGCTGGACAGGGCCAAAGGCCCTGCAGGGTTGAAGCGGGAAGGGCAAAAATATATATTTTGGGGTGCGGGGACGGTGCAGGATTTTACTTAACATTTCTGAAAATTGGGGTGCGGGATGAGTACGGGAAGGTATGGTATACTAGGCTCTCTCAGCAAAGGGAGCTCATCAGACTGCAAGGCCAGGCCACTAGCTGGAAAAAATGAAACAGACCTGTCACGGAATGCATGGTGGGTCCCCCCTGCCATGTTAGCAGCCATCGTATGTCGCCCCCCTAGTACTAAGTGCGTTGCGGCGATGGTGCTACCTGACGAGGAAAGGGAACGCCCCGCCTGTTGAAGATCAAGGAGTGCAGGCACTTCTGTACAGCCAAAAAAGTATATAGCGCTACTAAAGCTTGCAGCAAAAAGGCTCCACTGTCTTTAATGCGTTAATAATCAGCACTTGCATACATCACGCAAGATCTCGGTTCAAACGACATCCTTGTACACGGGCAAAGGCAACATGTTTTACCAGTTGCTCGGAGTGCGGCAGTCCTAGATTTCTGATCTCTGAGGGAGTCATTCGCCCTGTCTTGAAGCGGTCCACGTAATCAGGGGCATGTACAAGTACCAAGTCCTCTACACTCGCCTGCATCATGCCAGGCAGCAGGGCCAAAAGCGTAACCAGGAACGTCAAGCACCTCTTTTTTGGCAGAGCTTCTCTGACGACAGGAGGTGCAGGGGGGGACAGCCCTTTCAGCTGAATTCCACCTCAACATCTGACTTCATCATACCTGTGGCCCTGGAACAAACATGATTTTTCCAGCACACTGTGGGTCTTCTTGTAAGAGCTGCCTCGTTCTGCGGTACTTCTGCAAGTTTGATAGCAAACAACCTGAAGTGTGGTGCTGCTCGATCAATGTACGTGCTGCAAAAAGCTGCTGGGTCAAAGAAACACATCATTAATTACCTCCATGGGGAAGCGATGCCCATCTGGGAGCGGTACCTGATGGAGAAGAAAGTGCGATGAATGCTACGTAACTCCTTCCTTAAATTGTTCCCCAAAAATACCAAAGTGTGAGGCCACGTTGCTGAGGATTATAGCTACAATTTATTCAAGTAGAAGTGCCCAGCACGCTGCCCACGCTTTGTGTCAATTAGTGTGAGGGCAGGGATTTCATATGCTTCTCAATCCTTCCTACCTTCCAGTGGTCTGAGTAAAAGCAGACTAAAGAATCTTGTTGGTTCAAGGTGGACAGCAAGGGTGCAGCGCTGTGGAAAAGAAAAAAGAACAAATTGTCGTTCAAATGCGTGACGCGTCAACATTGTTGTGTGCGTGCACAATGCTCATTTTACAAGTGCATCTGTATCTGCGTTTGTGCGTGCGTATTGCGTATGTGTGTATGTGTGTGTGAATATGTGTGTGTGTGTGTAATGTGTGTGTAGTGTGTGTATATGTGTTTGGAGGAACGCTGAGTTGGTGGACCCCAACACGCACAACAACAAACTGGCCACCTATCATTCTTGGTTTGCCATCCCTTTTTCAAGAAATGAGCGTATGCCGATAAATGTACCACGGTATCTCCATCTTGATCTGTCCAAACATGTTATGCGCAATATAAGTAGATTCCGCTTGCGTGCGCATACTTTGAAAGTTGAGGCAGCAGCGTGGCATGAAGATGGTTCTTGCGTA
>Ga0307942_1001795_pt1 | contig 17315 bp, 17 predicted proteins | sample OrgLakmetagen175_FD_201846 | JGI IMG/M metagenome (GOLD analysis project Ga0307942, IMG submission 201846) | Saline water microbial communities from Organic Lake, Antarctica - #175 | ecosystem: Environmental > Aquatic > Non-marine Saline and Alkaline > Saline | place: Antarctica: Organic Lake... | reverse complement strand
ATAATGAAACTTTGCTTTCGCATTCAAGCCAGATGACTTGACGAAATGAGTTGAATAAGCATTGGTTATAGAAGTGCCAAAATGCTGAAAGTAGCCAATGGTAGGTCTGTACAAAGAGTTGTAGCACAACCCCCCTTGCTAGGCAAGAGCCTAAGCAAAGTAAATGACAGCCGACAACGATACCAGGCATATGACAAGCTTCTATAATGAAACTTTTCTTTCGCATTCGAGCCAGATGCTGATATATTTGCTGCTGTACTGCCGGAGTCCAGCTTCCAAGCGCTTGATGAAGGTATACACGTTGGCCCTCTTCATCAGACCCCACAGCTTGATGATTTGCCTGGCATCCAGAGGAAGATATGACAATGGTTAGGGTAATTGTGTCATTTTCCAATTAGGGTTGGACAACATACAGCTATTGTGGTGACAAACACTGTGAGGGATAATCATGGAGGGGCGTGAGTCTAGGTCCATCTGTACTGTTCAAAAGACGATTTTTTTTCCGGGAAAACTTGCCTGCAGCACGTTGGGTCCCGGTCTACATCAATGTGCCAGATCAGGAACAGATCGGAAAAGATCTGGGTCACATGGATGAGGTCCTTGAACTCGATGGCTGCAAGGTTGCATGACACACTGCTGGGATACCCAGGGGCACGCAAACCACAAGCGAGAGAATGGCACTCCTTTAGAACCTGGATGAGGTTTGAAGTAGATAAATTTATTAGGCATGTTTTCATAGGGAATTAAGTGGGTTACCGATTGGTATGAAGCTACAGAAGCAAGCACTGCAACCACCTTTGCTTTCTCGTGCCTGCTTCTCCTTAATTAATGTAGGGAGTATTTTTACTGGCCTGCTTTATTTTTGTTTTCTTTTCTTTACAAAACAGGCACTGCAATCACCTTTGCTTTCTCGTGCCTGTCACTGAGCTGCGCCAATTGTTCCTTCCATTCAAAGCTGAAGACCAACTGCGCATATTTAGCACAAAAAAACAATTGTTCCTTCCATTCAAAGCTGAAGACCAACTGCGCATACATAGCACAAAAAACCCAGCCATGCTGTCACGCTCAATTGTTGGCAGTGACGATTCGTGTGATTTATAGATTGTTGTGCTGAGACTTATACTTTGCAGTGACAGTGATTTGCTATGACAATACTGTTAAGGGCTTGTCAGCAAAGATGTTAAGAAAGTACCATTATGTTCCCACAATAAAACAACAATAGGCTTTCACAAATGTGCCTACCTTCCACACGCAATCCTTGAACATATCTTTTGCTGGGTCTAGCACATCTTCTCTGAACCTGAGCTGCCTCTGAGCCTGCTTCACGGCTTTTTGAAGCAAATCAACCTGGTGAAGGTAAACAGGCAACTCTGATGCACTCTTCATCTTTGTCAGGTGAAATTGCCGACCGACAAGAATAAGCATTAGCAGTCAACTAACAACTAGTCTTCAGCTTCTTGGAAAAGACTTATCAAGACAACCTCAGCTGATCTGTTTGCTTGCCACACGGTTTTTCGCTGCCACCAATTAGAAGTGACATATGAAAATGCAGAATGTTGTGGGGTATGCAATTTTGGCACAAGTTGTAAAGATGAGGCCTTACTTCGTCTGCCTCAAACAACAACCCCCGCCCATCTGCATCTTCTATAAGGCTTATCCACTCCTGGAATCAGAAGATCGAGGTGGCCAATGACAAAAGCTAGAAAATAACAGCTCAGAATGAACAAGATGCAAGTAGTGCAACATACGAGGAGCATAAGTCAAGGAGTTGAGTGCTGTGTGCGTGCTTGACTGCAATTTTGCAAATAATTTGTGTGTCGCTAACTGGGCACTTATACCTGTGAGCTCTTCAGAGTCTCCTTTCTACCAAATACCCAGACAGCATGCCTCCCACGCGTGATGGCCACATTTTGCCTGTTTGGTTTCTGTCATCAGAAAAGGAGTAAATGGGGTTACGCCAGCGTCATCCAGCTATACGCTCTAAGTGTAAAACAGTTCAAGTAAATGAAAACTGATAGCAAAAAGACTTGCCTTGACAAAGCCAATCCCTTTTGAGCTGCTTGCTCTCACAGTGCAAAAAATCAGCACGTCCACTTCCCTGTGAAAAACGTAGATAGAGCAGCACCAATCAAGCAGTATCGTAAGGTAGGCACTTCATCCATTTGGAGCTGTTAAACCTAAGCTGTCTATGAATCTGCTCCAGTTCTGAGATCCACACTGCCAAGAAAACCACTCCAGCTGCTCAGCAGAAAACGCTCAGCTTCTTTACCTAAGCTGTCTATGAAACTGCTCCAGTTCTGAGATCCACACTGCCAAGAAAACCACTCCAGCTGCTCGACAGAAAACAGTCCACCTTCCTTGTAAGCCGTCTATGAAACTGCTCCAGTTCTGAGATCGACGCTGCCAAGAAAACCACCTCACATCCCTTGGAAGCCGTCTACCGACCCAATCTGCACATTCAGGGAATCGCCCTCCCAAGTCATGGGCACTGGATTGGATGCAGCAGTAGCGCGGCTGGAGGGCTGGATGTTCAAGATGCCGGAAATGAGGCGGACTTGGGCAGTATAGGGGGCGATGACTGTTACAGACCGTGTAGACACAAAACTTCAGAGGGTAGTAAGCAACTCACTCTAAACGAGCACTTTGTTGTGTCAATGCACGACGTGGGAACAATGTTCTAGGCAAAGGTGCGCAAAAATAAGCAAGCGTTATTGCGTCAATGCACAACGTGGGATCAATGTTCTAGGCAAAGGTGCGCAAAAACAAGCAAGCTTTATTGCGTCAATGCAAATTGTGGAAACAATGTTCTAGGCAAAGGTGCGCAAGAACAAGCAAGCGTTATTGCGTCAATGCACCATGTGGAAACAATGTAATAGGCAAAGGTGCGCAAGAACAAGCAAGCTTTGTTGCGTCAATGCACAATGTGGAAACAATGTTCTAGGCAAAGGTGCGCAAGAATAAGCAAGCTTTGTTGCGTCAATGCACAATGTGGAAACAATGTTCTAGGCAAAGGTGCGCAAGAATGAGAAAGATTGTTAGGTAATATATCCTCCATGCCTGCGCAACATGCTGGCCAACGTACCTCCAACAGACAGGGGTGAGGCCAGAAGGGTGGGGCCACCGTCATCAGCAACACTGCGCAGGGATCTCACCACTGCTGCAACACACTGGGCCTCTATCTCGTTGAAGAAGCTGCTGCTGCCACGCTCCATTGCTTCACGGCCAAGGGGCACATCAACAAATGCATAGGGACCGATTTTGTTGAATACTGAGGATTTCGCCAGCAGGGCTGATCCAGGGCGCCCTCTCAGTACGTTAGGACCGTCCTTCAGCTGTTATACATGCAGTATAAATGTAAGCCAGTGAGCACACGGGTTGGTTGCTTCTAGCAGGGACAAAGGAAGCCAAATCAAGACCAGAACGCGACAGCTCCGTCTGGCACTTTACACCAAATATGCAGAGGCTCGCAATTCGGCTCACACAGAACTGGAAGTGAAATTATGAAGGTTCTGAACTTTATATTATTTTGAGAAATTCATCTTTCAAGCTCTCTTCTTGTGTACAATGTAAATATCAACTGGAGAAGTATCAGCTGGAAATGGGATTAATCAGCTGACACTTACCGGCAGAAGTATCATCTGGACTATCAAAGAGGTAGGAAATTTGCTTTCAAGCTTCATGTTCATTCTGTCAACTGCGCTGCCAAACTTGTCCATACCATGCGTGCACTTTCCAGTACTATTATCAACTCTCATCAGGAGCCGGTTTCAGGTCAAGCCTGCAACCCTCCTGATCCCCATTGATGTAGTCTTTTTTTGGTGGAGGAATTTTACGGAACCCGGTACCAAAGTGGCTCCTTTATCTTAATAAATGTCAGGATTGGTGTTTCACTGTCTGCATAGTTGTTTTTCCTTCCCTTTACATATAAACAGCCACAATGGACTAAACACATGCAAACCTCTTTGCTCGTTCAACGCTACTTGTATTTCATCTCACCTTGTTGTGGTAAAATGTTGCAGCAGGAAACATGCTGATGGCTGGGTGCATACGGTACTGGGTATCCAACTGCAAGTGCACAAAAGTAGAGAAAGTGGTCATGGTTAAGGGCAGGATACTTCATAGGAAATGATAGAAGGCAAAGCCGTACATACATGTGTGTGTGCGTGTGTGTGTGTGTGGGTGTGTGTGTGTGCGTGTGTGTGTGTCATATCAATGGCAAACTTGGAGAAATCTTTCTTGTACAATGCATAAGACGGTAAAGGTTATCCTACGGTTCTTCCAAAGCTGTCCAATGCCCGGTATGATTACATCAGGCATTGCTCCATGCTAATAAGCACGTGCACACATAACAATCCATCACATGCAACGCTCATTCACATACAGCTCGTGAACAGTCAAGAAGTTTGATTTGTGCCCTTTTTGCACTCACCATTGTGGGCGTGCACACCACGAGTAGTGATCAGTCAAGCAGCTTGATTTGTGAACTTTTTGCACTCACCATTGTGGGCGTGTACACTACAAGTAGTGATCATTCAAGCAGCTTGATGTGTGCCTTTTTGCACTCACCATGTGAACGTGCACACCACGAGTATAGAGCCTTTCAAACAAGCTGCGCCCATAGCCCTTGGCAGAGGCACAAGGGGAGATGACGGTTGCCTCCAACTGCTGGAAGTCGCCCACCAGACACAGCAGCTGGATTTCTTTGAAGTCCGAAAAGCACAATCAAAGATGTGAATGGCTCAGGTGTCACAGGAAAAGATTAGGTCGCTAGATTAGATCATTTGCACTTGGAAGCATTTAGGAAGCAGAGCATGTGGTAAGAAGAAAAGCTGGTGCTTTTGGGATTTCAAACATGCACACCCTACCCTGCCTGTTTCTAATTGACCAAGATGCAGGCAGAAAGCAAGAAAAGGATGATGCAAACAGCACAATCACCGCCTTTTGCTGAGTTCAGTGTGTAACACTTGAGCTCCAGTTTTTGGAGTGAAGCAAAGTGATATCACTCACATCATTCTTGTTTTTCATACTTGTTCTCACAAATTTATCCATTTTTTTACTTGGTCCTCACAACTGCTATTCCCGTTTTTTTGTTCTAGGATCTGCACAACCTAAGACATTCACAGCAAGCCGCACCTGGATGGTAGCATGTATGGTAATATGTAGTGTCCCTACTTTTCCATAAGCCACACCTGGAGGATGATGGCTGTCTCTGCCTCCACCAGCTGACATGCTTCATCTGAGAACAAAGAAAGTAAAATGTAAGTACAATGTTAGTACAATGTAACAGGCATATGGATATTTCAGGCATATGGATATTTAAGCGATAACTGTCTAAATGCTTAAAATATCGATGTAAGCGGGTTTTCTTACCTATGATGCAAGCGCCAAAGCCTCGTTTTGCCACCGAAGCCAGCACTCTGTCCCTCTGCTTGCTGGCCCACTCCAGACTGCGGCTTCGCTGAAGAATAGGACGCCCAGCAGATGCCACAGTGCTGCAGCGCAAGAAAGGGAGGAAAGACAAGCCTGGTGAGGTACCTGCGGTAGGATGCAGCTTCTAACACGCAGACTGCACCCTATAACTTGCAAAATCATTGTCAAGGCAGAGCTGAATCGTTTGTCTCCATCTTCACCAACCTGATTACCACTTGCACAAACCAGGCAGATCTGAACACACAAGCCAAGCAGATCTGAACACACAATCCAGGCAGATCTGAACACACAAGCCAGGCAGACCTGAACACCACTGTTGCACAAGCCAGGCAGATCTGAAAACACAAGCCAAGCAGATCTGAACACACAAGCCAGACAGATCTGAACACACAAGCCAGGCAGACCTGAACACCGCTGTTGCACAAGCCAGGCAGATCTGCTCCAGGGTATATTGCGTCAACTGCTGCTGCTGCTTCAACACAAGGCGCGCTCTGAAGCGGTGAGGCAGGAGGTCACGTGCTGCTGCCAAGAAGGCATGCTTATTTGCGTCTGCAGTGTCAATGCTTGCTGTTGAGTCAGCCGCCAGGCATTCGACCAGCTCCTGCATGTGGAATCATATCCGATAGATGATACGTTATTGTGAGTAAGCTTGCGATGATGGGTGAACATATTCCGGTGAATGCCTTACGTCGGCCTGTGTTTGAGAGCCTTTCTGCTGAAGGCCCTGGTTGGCCCGTGCTTAGAGTATCTGGTAAGCCAGAGCATGTGCTCATATCTTTTTGAGGTGCTGTGTATGCAAAGTAATAAATAGCTGCTTGCAAGGTTAAGTTTCTCCCTCATCTAGGATTTACCTGTAGGCAAAAATGCACCACACCACCCTCCCAATATTCCACCACCCTCTCAGCACCCTCTCTTGGTTTCTTTTGCGTGATGTCTGTTCTTGACGAGTACACGTGTGTGATGTACAAGTGCACGTTTGTGATGTACGAGTACACGTGTGTGATGTACACGTGTGTGATGTACAAGTGCACGTTTGTGATGTACGAGTACACGTGTGTGATGTACGAGTGCACGTGTGTGATGTACGAGTACACGTGTGTGATGTGTAAGAAGGACATAAAGAGTACTTTTGGCTGCTTATTGTTTGCCCACCTCTACTTCCTGCCTGTTCTGCCGGCCCATCTCCCTCCATGCACCCAAAAGCTGACCAAGGCTGCGCTGCAGGCTCTTCAGTTCCGACCAGGCCCCTGACTCTAGTAGCACTGATGGCAGGTCGTCACACAGTGTGCAGGCAGCTGAGCTTGCTTTGGTGCAGGCCTCTTGCAAGCGAACGTCAAGCCAGGCCCACAAGCTGAGGAACTGCCTGCTTCCCCCCTGGTCACCCTCCAGCTCAGCCTCGTCTGAAAATGTGTCAAGGTACTCTGCATGCAATGCAGGAGCACTCTCCAGCAGAGAGCACAGGTTCCGGCCTTCGCATAGCAGGGTCTGCCCGTTGAGCACTCCTGCAACACGTAGCACTAGTGTGTTTGTATGCATACAGAGATGCTGCCCGTTCAGCACTCCTGCAACACGTAGATCTAGTTGGTTTGTATGCATACAGAGATGCTGCCCGTTCAGCACTCCTGCAGCATGTAGCACTAGTGTGTTTGTATGCATACAGAGATGCTGCCCGTTGAGCACTCCTGCAATATGAAGCACTAGTGTGTTTGTATGCATACAGAGTTGCTGCCCGTTGAGCACTTTGCAACACGTGGCACTAGTGTGTTTGTATGCATACAGAGATGCTGCTTGTTCAGCACTCCTGCAACATGAAGCACTAGCTGGTTTGTATGCATACAGAGGTGGCGGTGTATATGCAAGACAAGAACCATACAGAATGGCTAGAACTGGGAAACCTAGTGTGTTCAACCATGAAGCATTTCCCTCCAAATCTGGGAAGAATTAAAGCAGATAATTTTTGCCCAAGTTGCTTAAGCGCAGATCCCAAACAGCACATTTTTTCTCATACAACTTGCACTGTTAACAAACCAGTTATCATTATCCAATGCAGTCAAGCCTATTTCACAACACCGCAGCTACCCCAAGTTTCTGTCAATGCCTACCGAGCAGGCGTCTTGCACGGCTGGCACTCCAGACCTTGTCAAGCATGCTGTCAGGGGCAATGCGGTCCTCACTTGCAAGCAGCACAATGTCGCCCAACGTGCAGGCCCCTTTCTTGCCACCCGTGAGCTCTGTGACCTGAATGTGCACATGTGTCAGGCCGTAACACAGCCAATATCAAGACATGTGTCAGGCCATACCACAGCCAATATCAAGACACGTGACAGGCCGTAACACAGCCAATATTAAGACACATGTGGCAGGCCGTAACACAGCCAATATTAAGACACATGTGGCAGGCCGTAACACAGCCAATATCAAGACACATGTGTGAGGCCATAACACAGCCAATATCAAGACACATGTGTGAGGCCATAACACAGCCAATATCAAGACACATGTGTGAGGCCGTAACACAGCCATTATCAAGACAAATGTGTGAGGCCATAACACAGCCAATATCAAGACACATGTGTCAGGCCATAGCACAGCCAATATCAAGACACACGTGTGAGGCCGTAACACAGCCAATATCAAGACACATGTGTGAGGCCATAACACAGCCATTATCAAGACACCGCACGTCAATCACAGCACATCAAACACAGCCACACCGCACGTCAATTATAGTTATATCAGCTGGTGCAGAGCATGCTAGAGGCTTATCAACAGATGAGGAAGTACGGTTTGGAAGCTAGAGTGTGATCAAGTTTGGAAGTTCCTGGTAACATTTGGAAGCTAGACAGAGCTGCCGGTCACTCTTTTTAGCCTGATTCCAAGCTTTGCTCTACAACTTATGGCGGGTACCCACTGGGCAGCAGTGAGGACACTACCCGTGTGCATCTTCCGCTGGGTGGTGCAGAACACAAAGCAACATCCATTCCTAATCCTTGCCGGCAGTGTTTACACTATCTGCTTTTTTCTCCTTCTCTTTAAAACCCGTGTGCTCATAGCAGGTTAACACTTGCTCGCTGAATTCTCTCTACCGCGCATAGTATATGATATGGTACTATGTAATTAATCAACTGAGATTGCGTTGGAATTGATTTGAGAGGTGTACGCAAAGGTAAACGCAAAGGGATTAACAAACACTTGAAGCTGTCGACCTATTGCCATCCAAAAAACATCCTAAAAAGGCAGATAATTAGGGTGTTCCCCCAGCCTATTAGCCAATATCGTGTACCCCCCTCGACTTTTGATTCAGTTTCAAGATCTGAGGCATACACAACATGTTATGGTTATGTACAGCCTCTTGGCTTAAGGTTAGGTAGGGTTACATCACTATATATGCCTCAAAGGGCATCTCAGCGGAAGTTTGGAAAAGGCCTGAAACTACACCTGGCTAAACAAAAGAAACAGAAGCTAGAGGAAACCTCTTGGCTTAAGCACAGGCTACACAAAACCAACCTTGAGCAAGGGACTGATGAAACGAGTTGCAACCTCCGCCACTGCCATGTTTGTTGGAGCACATAGCAACACACTAGATCGCGTTGCAAGCTCAGACAGCATTACTACGATGGTGCTAGTCTTGCCAGTGCCTGCAGCGGCAGGGTGTATGATCATAGACACGCGTGTAATGTACAAGCAAATCTATCAGGGTGTAAGGTTATAGGCAAGTGTGTAACGTACAAGCAAACGTGTGTAACATACAAGCAAACGTGCTTTACATACAAGCAAACGTGCGTTATATACAAGCAAACGTGCGTAACATACAAGCAAAGAAGTCCACGGCAGGAAAAGTGCCGTAATGACTGCCGTTATGATAGCCGTTATGATAGCCGGTGTATGACTGCCGTTATGATAGCCGGTGTATGACTGCCGTTATGATAGCCGGTGTACGATGACTGCCGTTATGATAGCCGGTGTATGACTGCCGTTATGATAGCCGGTGTATGATGATAGGTGTTGAATGTACAAGCAAGGAAGAGGAAGCACACAGGGCACTGTCTCAGGAAAAAGTGACGTTATTGCTGCTGTTATGATATATCAAGCAGCAAGCTAGCAGCACCACCAACTAATGAATGCAACAGCCAGCTCTGTTCTCAATACTTCTCATGCGTAACTGTCTACCCTCAGCCAGCTCTGTTCTCAGCACATCCTCATACGTGACTGTCTACCCTCAGCCAGCTCTCTTCTCAATACTTCCTCATACGTGACTGTCCTCATACGTGACTGCCTACTCTCAGGGAGCTTATTCGATTTTGACAGAAAGCATTATTGCTTCATTGGCGGTCCCTAAACCAGCAAGATGCTTCTCTACGCAGTCTTTGCCTTTCATGCTGATCCCTGCCACTGCCTGTTCTCACCTGGAGGTCCCTGGACCAGAAGAATGTTCCCTGCACAGTCTTTGCCTTTCATGCTGCTCCCTGCTACTGCCTGCTGCACTGCCGCTTGTTGGCTAGGGTTCAAATCTGTGCATACGTCGCTCTCCTCTCTTTCACTGCTGCTGCTACTGTCACTGTCACTGTCGCAGATTTGCGCTGATAAAAGGCACCTGAACTGTGCTGGGTCAGCTGCAAGAACCCTAAGCAGGAGAGGGGATGGCTGCAAACAATCCATGGCTTCCGCTAAGGCAGACCAGATGCGACCCCCTGTGGCCCCACTGCCAATTACAGCAATTGACCAAGGATTGCGGTCTGCTTGCTCTGACTGCAGCTCATGGTGCATCCAGCTGCCCTCAGGTGCTAAAGCAGCAGGGTCGGGCAAAAATCAAAGGATGCGTTACGTCAGTTGACAAGGGTTAATCAACTGTCTGAAAGACAGCGCTGAGTAGAGCAAAATTCATACACCTGTTCCTCCTTAAAGCCTGAAAGGTAGCGTTGAGTAGAACAAAATTTATCCTTATCATTGAGGTTCCGGCATGCGTCTGTTGTGAAAGTACGGCTCTGTGTCACGCCCAATCAGTGGCAGCGACAAATCGTGTGACAGAGCAGTTCGTTGGTTGACATTTGAAAGTTTATGTATATCTTGTTCAGTAAGCTGGATGTGCCAGTCTTATTGATAGTCTTTTATCTTTTGGATTTGATTGTTTTGGTAATCAATTGACATGTGAGCATTCTTAGAGGTACCATTAGAGGGGATCCTTAAAAGACAACAATTCTTAACATGATGAGACCGAGAATGTCTGAGTGAACAGTCCCAGCTCCGGGAAGGGATAGTGGTGTGGCAGCCAACCAAAGATGAGTAGGAGCACTAGCAGATAGACTCAAGAGTATGAGCAGAGAGCGCACAGGCGTGGATGTACAGAACTGGTAGAAGCATTACGGACCATTGCGATGCAAAGAACTCACTCCTCTGCTGGATGGTTTTTCCACCTTGAAAGCTGTTGGAGGCCTTTCTTTATCCGAAGGCGCCTCAAATTATTAGTAGATGTGCTGAGTCTTATACTTTGCAGTGACGGTAATTTGATCTGACATCTGCATGCTGGGTGATCTCACCTATAGGTTCCTTACCTGATAAAACCACACGGGTCTCTGCGCCGCCAGACTCCCGGACACTCTCCACATAGCAAAGCGTCTCTTGCTGCCAGCTAGCGCAGTCTCTGACAGGGCTTCGGGCCAGGACTACAGGATGCAATTAGAAGACTCATATAAGTGCTTGAATACTTCAAAAGAGAGCTGGGGACCTGTTTAGTCTACGACATATTGATAGATATGGCGCACGTAAAGGCAGCATTAACAAACCTGCAATGTCAGTGGTCTTGACGGTGTTCCCTGCCTCACTCAATGGAATACTGGCAAGCCCTCCTGCAAGACTTCTGACATAGCGTGTCTCTAGGTAGCAGCTGGTCCACACGAGCTGTTCTGGCCGTGCAAGCGCCTGTTGGAGCTGTGCTCGTGTTTCCTCGTGCAGGTGGCTTAAAAGCAGGCTGCCCCAAAGTGCAGCATCGTGTCCATATGACAACGGAACGTCCTGGAGCTGATCAATCAATGTATCAATGATTGAGCAGTAGGTGCCGCCGCTGTGTTGTGGCACGATAGCCAATGGAAAACAAGCACGTACTTTGTGGCACTCGCTTTTAAAAAGGTAGGCAGCGTTCCAAAGGATCGCATGCTGGAAGGAAGCAGGCAGCGAGGCCATGCCTGCATTAATGTAAATAGAAATATCTAAAAGGCATACAGAGACATTAAAAAAAGAAAGAGGTATGATGAACTCACGGGAAACCCTTCTCGTGCTTTCTTTCTGTTTATATATTTATTTTTTACACTATTTTATTTGACGACTTATAAAAAATTTGTCATAATCGACAATGATCACGAATATCAAATTTCGGATTTCAAACATTAGGTGCAAACATGAGGCGGCTGAGGCATCCCAGCTGGAATATTGAGAAGAATTCCTGAAGTATCTTTTGCTGTAGGTCTTGGAGGCAATGCACACCAAGATGATTACAATTAAGATTATGAATTGACAGTCCAGTTGGAGCTCGAAGTTCTAAAACCGCTTGCACATTAACATATTGCTTCTCTATTATCTCAACTCCGGCGTGTCTACAGCTGAAAAGGTGCAATTTAAACAGGTTATCATAGCATCTTAAGTGATTTTCAGTAAGGGGGGGGTGGAGCGTAATTTAAAACGTCCGAGTAATTGTTACACAAAACATCTTGATCCCCACTGATTGCAATTTTGTCACTAATGTAGAAGAGCTCTATTCATCTGCATCGTAGGAACGAATACAAGGATTACAACTGCCCGAACTAAAAGAAAAGGCAGAAATTTAAACTCAAGCTAAGAAGGAAGAGTTGTGAGGGCCAAGGAAATAACAAGGTGGAAAAGTTGAAAGAGGGACACCGATAAAAAGCAAAAAGGATGACATTGTATTTCACTTCCAGATCTGGAATTTATTTGTTACACACTATACTCAGCAATTTTGCAAGAAACCACCTGGAGTTAATATCAATGACCGACATGCACACAACGATAAGCAAATGGTCACATCTCAGGCCACATCTGATCACAGCAAGCCACCACCGGGAATCACCAGCATTCAAAGTCAAATGCACAGATACACAAGCGCTCTTCCATTATAAAAAGGTCTTCAAAGGTCTGTTGTGGCATTATTCGGAGCCTCGTTCGTATACCTGCGCAATTCCAAGTTCAGCAACAATGTTGTTCTTTGTCAAGCCTACAAAACAATGTCTCCCTTTCACTCACAGATCTGCAAGCTTACCTGTCCATGGCCGCAACTATTATGGGCACCGTTGTTTTTCTAGCGCCAGTGTGCCTGTGCGTACAAAGCACAGGTTTACCGCGTTAATGCAAACTGAATCTTACAGCACAGCAACAGGCGCTTATCCTTCATGTCATGCTTTTGTTACCCTTTGTATCACAACTAAGGTCAAAGCCACGTAAGTAGATATGCAGCGTATGCACGTACTTTTTTATTTGCTCACAGCAATTTTCCGTTATTTCTATGACTTGCAGCCCTATACAGTATATACATAATTATATGGATGCCGTATAATTTGTATACAGTCATCCTGTTTACGATTCTGCCCAACCCTAAGTATAATTTGTGTGCAGGGAGTATTCTTTTAGCTCACCAGATGAAATCCATGTGACCAAAATCCTCTGTCTCATGAACTCCAGATAAAGAGCCTCCTTGAGTTAACCTTTGCTGCGTACGGCTCATATCTTCTGGCGTGGACAGCACTGTGTTTGTGGATATACAAGCAGAAAAGCTGAATTGAGGGTTTGCATATTTTGCAGGAGTTGTGCATCATTGTTCAACAAGCGTTTAACATTTTAACTAAACGCCTCACCATCTCGTCCGCCAGTCATCAACACGACTGGTGCTCTGATTTTGGTTAGATCATACTCAGGTCCATCTGCAGATCATTTGCATTTAGGTCACTCAGTGGTAAGGTTCAACACATTGCTAAAACGGTGCATGGAGGCACAACACACACACAAGCTAGCAGTGAAATTCAAAGTAGCAAGAGGTGTCTCGCTTACAGTTGAACTCCATGAACCTTGGTTCTGGCTCCTGGAAGAGAGATTTACAAAAAGTATGCATTGGTGAAGTCTGCTAATTAGAAAAAGTGATGCATATGGCTGAGAACAAGTGATGCTGACAACAAAATGATGGCTGATAACGTGATGCATATGGATGATGACAAGTGATGGCTGATAACAAGTGATGCTGATGGCTGATGACAAGTACTCACGTTGAACATCTGCCCCCAGTGCAAGGCGTTATAGTAAGACGTAGGTGAAGGCCTGTGATTTAAAAGTATAAGGATTGCTAATTATACTTGTGAGGCGTCATGGTATCACTAATTAAGCCAGCAACATGGATCACGACACCTCACAAAGCGACTCACCATACTTTCCAGTACTTCCTGTGAGTACGAATTAGAAAAGTGGATACTCAAATCAGATGCACAGACTTTGGGTGCTTGCCATTCTCCACGACGAGACCGTGAACGACTTACTGGTATTGGACAGTGCTTATGTATTTGCTTCCTCCAAACATACTTTCAGTTGAAGCCTGCAGCATAGGGCAGTAGTGATTGATTATATTACTTTCTCTTACATTCTTCTCTCATTAATCCATTTACCTTTCAATGAGCAAACATTGGCGTCTTATAGATCCGCATCCTGATTGATGCCTATAGTGTTCACAAAATACACGTACCGTGCAAATGGGAACCAGGGCAGGGATTTGACACAGCCCAGAGAGAAAGACTGCTTGCATTGCACCAGACATGAACAAGTACTCCTGTGAGGAAGAGGGTGGTAGACGTAAGGAGGCAACATACACCCGACTTGTGTTTCACTACATTCCACTCTCGCCCATTTTTTCAAGTTATTTCCTCCCATTCATCTAGTCATGCTCTTACTTATTGAAATTGTCTCTCTTTTTTAACCAGTCATACATTGCCATTGACATGTTTAGCCTAATCAATGGAGTTTTTACCAGAATTGCAATGCCATAATCTAAGCAACGTAGAACCTTGCGTGCCTAGTTGACCTATTTGAGTATATGTTAACTTGCTAGCTGAAACTGTGAAATCCTGTTAGGTTATAACCTTGTCAAGCTTCCTTCCCTTCATAAATAAAATGCTCACTCTGCGCATTGTTGTTGAGACGCATGCTGAAATGGATCATCATGTATAAACAACTATTGTAGTGATAAGACACACAGCGTGATTAAAGAAAGAGCACGCCTTGTGTCGGCACCTTACAGCCTCTCAACAAAAAACAAGCTTCCAAAGTCCCATTTACACCAGCCAGCTTGAATTCAGATTAGACTTAACCTCACCTGTGGTGGAAGGGTGCTTGCGATGCTCACATTAGCTTGAAGACTGAAGGCCACGAGGGTGCTGTAGAGGAAACAATTACGTGCAGCCCCATTGAGAAATAGGCGTGTAAATGATAAAACAAGCTCGTCAAGGAATACAGGCACGAGGGTGTTGAAGCTATTTTATTACGATTTTCCTACGTGGAACACTTGAGTATCCGTGAAAGTACGAGCACCTCTTTTGCAGCTGTCATCATGCTCACGCATTGACAGGACAAAGCGTGTAATCCACCAACATGCTTCAGCTATACTGTTATGAGTGAGTGGGCACTAGGCAATGGAAAGTGCGTGAGCCTATAATGAATTCATTGTACCGTTTGGGCTCTAAAGGTGGGTCACGATGGCCAGATCTCGTTCAAAGAGGCTAAATTGAAAACTTACGGGGAAAGCAGGTACTGGGCATAGACGACCGGAGCTATTGCTACTAAGCAACCTATTCCATCTGCAGCCTCAGGCTTTTTTGCAAGCAAAGCTAAACCGAGTGTACCACCCTGAAAGCATCACATGCATGCAACATTTGTGTGTTACGCATGTGTGGTTTGCTTGAAAGCTAAGTATATGATATTTTATACAAAGAGATTTGCAATTACATGAGTGCAGCACGATGGAGCCAATTTGCAGATCTCATGTACAATGTACACTACAAACGAGCTCCTTCTCTCCACTTTTCTGAGACTTGAATCATACCTGGGAGTGTCCAACCACATGGACCTGCAAGCATGAATTACGGTATAGCCAAAATAATTTCTGCATGAACTCTTTCAGATGGAAGTGTGCTGGCATGGATGCATTTCCAGTGCGCTTGTATGGATAAATATGATTTCAGGGGCTAATGCAATCATTGTCATGACCAACCTCACACCCTAATTCACCAATGCTTAGTCATGACCAACCTTGGTGGCATTGGTCACTTTTCTTATGTAGATGAGCGTAGCGGGCAGATCTGCTTGTGCCATTTCATCCACAGCAAACCTCCAGAACCTGTGCAAGGAGAGGGCCAAGGAAGTCATTTGTTTAAACAGATCTACTGTTTCTTGAATTGCAAATGGAAACTGAAAAGAAAAGAAAAGAAAGAAAACCAAGCAGGCAGTGAAAGCCACTCCCCACACTAATTAAGGAAAAGGATCCACTTTGTAAAACAGCTACACCCCTCTAGAGTGTACCTTGGGTTGCTGTCTGCGTACTGCTCATGCTCCCTAGAGAATGTGTTGCCTGCAACTCTACTTTTTCTTGAACTGCAAATGGAAACTGTTACACCCCTCTAGAGTATACCTTGGGTTGCTGTCTTTGTATTGCTCATGCTCCCTTGAAAATGTGTTCCCTGCAGTGCAATAGTGCCTCTGTGACTACTCTCTCTCTCTCTTTCGAACTCTCTCAAAGAGGTGATGCTGCTAAGGTTTGGTATGGTCTGCAATAGAGAATGCTGGGTACGAAGGAAAATTACTAGTGAGGCTGTGTAGAACAAACGCCCTTCAAATACCTAGTTGCGTAGCGTAAAATGAAGGCCCAAATCCTGGTCACAAGCAGCTGCAGCTGTAGCGGCTTTTATTTCAAGGCTTGCAATCCTTGACCCACCTCGTGTGTTCATCATCCACACGTCGTAGCCTGCAGGTGCGAGTACACAAAGGAATACATCTGATTCTTAATTATTGTAAGCACCTTTGATCTCACCCGACTGCAAGCAACTTACTAATCGCTGTTAAAGATGAAAGTGATTAGCTAGAATGAGTGCTCTCTCACCTTCATCTGCAAGAATGAAAGCCAGAGATTCTTCTCGCTCGTTGATAACCTGAAGAGGCATTCATGTCAACTCAGCTGAACTCATCACAATTGCAACAAAATAGAAAGCTCCAAACCTCCCTTGTCATGAATCTGTCTGTGGGTATTGGATCTAGAACCTGCCATTTCTGCTGAATGTCCTGTGGCGTGCACCACATTGTTTACAGCTTTTAGAAGACCTTCCACTGAACCAAACCCACTTTTGAGATATGCTGTGGAGTATGAGTGCATAAAGTAGATCATTGCAAAAGTAATGAGTGAAAAGACACACCACAGTGGTCAGGTGTGGAATTTGAGAAATCTCAACTGTCCTGTTTGGAAAAGGGCCAAAAAATGGCCAATTTGCATCGGGTATGTTATCAGTGAGAAAAACACTTATAAATTGGCTTTTTGGGGCCAATCGTTTAAAACCCCTGACATTCAGGCCATCACGCCACAAAGACCCAACGACTAGCCACCTATCTTATCACACCTAACACCTAGCTACATTTACAAAACAATGTGTGTGTACAATAAAACACTAGCCACCTATCTTATCACACCTAACACCTAGCTACATTTACAAAACAATGTGTGTGTACAGTAAGACACTAGCCACCTATCCTATCACACCTAACACCTAGCTACATGTACAAAACAATGTGTGTGTACAGTAAAACACTAGCCACCTATCTTATCACACCTAACACCTAGCTACATTTAC
>Ga0307942_1001794_pt1 | contig 17317 bp, 22 predicted proteins | sample OrgLakmetagen175_FD_201846 | JGI IMG/M metagenome (GOLD analysis project Ga0307942, IMG submission 201846) | Saline water microbial communities from Organic Lake, Antarctica - #175 | ecosystem: Environmental > Aquatic > Non-marine Saline and Alkaline > Saline | place: Antarctica: Organic Lake... | reverse complement strand
TAACTTTTCAGACCTCCTGATCACCAGCAATGAAGCAACCTTCTGATCACCAGCAATACAGCAACTGATGACTTTTCAATCCTCCTGATCACCAGCAATAAAGCAAATGGTAACTCTTCAAATCTCCTGATCACCAGCAATAAAGCAAATGGTAACTTTTCAGACCTCCTGATCACCAGCAATGAAGCAACCTTCTGATCACCAGCAATACAGCAACTGATGACTTTTCAAACCTCCTGATCACCAGCAATAAAGAAAATGGTAACTTTTCAGACCTCCTGATCACCAGCAAGAAAGGAAAGTTGGTAATTTGGGTGCACATGTGCATAGCTTGGCCAGAACCGTATATACTCATCATTTATGACCGTATGTATGGAGATTTCTCTGCTTCAAGTACCATGTATACATTGTACATACATCGTATATACATCGCATATGCATTGTATATACGTATATATGTATGGCTGTGGCCAAGCCTACAGATGCACCTTCAATCACATATAGACATGATGCTGTACATACCTCGTACACACATGAAACTCCATGTTCGACATCGCTACCCAATGCCCAGCTCTTTTGTGCTGAAAAAGAGCACACACAGAAGCATTATGAAAAAACAATGCACGCATGCGCTCCGATAGTACAAGCAGGGTGCAAGAAAGTGAGGGCATTAACTGTTGCATCTATCATTTGTGCCTGCAAAAACAGTTGCGGCCACACAGAAGGGTGTCTGTTGCATCCATCATTTATGCCTGCAAAAACAGTTGCGGCCACAAGAACCGGTGTCGGTGGCATCCATCATTTATGCCTGCAAAAACAGTTGCGGCCACAAGAGCGGGTGTCTGCTGCATGCCATGTGCGAGGCACAAGAACAAGGGTGCACATGAACAAGGGTGCACAAGCAGTAGGGCCCTTGTGCACAAGCAGTAGGGCCCGTGTGCACAAGGAGGGTGCACGAGGACAAGAGTGCAGTAGGGCACTCACGAGGACAAGAGTGCAGTAGGGCACTCACGAGGACAAGAGTGCAGTAGGGCACGAGGACAAGAGTGCAGTAGGGCCCGTGTGCACAAGGAGGGTGCACGAGGACAAGAGTGCACAAGCAGTAGGGCTCTTGTGCACAAGGAGGGTGCACGAGGACAAGAGTGCACAAGCAGTAGGGCTCTTGTGCACAAGGAGGGTGCACGAGGACAAGGGTCATTGCAACAGGACAAGCGTGCACAAGGACACCCCGCACAAGAATAAGGGTGCACAAGAACAAGGGTGCACTGAAATCAGCTTCGAAGCTGCTAGACATACATGCACCCCCACACACAGTGCTACATCATCTGTCTGTTGTGGGCTTTGGACGTTGCAATTAGGATTCAAGCTGGAACTGCTGTCTCTTGGCATGATCTATAGGTATTCTTTTTCAGCGCTTTAGCGAAGAGGCTCTCTCAAAAGCTTATATAATGCATCCAGCCTGCCTACTCAGCGTTGGAGATCTCTGGACGGGAGGCATTCCTTTCCAGCGCATCAACCAAGAAGCTCTCTCAAATGTTTATATTATGTGTCCAATGTACCTTCTCAGCGGTGGAGATTGCTGGACAGGAGGCATTCTTCTTCAGCGCATCAACCAAAAAGTTGATCAATGTCCAGGACCCATCCGACTTCAGGGCCTTCTCCCAGACCTCCTCCAGATTTGATGCCATCCGCCAAACACAGGTGCACAACGCCCAGACTAACCCACTTGCTGTCTGAGCAAATTGCAATGCCCCCTACATTAATTAATGAAAGATACATCAACAAAGTTGCAGCTTTATGTGCAAAGGAAAGCAAATAAATTTGTAGTTGTAGGTGGTGGAACAACCGCTAGTTCAATTTAATACACTGTTTCCCATTGGCTTTACGCTTCCTTTGCCAGATGAACTGAAGATTAAAGGACATTCCAGCATCGCAATGTGGTGTGCTTTGGCAAGCTGAAACGTGTTGCTTGAAACAGCAGCATGCTACAACTTCATACCCTGATGAATGCTACAACTTCATACCCTGCATGCTGCTACAACTTCATACCCTACATGCTACAACTTCATACCCTACATGCTACAACTTCATACCCTGCATGCTACATCTTCATACCCTTCACCACATGTGGGCAGTTTAGCGCTGTGGCGATGGTGGTGGCAACTTCCCTCATAAAACCCTCGGACTCGGTCTCGCCACTGGCTCCTCCGGGTGCGGGGATGGCTTGGGCGTGGAGGACAGCTGCTTGATGGCCACCTGAGCACAGCGAGTGCCGAGCGGGAGAGGGACTGTGGGCGTGGGCCAACGCCCTGAAGCCAAACTTGCAAGGTCCCTCATTCGGTCGATCCATGTGTTGCTCAAGTGATGAGCACATCCGGACCTTCGAAGGCATTTCAGCTCCCCACTCACCTCCAGCGTCTCCCCTGTGGGAGTCGTATACTTGCCCTTGAGCACCAAACCGAAGGCCCCCCTCCCGATTTCCTGGCCCTCCTCGAGCCGAGAAGGGTCGACATAGAGATTCATTCTTGGAGGGACTTAATTCATGTTTAGATATTTTAATATATTATTTGTGCACGACAGGCCAAAAATTTGTCCGACCGTTCGAATGGAAATTCGAATTGTTGTATACAAATCCCCGTAAAACTAAAATTGTGTACCATTAATAGGGCGTATTCGAACTATCGGATGAGCGAAAGGCATAGACAGATCTTGGTGAATTAAAACGGTTGCCTGCAAACATCTCTGTCCCTTCCAACAAAATATAGAAAAAAAAGACCAGAAGGTGTATTAATTACATATATTAATTTGGGCCTTTTCTTGTGTTAATTTCGAAGGTGAGCACACGACCGCAACACACACACACACACACACACACACACACACACACACACACATTGTGTGTGTGTAGCAGGCAGAGCATGTGATGCCCATACCCGCTGTAAATCATTGCGTGGCATGTGCCTCTTTCTTTTGCGGCATGCCTCTACTAAGCTACTGCTGCGTGCTGTGTGCATGTATGCCCCTAAGGGAAAGCTTGCGCAGTGCACAAACATGTGCACATCCTCGAAAACACGTGTACGCCATTGACACACTGTGCGCCAAAGCTTGTCCGCATTGCCAATGCACATTGCACATGTGTACAGGTCTACGAGCTTACTTTACGACAATGAGCCAACCTGCTGCGGGCCCGATGCCAAACGTCGCCAGCATTGTGGAGAGCCTGAACTCGCGGCAAGCGAGCATCTCCCTTTCCCAGGTATGTAGATTGGCAGAGAAAAGGCCACTGCCTAGACAGGCACCCAAGGGATTGAGAATTCAGCAACTGCAATTCTTTGAGCCATGCGGGGTCCCGGGACCAGGAATTTTCAAGGAGTGCTGCCATTGTACTTGTGGTGCACCCAAATCAATCACCAGAAGGACTGCATTCCATGCATTGTTTAGCTGTCTGTAGATGAAGATGTCGGGAGGTGTCCGCTGTGAATTGAACAAACGTTCTTTATAAGGCAACGTTGTTTAAAACCATTGTGGAGGGGGGATGGAGGACTTTCAAGAGTGCCCAAGCGTGGGGATTAGTGCAGTTAGAAGGAAAACAATTGATGTGTGGTTTAGCCTAAGCACACGACCCTGGCAGCAAAGCCAGACAACTCGTGGTGTAAGCACACGACCCTGGCAGCAAAGCCAGACAACTCGTGGTGTAAGCACACGACCCTGGCAGCAAAGCCAGACAACTCGTGGTGTAGCCTGTGACACTACGATGCCGAAAAACTACTCTTCGTCTCGCCTGCGCACATGACAATGAGCGATGCCTTCACTCGTTATTTTCAGGGCGTCCCTGCCACCACCAGGTCCAAGCTGCCTGTTTATGACAGCACCATGTTCGTCCCTGAGCAGGTGCGTAGGCTGGTGTCTGATGAATAGTTTTGGAGTGGATCCGTCAATCGACAGGGTACGTCAAACCATTCATACACCACCTTGTATGTGCGTGCCTCGGTCGTCTCTGTTTTGTGCAGTCGCTCATGCTGGCTGCTGCTCATCAACTGTTTTTTCTGAGCAGAAGCAGCCTTGCGTACAGCCTAGTGTTTTGCTTGTGTGTACGAGGTAAGCAGATAGGTCTGCACAAAATCAGAGCATTGCCTCTGATGCGTACCATGTCCAAAAGTCTCAAATATGGCTGCAGTAGACTCGCAGTGCACAAAAGGCAAAGCAGCTCACTTATTGGTTAATGAGTGAGGAGCACACAACGCAAAGCAGCTCAATTTTTCTTGGGTATTGAGTGTGGAGCACACAACACAAAGCAGCTCATTTTTAAGTAATGAGTGAGGAGCACAGGTGCTTTCTGTCTTTGGCAGCCCTTTCTTCATCTTAGCTCATGTGCTACGCCCTCTCAAGTAATTTCTTGCCTATAACAAATGGAAGTATTTGGACACTTAGAAACGTCGCTCATTTGAAAAGTGTGGCATCAATAGCAGTAAAATTACAACACGCATGTACTGTACCGTACCTTAATTTCAGGCACACACAAACACACACACACACTGGCAATCGCTCATGATCTACAGGTCCCAAAGGCGAGGAAGGCAAGGAGCGTGGACGTCCTGTTCATTTTGGATGCCACGGCGAGCATGAGGTGGGGGAAGGGGACATGGCACTGCATGAGGTGGCGAGGGGACATGGCACTGCATTTGGTGGTGCAAGAGGGCATGGGAGCACGACGTGGAGAAGGGACATGGCACTGCATGTGGTGGAGAGGGGACATGGCACTGCATGTGGTGGAGAGGGGACAAGGCACTGCATGAGGTGGAGAGTAGTTGGAGAGGACAAGGCACTGCATTTGGTGGGGAGGGGACAAGGCACTGCGTGAGGTGGGGAGGGGACAAGGCACTGCATGTGGTGGAGAGGGGACATGGCACTGCATGAGGTGGAGAGGGGACATGGCACTGCATGTGGTGGGGAGGGGACATGGCACTGCGTGAGGTGGGGAGGGGACATGGCACTGCATGTGGTGGAGAGGGGACAAGGCACTGCATGTTGTGGAGAGGGGACAAGGCACTGCATGTGGTGGGGAGGGGAAGGCACTGCATGAGGTGGAGAGGGGACATGGCACTGCATGTGGTGGAGATATACAGCTAGGGCTGTTTTCCCAGGACCATACATGGGATTCCGGTATAAGTACGCATACAAGGTATAAATGGAGTATATACCGTATTCCATATAAAACAATAGACCGTAGAACAACCGCAAATTTGATGTAAACTTCTTAAGAAACAAATACGGCCGTATGTGTACGGTACGTATATCTACACCGTGTATATACTTACCTATGTATGTATATTTATATGGTTCTGGGCAACCCTAGGCATAGCGCTGCGTGAGGTGGGGAGCTGGCATGGCACTGCGTGAGGTGGGGAGTTGACATGGCGCTGCATGAAATGGGAGGGAGGGCAGCGCATCTGATCTAGCATTTCTGGTCCCCAGTCCCTTGGGTGTCACCACCCTGGAAACGCATGCATGTGGGAGGTCGTCCAACTGCCTACGCAATTCCTCATAATTTACTCAGTAAAGCACCTACACACGTGTGCTTGCTGAATGTGTGTGTGACATGTGTTGGACTCCATACTTCAAATCATACGCCCCGTTTGTAGGGAACGCCATTGTTTCTGCATACATGCTCGCCATGCAGGCCGATGATCAACACCGTCAAAGCCAAGATCTCGGAAATCGCCACGCAGATCCAGCAAGCAGATGATTATGAGCTGAGGGTGGGATATGTTGTATACAGGTGAGGTGAGGTGCCGGTCAGTTGTAATATGAATAGGGTTGGCTGTAACCAAATACATATTAATTTTAAGTAATAAGTTTACGTTGTATACAGGTGAGATGAGGTGTTGATCAGTTGCAGTATGAATAGGGTTGGCTGTAACTATATACATACTACTCCTATATATACAGAGTGTAAGGTGCAGGCTTGTGCACAGACGGTCAGACAGTACGGTGCTATGACTACAATAAGGTCCATATTTTTGTTAAAGACGGTGTATTTTCGAATTTTGCTTACCTATTTTACCGTCCAGGTGGTGCGATACGGTACGGTGTACAGTACGGTGCCAAGCTGGCACTGCCAGTGTAATTTCGGCCTCAGAAAGGCCTCTCCGCCCCAACACTTCCCATTTCCACCTCCAGCATACTCCTCTCATGTGTTGACTTCACACAATGCTTCCCTGGACGACCCTGAGACTGGGTTTGGGCTGTATCAGTTCGGGTGAAAGGCCCAGCAGTGGCTTGCATGGAAGCTTAATTCGGACGCTATACTTGATTACAAGCCGCATGAGGAATCCCGTAGGGATGATGACGCGGCATGGATATCAAAAGAATAAATGGATTTTTAATTAGCACACTACTCCAGCTGAATCTCTCTGTTGAGTTCTTACATTGTAAGAGTGCCCAGGAAAAAAGGGGACAAATTGCTGTGATGCTATTTTGACATCACGGGCAGGAGGCGCCAAAAAAATAAAATGGACGTCATGTCCTGTTTGTTAGGACCCCCGTGACCCACCACCCACCTCCTACGCACCCTTTCCGGTGCCCCCACCCACACAGAAAGGGTACCAATCTGCTCCTTTTTCAAATAGGCATCCATCTACATACTCATCAAGACCTGAATCTGAAGTGTCGCAGAGGTATGGGGCAAATACTGAGATACGGACGCCCATGCCCAAATGACTCACCGGGCACTGGCTTGCACGGCTCCACATTGCTTCCTTTTTTTCAGAATTCTACTGACTATCTCATGCTGGCACAATCCTGGAAGTTTGGAGGGTTTAGGGTTTAGAGTGAATTGCTGCTTCATTGGCTTGACTCACCCCGCGGCCTGTACCCGAGCGTGTGTGCCTCTGTCTTTTGGACATGTCCACAAACCCCCCCTTAACCAAATTTGCCCAAAAAGGGTGCCAATCGACTGGGCTTGAGCTCAGGATTCCGACGGTGTAATTAAAAAGCCGTAGAAGTGGCCAGAAATGTTTGGGACCCCCCCCAAAAAATCGGACACCCCACCCCCCTTTTCCGCGGATCAGACCCATACATATACCAATCGAAAGCTCTTGACGTTAGGGTTCTGTATATTTAATTTTTACCCGGATTTGTACATGACGTCCAAAAGTTGCGCTTTCTGGCGCCTCCTGTCACGGGCCTGCTTTTATTTAAACTTGAACATCATCCTAAATAGGAAATGCAAAATCTATCATGCAACCCCAACCTCAAAAACACGATGTAGCACTCTTCAGTGTCATTGCTTTAATGGATGAGTTCAATGCACATCATAACACCCGAGCTAAGTAGTTCCCCATTGCAAACTTCCAAATACTGTTTTGACATCATTGGCCTATTTTTATTAAACATCACCTCAATGCTAAACCCGAACCATAACTTCAGGCAAAATGCTCTCTTTATATCCATAGCTCCTCAATTTTACTTCCTGGTTAACAATTAGTGTTTTACTCATGAGCAATTCTTGCAAAATGAAAAGAATTGTTTTGGGCTGAATTGTTTTGGGCTGGAGCCAAAATCACACTGCATGGTGACCACCGTCTTGTATGGTTTGAGACCGTATTAGCCAATCCCAACGTCTTAGAGCAGTACAATACAACCTAATACGTACACCTAGTACGTACAGCCTATTACGTACAGCCTAATGCGTACAGCCTAAATACGTACACCTAACACGTGTACCGTAATTTATGTCCAAAATGCTCTGAGGCGGCATGAATTCACACAAGCCTGATTTGGTGAGATGAGGTGCCAGTCAGTTGCAATGCAAATAGGGTTAGCCATAACCAAACACATATTCGGCAGGAAAATCACCAGAAATATGTTGCATACAGGTGAGGTGAGGTGTCTGTTGGTGACTTGACGACTGAGTTATGACGAGCTCATGAGTAATGGGGTGGCAAGTACGTGCTTATGAATCCTGTTTGCTCATCATGCAGATGAAAATTGTTGTCAGTGAGGATTTGCTGCATGGTCACTTCAAAAGTATCATAACATATTTGCTGCATCTTCACTGCATGCAATAGCATCATAAGATGTTGAGCTTCCTCTGCGTTGCGTACGCTGTCCCCGGGGATTTTGACATCCAGCCTGGACCCTCTGCATTTCAATTCACTTACGACCAAGGTCAGTGTTTGAGCTGTGCGGCCAAGCATTCGTTAAAGGAAAGGCCATGGGCAACAAAGCAAGTGCAAGTGGGGTGGAACGTGATTTGTGAGATGGAGGATGTACAGACTTGCGCACCAATCTGTTTGCATGGACATCCACTTATTAGCACTCGTGCCTGGCAGCTCACTGTGTGCATCGCAATGTGTGCAACGCCGGCATGTCCATACGTACTGTGTGTATGTGTGTGTGCGTGTGTGTGTGTGAGTGTGTCACCAGTGTGCAACATCACAAGCACAACCCTTTGTGTGTGGGTGATGCAGTGCTCTCAAATCCTTGCCTTGTTCGTTATGTACCTATTATGTACCTAGCACATGTTATGTACCTAGCACATGTTATGTACCTAGCACATGTTATGTACCTAACACCTGTTATGTACCTATTATATACCTATTATGTACCTATTATGTACCTAGCACATGTTATGTACCTATTATGTACCTAGCACATGTTATGTACCAATTATGTACCTAGCACATGTTATGTACCTATTATGTACCTAGCACACTGTTATGTACCTATTATGTACTTATTATGTACCTAGCACCTGTTATGTACCTATAGCACATGTGAGTAGCACACGCTGCAATGAGCACACTCCTCCTGCCAGCACCTTTTTGTAATATCTGTGTGGGACATTAGTGTGCAAGTGCAACACACACACACACTCTCTCACACACACACACACTCTCACACACACACACACACACACACACAACACACAGCACACAGCACACACAACACACACATACATACACACGCACATACACACACGCTGCTTTGCACTGACTGACACCTTACTTCATGCAAATAGTGGTGTGGGGCACCAAGCTTTGTCCCCTCACTTTCGCACTGCACACCCATTTCTCTGCTGTAGAGGCCTTCAAGGCATCCCTGGATAGTGTGGAAGCGACGTCGCACATTCCAGGCGGCAAGGGCAGAGTAGGTGTATGCTGACCGGGTTCACTTATTCAAGGGCAGTGCAGTTATTCAAGGGCAGAGTAGGTGTATGCTGACTGGGTGCAGTTATTCAAGGGCAGTGCAGTTATTCAAGGGTGGTACACTTATTCGAGGGCAGTGCAGTTATTCAAGGGTGGTACACCTATTCAAGGGCTGAGTAGGTGTATGCTGACCGGGTGCAGTTACTGAGGTGGAGGGGGTGCAGAATGCTGCCTTGACTCATTGCTAGTCTACCATGCTGCCCTTGTATTTGCAGGTGTTGCTAGTTTGATGTAAGGCTCCAGATCTGAGTTATTTGTCATTTGCAAATTCTTCATTTATTTGTCAACTGTTAAGCATCACTTATATACCCTCGGCCAATAGTGCAAGTTTAGAGTTGAGCATCAGCTCTAAACCCTCAATTGTTTGCATGGCTGTGGCACACACTCACACACATACACATCCTCATATCTCACATTACCACACGCACCCTGCCCTGAAACACACACACACATGCACATACACCTATACACACACACAGCTGGACGTGCCGGAGGATGTGTTCTCAGGGCTGGAGTTGGCTGGTGGCATGGATTGGGGCAGCAGGGTCAGAGTCATCATCCATGCCGGCGATGCTCCTCAGCACGGGCAAGCCTTCCACGACTTTGGACCTCACCAGTAAGGCTTGGACATGGAAAAGGAGCAATGGGTTTGGTGTGGAATGAAACAGTTGGCTTTGTCGGCACTGTCTGTACATGCCTATGCGCGCTCAGCTGAGGCAATGAATAAGTGATGTTGACGCTTCACGTGCCGAGTTGCTGCGTGTGCTTGTTAGTGTGCTCACTGCACTCTCGCTCACTTCCAAGTACTTGCGACTAATCACGTCATAGATCCCTTGACACACACGTCTCTATTCAAGTATTTATAAGTCTGTTTCAATTAAAACCCGCACACGCAGGGACAACTTTTTTGCCGGAAACCCTGAAGACCGGAACCTTCGTAATATGTTGACGTATTTGCGCAAGGATTGCAAGGTGAGTGGACAATCGCTGCCTTGTTGCTCTTGTTGCTCTTGAAACCATCCACGCAGTTGAATGGCACAGCCAAATGGGTCTTGTAGGGTTCTAGCATAACCCCTTCCCTTCCCGCATTTAAAGGTTTATCCCAGAAGGGGCATCAAATGCAGTCGGGCTTGGTTGGGGTCATTTTCTTGTGATTTTTCTCTCTCCAAAACACACACACACACACACGCAATCCTTTAATTTGAGCAGGTGAACCTGTACTTGTACCTGCACGTTCCAAACCTGTCCGACAAATCAATTCACACCCATAAGATGGTGGCCACGATGAGGAATGAAGCACGTGCTGGCAATTGGATCAAGGTGGGTCGAGTAGTCATCACGCAACCTCATTACCACATGGTCATCACACAACGTATCAGAGTCAAAGCACCTGCTTGTTTCTTGCTGGCGTGAATACCTTAAGGCTCCCTTTCAAATGGCATTTTTCTATTAGGTCCAAGGCAAACAGCATTATCTGTTCTGCTCGCAGTACTCTGCTTTTGCGTGCAGCAACCAACGCGTGCACTTTTTACCCACCCATCAGCTCCCCACTGAATTTCACGCCATCCTGTCATGTGCGTCAGAGCATGACCACTCTCTTTCTGATGCCAGCTCGGTGCATGCACCTGTGCAGCACCGGGGTTGGTATTCGCTTGCCTAGGCCTGAGCACGTGCTCTTCTGAAAGGGTTGGCCATTGCTATGCACACTTTTTTGTGTACGGTGTGCATCCACGTATTTGCTTGCCTGAGCACGTGCCTCTTCTGAAAGGGTTAGCCATTGCCATGATATATTATATTGGAATCTATTTTCTATTTTATTTGGCTAACAACAGACCACACACTTCTTACTTCCTAGACCTAGGTCTAATGGTAGCCCCCACCAATTGCCAGCACACACCCTCTGGATCCCTCTGGATCCCACAGCCAGCACTTTCTTCACCCTCTGTGCCACAGTTTCTACACACTGCGACCCCGAACGTCCAGACTGATGCCTCAGATAAAGACGTATTCTTGTACGCTGTGCTTTTGACAGAGAATGAACACAGTAACCGTGCAGAGGGGACCACTGACCCCATAAGTATTTAAAAGGAACCGCTCTGGCATCTAAGGCCCAACGAACAGCTCCACCACCATTCCCTCCAAATGTCAGAACCTGTGTCTCAAACAACGACGCCTCCTTTTACCCTCTGCTCCCCCTCTTTACATCCAGGACATGGAACTCAACGAAATGCAGGGCGACTTAAAGGCCGGAGTGTTTGATGCGGTGCACTCCAGCATCGTGCAGACCTGCCCGTGACCCACCAGCGTTTATTGTTTGTTGTGTAGCGTGCTGTTAGGATGCTTGCTGTTAGGATGCTTGCTGTTAGGATAATGTTGTTTGTTGTGTAGCTTGCTGTTAGGATGAGTGTACTGGTGATGAAGGAGGAGGAAGGCACTACTTTGCACAGACACACACACACAGCCACCACCCTCGCCGATCATTGCTGCTTTGCTACACAGCAATGAAATCTTCCTACGTCTCCCCTGTCCCTTTCCTTTTTAAGGTGGTACCACAACTCCAGGTCTTGGTAGTACAGAGGTTCGTTGTTCCTCCTCAAACTGCCTTGGCACGCTCCTCTTTTCTGCGCTGCACTTCCTGCAGCCTCTTGTTTAGAGCCTCCCTCTCAGCCGCCACTTTTTCTTCAGATTGCTGTTTGGCTAACACCTGCACCTGCTGCTCCATTTTATGTTGTTGTGCCGCCTCTTCTTTTCGTTCTGCTTGTTGCAACATAGATTCCAGTGCCTCCTTCTCAGCCAACCAATTCTGTTGAGCTTGCTGCTCGGCTAACACCTTAATTGCTGTAACTCCTGCTCCATGCTTTCTTTTCCTGCATCCTTTTTGTGCTGGATTGGAGGCAGCTTTATGGTGGCACTTTGGCTTCGTTGCTCCTGCTGTTGCTGCTGTTGCTGCTGTTGCTGCTGTTGCTGCTGCTGCTCATGAGCTTGCACTGTCTCTGTAAAAAATGTCATCCATGCCATCGCCTTTTGCTGACTGCAGTAACAGAGCAACATATGTGATGCAATTAGGCTAGGGACTTGCCTACATGTCCCTCAACATGCAAACAAATGTGAGAAGTGTAAAGCATATAATTGCTGATGATGTTCTGACAAGAGGGGGGCTTATGCAAGACAACCATGAATGAATAAGCTCAGCCTTTACAGCAAAAATGTATGCTGCCTTTCTTCAGCTGCTTGTTGTCTAGGCCCACCAATCATAGCACATGATTCTGCCAGCACAAATGCAATGGTATACAATTGTAACAATGGCTTTACTCCCTGGCCTTAGTTGCAAAGCATCAAAGAAGCATCCAGGGGCTAGGCTATCCAATATGATATACGCATGGCAAATTATATAGCTGTGTGGCACTGGGTTATCACACCAAATAGTTTCTGACAAACTCAGGATTTCAATTACATTATTTTGAGTTAATTGGCATGCAACGCCCAAGAGACATGCTAAATATCTCCTGATTCAAAGGGCAAGGCTATGCTAGTCTACGGTAAGTAGTGAGTCGCTCATTGAGAAGGACTATAATGCCAACTGTAGCGTGCAAGCATGCAGCCGTCATGCCTGATTCTCACCTTATAAGTGGTGGGCGTTGGTTGACTTGCAAGAGTAGAAGCTGAGTAACCCATCGTACACAACCTACAGGGTTGGAGAAACAATTGGGCATGGTCACTCTAACAGTAAAGAGCCTTTGCATTCCAGAAGAAGCGCACAATTTATGGATAAATTACTCAGCATAATTTATGCGCTCATGTACTAGTGTGTGTGTCTGTGTGTGTGTGCCTGTGTGTGTGTGTGTGTGTGTGTGTGTAAGGGCATGCAGCCCATTTGTTGCACTTTTGCTTACGCACAGGCTAAGCATACCAGTTAGCCTATTATTTAGGCTCGTGTTGCTTTCTATGTCCATGATGACCCCTCATTTGTTTTGCAAAAAGCACAGCTTTTACTCAGGCACAAGGGTACTCATGCGCCACTACAACACTCGCCTTGCTTGCTGAAAAATGCAAGGCAGACAAGCAAGGAAGAGATGAGGCCCAGCAGAGTGAGGTTGAGAGTTCTAAGTTCATTGCATTAGTGAACTTCACCGCCAAGCAGTTGCTGCAGCCCACAAGACGTGCTGCAGCTGACAATGCGTGTGCAGCAGCGGAAGCAGGGAGAAGAGCAAGCAAGGCCATGGGAGGGAAGCTCTTGTGGCAAGGGCATACAGCACAGGTCTGGCCGGGTTCCTTCACTCTCTTACAGGCATTAGGGAGTTTGCAGCAAGCAGCCTATAGAAACCCGTGCACGGTGTCTAAGCACACGCGAGGAGGCATACCTGTTGAAGAAGCGAGTGCGGCCGGCAGAAGTACTTTTTTATAATTTACCGTTTTATTGTTTCGCTGGTGTAGCTCACACATAATTTCATACTCAAATTGCCACATGTCTAGCTTGTTGCAAGTGCATGAGCCCTGCCCTTGTTAAAAGTGTAAAGGAGGCAGCCACGGCAGGACAAGCACAACAGCAGCAGCAATGAACTTGCTGTCGTACTGCCAAGGTTGCGTGCAGGCTCGCGCAACAGCCAAATTTGCACGCTGTTTCATATGAAATGCATGGTCATATGCATGCAGCCATACAGTTAAATTTCCGTGCAGTTTCATGCATTTAGTTCAATTTGCGCGCAGCTGCAGCATACCATGCATGTTTGGGGTGCACACGACTTGATCTGTGTGCAGTTTCACGCATGCCATTTATGTTTGGGTGCCACACAGCCAAAGTTGCGTGCATAGATGCACTGTCTACCATGCATGTGTGGTGCTACACATCCAGCCTGGGCACATAGCCAAAATTGTGTGCGTTTTCACACCATGTGCATGTATTGATGCTACACAAGGCCCTCTTTAGATTGTGCACATGACGCACTCACGCTCATCGAATATTTTTATATTTGCACATTAATGCTTTAGAGTTCCGGTGCTTTTAAAGACTCTGAGAAATAGTATTGTTAAATCGAAACCGCTTATGGACCTAGGCATAACTGGCTTCCATGACCTCACATCAGCCAACGAAAAATACATTGTCTCGGGGAAACAACTCAGAAACAAGTACACTCGAGTTTTCAAAAAGCACATCATGGCCTTTGATAGGCTTGCTGCCATTGCTAACCTGCCTGGAACACAAGAGCTAAGCCCAACATCAATTGCACAAATACTCCAAGAAAGGAATTCAACAGTCTATCCTACTTAATTGCCGCAAAATGAACAACTTCACAGATCTCCTAGACACACACATTAACACATCGGCTCACGAAGAGATGCCCCCAAATCCCGCAAACACCCAAACCTAACAAACTTTGCCCATTTACACAACACCCGCACCACAGCCACGCTCAGCAACGCACCATAGGCACCCCATTACAAACAACTTTATCAGAGGCCCACCACCTACACACACAGATCCATCAACAAAGTATGGACACCCCAACCAATCCTCTGTTTTTAACATACCCAACTTAGAGCCGCAAACATCCCCTGCCTCCTCTACAATCACAACCGAACCTCAAACAGAACCTCAAGGTCATGTTGCACTCAACGTAGCTACCTCTCCATGTGAGAAGGGAGCGACGGCTCAAGCAACGCACCGAGGAGATGGTACTCAGACAAGTCTGAGAAATGAGCGAGTTTGTTTCAAGAGAACCAACTAAACTGACCTCCTCGTTGTCGGGAGTTTGTTATCTCCCCTGGACCTATGTAATATGTTATCATCAAACTGGCCAAACAACCAAATAATTGTAAAACCGTTGCTCACATTATAAATCCAGGGAAAATCACACGATTCGTCCACGCCACTGATTTAGCATGACCATTGTGATGTTCTCTTTCACTGCACGCACCCTCAGATGGTTTCTCTCCGCAGGATGTACGCGATCTTATTTCACACACAGGATCCCTGGTGCTAATTTCACAGACAGGTCCCGGATGTGTCTGCGTTTTTACCAGGAAAACAACAAACTCCACACCGAAGGCCTTTTTCTTGTAAACCTTGATTGTTCTATATTAAAAATCTGGGGCGTCTTCGGACCAAGGAAGGCCTCCAAGGCGGAAATAACATCCAGCAGAGGAGTGAGTTATTTGCATTGCTGTGGTCCCTAATTCTTCGACCACTTATGTGTAGCACGCCAGTGCGCTCTCTGCTCATACTCGTGTGTCTATCTGCTAGTGCTACTACTCATCTTTGGTTGGCTGCCACACCACTGTCCCTTCCCGGAGCTGGGACCATTACAAACATTCTCTGTCTCATCGTGTTACATGTTAATATAATAAGTGAACAATTTATCATGGACCTTACACGGTACAGGGTCTCTTAAGGAACCCCCCCAAAGGTACCTCTTAGAATGCTCACATGATGTCAATTGATCACCAAAATTATCAATTCCAGAAAACAAATGGTTTTCAATAAGACTGGCACATCCAGCTTGATGAACACGACACATCCTGAGACATATCAACAGCTTTTTTCTCGTTCTCGTTCTCCTTGATGCTTTCTCTTCGCGCTTCCTCAAAACAAACGTTCTCTTTCTTTATACACTTTTCTCTTCTATATACATCTGTTTCATGTTTCCTCTAGCTTCTGTTTCTTTTGTTTCAGGCTTTTTCCAACTTCCGCTGAGATGCCCTTTGAGACATTTATAGTGATAGTGATGTTACCTTACCTCACATCCAGCTTATTGAACACGATATTCAGAAACTCTCAACTGTCAACCAACTGACTTGCTCTGTTACACGATTCGTCGCTGCCACTGATTGGGCGTGACATCCTCGAAGGTTGTTTTGTTACGTGCTTCCTATTTCACTGTAGAAAATGGGGTTGATTACATTCATGATGTCATACTGCACATGGTCCTCTGCACACAACCTCCCAGGCTTGTTTCACAAATCTCTCAGATTAGGGGGGGTATTAGTTGTTGTGCTGAGTCTTATACTTTGTGGCGGAGCAACATGGCAGCCCTCAGCGTGGTAGACCCGGGCTGTAGGCCATCCTTGTAACCCTTGTAACCCTTGCAGCCCTTAGCATGGTAGTCGTGGCAGCAGTCATAACCGAGGCCCGGCTGTAGCTTGCGACCTGCTTCTGGCGAGTTAGGCACCGGCTCCCTTCGCGACCAGGAGGCATGCCCTGCTGGCTCACGGTTTCAATTGGCAAGTTGATTGTGGAGGACAACATCGGACTGGTCTGCTGTAGCTGGGTGAGCTGGTGGGGTGGGCAGCTAGAGAGGAGAGAGAGGAGCTGTTTTTGGGGGCTGCACGCGTTCTTTGTTCTCTCTTCTGCTCCGCTGCACTTGTTCTCTTGGCACTCCTGGATTTGTGAGGCTCTCTCAGCCTCTTGTTCCTGTTCCTGACTGAGGCTTCTTATACACACATCCTGAGACATATCAACAGATTTTTTCTCGTTCTCCTTGATGCTTTCTCTTCGCGCTTCTTCAAAACAAACGCTCTCTTTCTCTATACATCTTTCTCTTCTACATACATCTGTTTCATGTTTCCTCTAGCTTCTGTTTCTTTTGTTTAGCCAGGTGTAGTTTCAGGCTTTTTCCAACTTCCGCTGAGATGCCCTTTGAGGCATATATAGTGATGTAACCTCACCTTACCTTCCCTTACCTTTGCAGTGACGGTAATCTGATCTGGCACTTTTGTGATATTTCCTTTTCACAGTTTTCACAAGTCTTTCTAGTCCAAAGAATGCGCCATGACAGGAATAGAAGGCCTTATGAGCTCAGGATCTGTGACAGATGTGACTGGCACACTATTCAGGATGAGGATTACATTTTGTTGGACTGTCCGCATGAACATCTAGTCAGACTTCGCACACAGCAACAGCTTATCTTCCCACCTCAGTTTGAGGATGACCCAGCTCGTTTGAAGGTGTGAGTTGTATGTACTAGCTGTTCAAACTGGGCGTGCTTTTCCCATGCAAGAGTTTACTGCAGATTTGAAGCATAGGATGAGAGGTGTTTGGAGAGACGCTGAGTTGGTGGACCCCAACACGCACAACAACAAACTGGCCACCTATCATTCTTGGTTTGCCATCC
>Ga0307942_1001792_pt1 | contig 17326 bp, 17 predicted proteins | sample OrgLakmetagen175_FD_201846 | JGI IMG/M metagenome (GOLD analysis project Ga0307942, IMG submission 201846) | Saline water microbial communities from Organic Lake, Antarctica - #175 | ecosystem: Environmental > Aquatic > Non-marine Saline and Alkaline > Saline | place: Antarctica: Organic Lake... | reverse complement strand
CCCACCCTTGAAATGGCCCCCCAATTGAATTATCCCATCAATCCTTGCATACTCTACAGCAGCAGGAACAGCAGCAGCAGTAGCAGTAGCAGTAGCAGCAACTACAACAACAAAAACAACAACCTTAGCACCAGCAGCAGCCCCAGAAGCAGCAGCCCCAGCAGCAGCAGCCCCAGGAACACCAACATGAAGAATGGCCACAAGCCCTTACACATCACAACCCTAATGGAATGCCAACCTCAAAACTGGCCAGCATTTTTGGACAACATCTTCACCCAGCCTAACCCTAAACCCTGACCCTAAATCCAAACATCCTCACGCAGCCCAGCCAAACAGCTAGGATGGAAGCCTGGCAGAAATGCACAGTTAGCCGTCACCCTAGCCCACCCCACCCAGCCACAAGCAGACCTGTGTCCCTTAGCCCAGGTGCTAGCAAAGGCGCTCTTAGCGCAAGTACGCCACGTATATGGAGGCTCCCATGGAAAAATGCCTGGAAGGAAGTTTGGTGGCGCCTGCTCCAGCATGGTGTGGTGGGAGCGGGGGGCCATGGTTGGCCCATGAAGCAGCGGACTTGAACACCAGTGGCTTCATCCTCGTTCTCCCTGTCCTTGGCCAACAGCGTCAGCACTTTTTATATAAAGTGTGGAGGGGGCAAGGAGTGCGATGACATGCAAAACCTGTGCATCACCAAGGAGTAATGAAATAACAACACAGACAGTGGAAACCACTCCCCATATTTTTGGTGAAAAGGAGCCTTCTGGTACAAGGTAAAGCCCTGCCACCACAGAATACAAAAAAACAATCAATGGAAATCAAGAGGATTGCAGGTTTCAGTTTGGACGATGGGATTTGTTGTGGCATCTAAATGCAAGCAGCTTAGCAATTACATGTTGCCAGTGTTTTTTAATTTGAAGGTCTAAGTAGCAAGGGGAGATAGCTAGTTTCTAGATGATTATAATAGGAACATAGAGAAACAAAAGAGGGGCTGGCTGGAACAAGAAGGAAAGTGAGGGGAGAAATGTCATTGTCATTGCCGGAAAAAACAACGCCAAGAGAGGTGGTGAATGCGTGTCTGCTTAGGTTTAGCACCCAGACCTTATCTGGCGATCAATAATCATTCCTATCCTTAACGTAATTCCTGGGTTTTATCAAATTATATGGGTGTGGGCACTTTCATGAAACATTAGTATTGCGAATTAATAACATGGGAAAGGCAAACATATTTGCTTGTGTTGTGCAACGTGCAGAAAACTATTGCAGCTCCCAAAACCTTAGTTTGGGACCAAAAACCCGAACAAGAATCATGCAATTCAACACACCAGTTCTGGAGGTAAGTCGCCCAAATCAGTGCACTGTCTGGACGGCCTTGCCTGTGGGATATTTCGGTCAAGCACACTGTCGTCCAAATTGCTGGCTTTCGCCGTGTTACGGTTCTGCCCAACCTCGGCAATTGTGCTAGAAGCATCAATGGCATGAGGAACAGGAGTGACTCCAGCAGCAGGTCCTTGATCCGTCTGAATTTTGGCGTCACTGGCACCTGCCCTGTCCACCTTGGGCCACAGGCAGCCAGTAGCTGTGTACCAGCAGATCTCACACGCTGCACAAATGAGTGTCCGGAGGATTTTTATTTTGTCTAAACATAAAGATGTTGATTACCTCTCTTTGCTTCCATATCTTGCTTGATCCTAAACATTTCACTTTTATGCAAGCTTGGGCCCCCTGAAAATCATTTAGTAGTTGTATACCAGCAGATCTCATACGCTGAACATGTGGGTGTCAGGACTTTTATTTTGTCCTAACAATAAGGAGGAGCACGTATATGTATACATATGTTGGATACCTCTTTGTGCACGTGCCTTGCTGGGTTCTAAACACTTTTGCAAGTTCGGGCCCCCGATGGTAAAAAACAGATTAGCTACAAAGTCAATTTGTTTCAAATTGCATGATGCCTTTATGTCTTGCAAACAAACACGCTCGCAGATACATACCATGGCACAAGGCGCTCAAGCACCCAACAGCAGGCGTTTTCTGCCTTTCTTGCACTAGCTGAAGCTCTGGGTGGTAGCGGAATCTGCGGTGGGCTCACAGGAGTCCTCTAACCTCTGGGAAAAGCAGTTTGTTGGTAAGGTTCGGTAGGTAAATAGGGGAAGGAAAGATTGCAAAACTATCATTTTCTTGTTGAGATGCGAAGTGTAAAGAGAGTGCAAATATACACAAGATGTGTCATATAAAGTGCCCCTATGTGTAGTTGAAGAGCTCTAACAGGCTCAAGTTCTAGGTTGCAAGTGTGTCAGTTACTGCCCCAATAGTGAACGACTCACCTGTCGCAAATTCTGGAACCCCTTCACAGTGTGCCTTATGGTTCTCAGGAGCCCAGATTTTTTTGTTTGCCATTTTAATTGTGATAATAGGATGCAGCTTGAATTTGGTGGGAAATGCAACCTGCATTATGTGCCGTAGACAGTTTCTTGGGTTAATGATGAATCCAACTTTCTCTCACTGTTTATTTAAATGTAGCTATGAAGGCGTTTGTCTTGCATGTTTACTTGTACATCATGTCTTTGCATAAAGCTGAACGACTGTGCCAAGATCAATCTAATCTGACTTCACCTGCCTTTCTTACCTGCAACCCTACTAGGGCAGTCAAGAGGTGTAATCTTAGCACAACAATTAATCATAGTGAGGTCAGGAGGCAGGAACAAGTGCATCTTTTGGACAGCACGTGTCAAATCAATTAAAAATGACATATTTGGATCCTCTCATTGAGAGCTCTCAATTGGTAATTGTATGGGTCCGATTTGCAGAAGGGGGGGGGGGGAGGGGCCCCGGGGGGGTCCGTTTTTTTGGGGGAAGTCTCCAAATTTTTTCTAGACACTTCTACAGAATTTCAAATATATCGTCGGATTCCTGAGCTCAAGCCCAGTCGATTCGCACCCTTTTTGAGCAAATTGGGTTAAGAGGGGGGTCTATGGACATGTCCAAAGGTCACACGCGCTCGGGTGCAGGCCGCGGGGTGAGTCAAGCCAATGAAGCAGTATTTACCCCAAACTTACAGGATTGTCCAGCATGATATAGTCAGTGGAATTCTGAAGAAATGGAAGCAATGTGTGCACGGGCGTCCGTATCTTAGTTTTTGCCCCATAACTCTGCAACACTTCAGTTTCAGGTCTTGATGAGTATGCAGATGGATGCCTATTTGAAAAAGGAGCAGATTGGTACCCTTTTTGTCTGGGTGGGGGCACTGGAAGGGGGGTTTGGGGGGTGGGTGGTGGGTCAGGGGGGTCAAGCCCAAAAATAGGACGTGCCTTCCTTCAGGAAATTTTTTCCTGCCTCCTGGTGAGGTCATCGATTTCTTGTTTATTTGCTTGTACATTCATTAAAATTTGCACAGGTTTTACATTGACGTTTGCTCAGACATTCCTCTTCAAATTATGCATATGCGCCCTCTCCATCCTTGGTATTATATCAGGAATCAGCAATTCCAATTTAGCCTGCAAATCTCATACTCCCCATACCTTTTCCCTTTTTTTGCAGTGGCGTAGAAATTCCCCATATCTGCGGGGCTCCTTATCCCCAAACTATGCGGGTGTTTCATCGCTGCCGCCCGCGTAGCTTTCTATTCGTATGCCCGCACCTCAGTATTCTACAATTCTTATATTCAAGCTTTACCCGCCAAGCCCGCTATTTAAGCTGTACCAGCCAAGAAGTTAATGTTTGGCACAATGGTGAGCAATGTTTCGTGATATCGTATAGCGGACAGATAGGTTAAAGCGAGATAGGTACAATAATGGATCAGGCACGGATGAGCCCGGGAACCTAATAAACCACAGCCAAGGGCGATTGATGAGTGGCCAATTGAAATGGCCACCTGCAGACAAATGAAGAATTGAAACAAATATGTTTCTCTGGAAAGCAGATTGTGCTTGCACGTGTGCATGAGTGCTACAAGCCGAAAGAACATTTGAGACCGTTGCAAGTCATTTTCCAGCAGCAGCAGCAGGTACCTACAGTCAACGCTAAGGTCACATCCCTCTCTTACAATACCCATCACTGTCCCCCTAACATCCCTCTTAGCCTACGTGTCTATGAATTAGCAATTGCGTTCGTAGACGCAGTACGAGGTTCGTACTGGGCCTCAAGCCTCTCCAGGTGGTAGCAAATCCTCTGTGGCAGGCAGTCAAAGCTTCCGTTTGTCGTGCAAGCCCTATTAACACAGGGCTCTAAGACCATCAACAAAGCCTCTAACCCTGACTGAAAATGTCCACTTCAGCAACGCAAACCAAAGAACAAGCAAGGAACTCATGCTCACCATTGGGAACAGCGGCATAGTGCTTGGGGCTACGACCGCCAGCACTGTCGAACCAGAATATAGCAACTGCCTGTTCTGTTCTCAAAAGTCGGCCGCGCGCTGCGTCTGTCTGTCCATCTCACGTCTCCGGGCCCCGCACTGACTGCTGACCTTTACAAGTACCCAAATTTCTGACAAGAAACACCCAAATTTTACGAAGTAAGAATTGAGGAAGGATTTTTGGCCGGCGACTTTTTTGGGCATTTTGAATCCGCTGATAATAGTTCATATTTTACGGCGTAGTGACGCACTCTGGATTGTCAACTTGTTGAAACGAAAGATTTGACTGCAAGGTCACTTGGCACATGACGTGCATCTTCCAGCACTCGGGACAGGACTTGAAGACACACATACCGTTTTAGTATCAGGCAGACAGCATGCATGGTGGCTACAAACAACACATGAAGGACATAAATTGCAAGCTTTCCAGAGGGGTGTACGCAATCCACATGGCTTTGTGTTACAAGGTATGATGCATGACACATATTGGAGCAATGCAAGGCAGCATGCATGCTGCAGATTGGCTAGGAGACACACAATACAAGTTTACACGTAACTCAAGATGCACTCTTCGCACAACAGAACAATAGCATATATATATTCCATTTGCATGCTTTGCAGCAACATTTAAAGAACAGTTTCTGGACCTTCAGGCTAATGTGTCTCTTTCTTTGCAGAGCATGCTAGTACTGAATGCAGATCCACATAAGAAGCACATGACATGCTACTACTTCCGGCACTGAAATGTGTGCAGCATTTTAAAAGGATTGCATGCATGTTCATGTTGCTGGACCTGGCAGGACGTGCACACTTTTATTGGCTTCACTATCAGGTGCAGACAATCAGAACAAGCAAGATGCTGGCTATTGCGCCTTATGTATCGACTTGTGTGGTGCAAGCATCTGGAATGCACTTAGTCTGTTTCCGCCTTGTTTTCTAATTTACAATTTGTAATTGTCTTGCCTTTGTAACTGTCTTGCCTTTGTACCCAGCTTGCATGTGCGCCCAGGGGCACGCGCCCAGGGCAAAAGTACATCAGCAAACCATTGCTGAGACATTTAGACCATATACCACCAAGGCACACTCTCCCGCAACCTAGAGGGTTGTTGTGCCCTTCTGGTTGAACATGAACTCCATAGTGTGCGTGCCTAAGCCACCGCCCTGGTTCGCACTGGTTTGGAGTGCTTCGTCCCCAGGCCCTAAGTCACCTCCAAGCAGGTGTCAGGGAGTACGAGGCGGACCCTCTGCTTCTTGGCGGGTGAGCGCACGTCCGGCCCGGCATGGATATTCTCGAAGTCGTGTCCCGTGAAAGTCATATGTTGAGGAAATGTTTTTTGCAAAAAGCAGCTCAAGTGCCACGCAAAAATGTGTTCCTTTTCACAATAACAAAATTTCAAAATTTCTTTCAGGCCATTGCGTGTGCAATGCAGGCAACAAAGGTTTCCAGTTTCTTAGGCATGGCTGATTGCACGTGCAGGACGGATGTCGGATTGGAACCGCGCTGTAGCGAAAAAAGACTGAGCTTCGGAAAACGGATGTCGAATCGGATCGGATATCGGATTGGATGCCTTACACGCGCTGATAAGACTGCTACAACACGCGCTTTGAGGATGGCGCGAACAGGTCGTCCCATCGGTCGTCATCCGGGTTCTGACATAAAAGGTCTCGAAGGCCGAGTGAAAAATAGCAAATTGATATAAACGACGTATAATAATAATGTTGACACAGCAATGCAATTTAGGGAGGAACTGTCGAGGCAGAAGCAGCAGTCGTCGCCTCTGCGTATTGCCGAAGCCTCAGCATCTTGTGTTCTGTAGTGCCTCTTCGGAGTCTCCCGCCTTGGCACATCAGCAATCTACCAAACCCCGTCAGGAAAATGCCCCATCCTCCCCTTCCTCCTCCTCCGGGATGGGGAGGAGGAAGAGGGAAGGTGCTGCATCGCGGATGCTGCTGTCCTCGGGCAACGGTACCGTGGCTACCCACCTATCCTTTGATCCCGTGCAGCGGGCCCTGGAAAGGAAGCTTAGGTTTTCAAAGCTCCTGGAACTTCGGGCCCTTTACCGCAACTACATCCGGGCAAAAGCCCTGCTCAGCATGCCCTCCCCAGTGTACAAAGCTGCAGAGCCTGCTGCCACAGGTCCAGCAGCTACAAATGGTGAGGGGCGGGGGGAGGCGTGGTTGAAGGCCAATGTGTGCCTCACAGAACAGGGCACGCACCCCCTGAACTTGTTCAGTGGGAAGCCTCCATTTGCTACAGCCAGAGAAAAGAGCACACTGCCACAACAACTGCTCTTTTTGCAGGCGCAGCAGGAGAGGAGACGGACCCCTCCAGAATGAGCTACGAGCAAATAGAAGAGTTCCAGGAGCAGGAACGACGTAAGGAGGCTGTGGATGCTGTGGCTGAAATGCTGCTCGTGGCTGAACAGATAAAGGTGAGTCCTATTGTCCTCTTTTTACTTGTTACGTGCTGGGAGAGGAGAGAGGGCCAACGAAAGAGCAATCAATGCAAGATTAAGCCAGTGCTCCACCAGCGTTGCGCACCATGCATTTGCTCAATCAGTGACCCAAGCACCAAATGCATTAGCACTGCACTAAAATCTTGTTTGCTGCACAAATCACAAGACCAACCTCAAAATCTTGTTTCCTGCACGAATCACAAGACCAACCTCGAAGCGAAGCAGACAACCTGTTGACTTCTCATTTACCCACACCCTGTGGGAACACTTGTCTCAGGTTGGCCTGCGCACTGTCCCCTCTGGGTTTGGTGAAGTGCTTGTGTCACTTGGTACTTCCCCCACCACTGTTGAAGAGGCCGAGCAGCTGGTACGCAGCCGTGGCAAAGAGTTTGTGCAGCAGCTCCAGGCTCGTGTGGCGGAGGAGCTGCCAACACTTCCTTTTAACAGGTATGAAAAAGAAGTTGCTTGAGATTGCTTGGGAGGAGTTGTGGTTGAGGAGGAGATCAATCAAAGTGCGTATTTCAACTGGTGTGGACAAGCATCACGGTGTGCAAGCTTCATGTCATCAGTGTATGGGCAGCAGCGTACACCCTGTATGCTCATTCTCGGCCATCAGAAGTTTTAAAGTCTCTTCCGTGCTCATGACTCAGTCAACATGCCACTGCTGCCGCAGTGAGACGGCCGCCCTTGCTGCCCTGGAGACACAGAAGAAGCGGTCCGTGCGTGCAGCACAGCAGAGAGGTGACTTTGAGGCGTTTCAACTAGCAGGCGGGGGGGACGGCAGCGCTGTTGTAGGTGCGTATGGGCGTACACGTGACAATGTTGTTGCTGCAGTCATTTATACGCAGTGCTGAGAAACATTTAGAAAGAGGAGTACCATTTTAGAAATTATGAGTTTAAATTACTACCAAAAGTCAGCTTTCACTTGTCCTTTCTGAATTTCATGTTTAGCAGGTGACAAAGACAGCCCAGTCTCTGAGGAGGGCAGTAGCATCGGCAGCAGTGGCATTGTGCTACCTGGCCAGGATGCAGCACTTCAGCTGGAGCGAGGAATTGAGCAGCTGGCACAGGCAGAGAAAGTGGCGGGCAAGGTGCGTGGGTTTTGCAAAAAGAGGGTACTGGTGCGTCTATTTTGTGTTAAAAGACAGCATACTGGTACGAGCAAAAATAACTAGGCTTGGCTCTCTGGGCTCCTATGGGATTCTGTACATTGTACTGTACTGTGCAACATAATTTGAGTTTGTGAACTTTTACGCATTCTAACAAACCTGAAAACTGTCGTTCGAAGTTCGTTCAGAGTTTGTTGAACTTCCAAGGATTCGTCGAATTTAAAGCCACAAACATTTAAAGGGGCTCTGCCCTGTTCACTCCGAACTCCCACTCTTTCCTCATTAAACACCACCTGCAGTATGGTGGCCTCCAGAGCATGTATGTGTTTATGTGTGTGTATGTTGTGTGTCATGTGCATGCACATGCGTGCTTGTGCGTGCGTGTGTGTGTGTGTGCGTGCACGCGTGAACGTGAGTGTAAGTGTGTAGTATGTGTATGTGTATACACGCGTGTATGTGTGTGTGCGTGTGTGAGTCTCATGCTGCATGGTGGCCTGAGTCCCCCTTTGTGCTGCACTTTCTGCTGCTGACCCTGCTGCTGAGGTGTTCCTGTTCAGCTGACGCTTCTTGGTGTCTCTCTCCCTCTTCTCGGCAGCTGTGTCATCGATGGCACGAGTCGCCTCGCCATGACGTCCTCTATTTCACACTCCGGCGCTGCATACTTCGCTCCCAACGTAGGCCTTCCCTGCATAAAGTGCTTCCTGACATGGGGAGCACCCCCCACAAACTTGTGGACGCAGTACTTGCACTGCAACCCGGGGTGGGCCCTTTTTCAGCTCTACGATGGTGACATGGTCCCGTTCTGGGCCCTTTTCTTTTCCCATTTTCAATCTATTAACATATACCGTATATTGCATTGGGGTTAATGAATAAATTTTAAGCATGAACAGGGACAGGCCGGGAAAGCCTCTCAAGCCGCCCATCAAGGCCTCCAAGGGGGACAAATAGCGGGAGGTTGACCCTCTCTTGGCTGAAAAGACGCCAAGAGGAAGGGCGTCTTCAATCCCTTCATATGCACACACGTACCACGTACGCGCACACACACGTACGCACACATACACGTACGTGCGCACACACACACAAGTACACAACGCACGCACACACATACAGACAAAATCGTATACACACGCACGCATGTACACAATGCACGCACACACGTACGCGCACGCACACACATACTCGCACGCACACACACACACACACGTACGTGCACGCACGTGCACGGACATGTGCACACACACGTACTGACACACACATGTACGCGCACGCACACGTACTGACATACACACATGTACGTGCACGCACACATGTACTCACACACACACACATGTATGCGCACGCACACACGTACATACACAAGTACGCATACGTACACACGTGCGCGCGCACACACACACACACACGCACGAGCAAGAACACAACGCACGCACACACGTACGTACATATCCGTATAGACACGCACGCACGTACACAACGCACGCACACGTATGCGCACGCACACACTCACACACACACACGGATGCACACACACGCACGTATGCGCACACGCACGTGCATACACGTGCACGTGCAGCTCAAAGGGCCAAAGGCCCTTGCATAGGCTACATTGGGGTGAATAATTAGATTGTGTGCCCCTCGCATAGCTCGCATTGGGATTTTATTCAAGGTAATGCGCCTGTACGGTAACAAAATGTGTCAATTTTGGGGTGGTTTGGGAAGCCCAGGGGCTTGTTCCCAAAATTGCACATCAAACCCTTCAAACAGTTAGAGGGTTTGCAAACTTTCACGCACTGAATTGAAACCTTGCTCCCAGAAAAACGAGCTGAGCAACCCTCCTGTGTACGTACCGTGTACACTATAGCAAGTTTTCTCATATCTAATACCAAGGGGGGTCATGCCGCAGCTTTTGACAAGCTGGACGCGCGTGCCAGAGGTACATTTGTAAGAAAGAAGCTAGCTAGAAAAGTCAAAAAGCGGCCTGAAGTTAGGGTCTCCAAAACGTAATTAACACAGGCAATAAAAGTAGCATAGGAAGCAAAGGGAGTGCAAAGTTCAAAAAGCCACATCAAAGGAGGTTAATGAAAAGTAGCTATGCATGGATTTACGCACGGAATTTATAATTACCGCTGTAAAATGACCACAGCGTTACAATTATTTGCAAGTATTTTGGCTTTGTGTGGCCAGTTGAATTAATAGCATTTGTAAGCTTAAGGCGTGTCTGAATCTTGCATTCAATCAAGGGGGGTTGCGTTTACTTTGGACATCCATCGCAAGTAGTTTGTTAAAAAAGCAAAAAGCGCATTTTGGCAGGGATCCAAATCTGAGACGGCTCCTGCCAATTGGCTTTACTTAGTCAGGTCTGCAGTACTACTAGGTCAAAAATGGGGGTGTAAACACGCAACTAATCAACTCCACATCCGGGGTTACACAGGTGTATTAAACGCCACTGAAAACTTTCTGGAGACATACCCTAGGTAGGAACATTTGAAAAGGTGACGCATTCCGGGCCCCTGTCAGCCCCCTCCTGGGAAGTACAGTCGTGCATGTCTGTGCATCCATCCATGCACACCTGGCAAACTTTGAATATGCTATATGGTGAACACGGGGAGGTGAAGATGCTCCAGCCACACCCCTGTTTCTTGCTATCCTGAGAACTGTGCTAGAGTGACTGTTATGTCAACGATCTTATTAATAGCATCTAGTATGTTTAATTTGCCCGTTACACCCTAACAGTATGTTCACTATGTCATCAGTTTATAAAATGTACACAAAACTGTGTCATGGTGAAAGTTAGGTTGTTTACAGCCCAACAAGCAGAGGTTTGCTGACCTGTAAATTTGCAAAGAACTAGTGACACAGGCTCAGCTCCCTCCTATCCCTCCCTTTTTGCTGCTTGCAGTTTGTGGCCACACGCCTCAAGCCTGTGATCCGCAGGGCCCAGAACACTGAAGTGGGTGACCTCGTGCGCGGCACTGGCACATACCTGAGCGGCCTGTGGACTCGGCTCAACGGGGGTGGTGGCCGTGCGCGGGAGCCCGCCCTGAGCCCAGATTTGCCCCTGCCCAAGACGAATACAGCTAAGGAGGCAGAGCTGGTGGGTGGTAGTGGCATGGATTGTCTGGCTGGCTGTAGACTGTGAGGCATGGCTGGGCACTACTCTGTGTGATTGCAAAGACAATAAGAAGGACGTAGCCGCAGAAACGGCAAGGGTGGTGTCGTATCAACCAGCATTGAGGACACGAAAGAAAGTCAGCTGTACAATGAAAATGAGGAAAACGCTAGCGCTAGTGCTTTTGCTGTATGCAAGTAACAATTGCCGACCAAAAAGAGTAGCAAAACGGCAAGCCACTTCCTGCCGCACACTTTGGCTGTGCTGCACAGGTAATCAGCCAACTGAGCCTGGAGCTTGACGACATAGCAAAACGCCTGCGTGAGGCAGGGAAGACGCGTGAGAACAAGCTGAAGCAGGCAAAGGCACCTGAGGGGCGGGTGACCATGCCTTTCTTGCTCAAATCTATGGACGAGGTGTGTGTGTGTGTGATTGTGCGCGTCGTGTTTGCTAAAATGAGCCTGTTGCTTTCTTTAAAGATGAGCAATTGTTTAGAGCATTCAAGAGGTCAACATCCATTAATAATTCTTTGGTATAACATTTTCTTTTATTCTTTAAACATCATTGAACAAACCTGCCTATCTGAAGTTTTATATTGCCACCACTACTTACGCTCTTCCGTTCTGCAAGGCAGGCAGGCATTTTCAAACTATGCTGTATGCAATTGCACGCACCCATCTGCACTTCACCATACACCAGTCAAATTTTTGCCTTGAGTTCCCTAACGTGTGTGTTCTTCAATACGGTTCCTTGCACTCAGGAGGTGCTGCGCTTGAGTCGTGAGCTGGCACTGCGCACGCTGCAGCTGGAGATGGAGTATGCATACCGGGCTTTGGAGGATGAGGCTTTGGATGTAATGGGCTTTGCTGTCAATGGTGAGCCGCTAGTCTTTGCTGTGAACAATCATGATTGCACGCCAGCAGCGCTACCATTAAAAAATGGGGTAGGTATGGGAAATGCTTTGAAGGTGCATCAAGAAAAGGGTACTTATCCTAGTAAGAGGCATCTTGTGTGTCACACAAAGCATTTTTAGACAAACTCATTTGTCGCCGTCACTTTTGCCAAAGGCAAAGAAGTGAGAGGTGAACTCGGTGAAACAGATGACATTGAGGCAAAGGGCAGGTACTTCACAGGTAATTGATTACAAGGCGCATGAAAAATCCCGCAGGGATGATGACGCGGCATCGATATCAAAAGGCTAAATGCAAACTTTTTGATTAGCTCATTACCAGGTCATTTTCCTGCTGAATCTCTCTGTCCAGTTCTTACATCACGAGAGTGCCCAGGAAAAAAGGAGGACAAAATGCTGGGATGCTGTTTTAACATCACAGGCCCGTTCCTATTTACCTTTGACATCATCCTTAATATAAAAGGCAACTTCCAACATGCAACCCAAACCTCAAAACACTTTTCGGCACTCCTCAGTGTCATTATTAAAATAATGAGTTCAATGCACATCATAACACCCGAACTGTGTAATTCCCCATTGCAAGCTTCTGAATGCTGTTCTGACATCATGGGTTTATTTCCGTTTAACTTAGACATCATCCTGAATGCTAAACCCCAATCCTCTAAAGGCTTTGTCCTGCTACCATGACCTTCAGTCGAAGGAAATTCCTGAAAAAACTCGCTCCAATATGCTTACGATGACATAACCACCTGGAACGAACGGCAAAATGCACTCTTTATATCCACGGCTTGTCAGATTTAGTTACCCACTAATGATTATGCTAGTGCTTAAGTACAGGTCCAATTCCTTGGCTTCCCTATAACAACACCTTTTTCACTTAATTAATTGCTTGGAGGCGCTTACGTCCAGCAAAAATTCTAGGCTGTGCTTACGTCCTCCTACTGCAGATGTGCTGAACCGGCAAGGCTCCACTGCTGAGCTTCGCTTGATGGCAGCCGAGTTTGCTTTTCTGGACGAGCAGCTAGCGGCCTTGGTCACTCAGGTGCGCTGTCGAGCTGGCGTGCTTTCTAGGCGGAATCCTTGTTGAAAGTTCTCTGCTTGGCAACTCATTCTATGTATGAGAATCAGCAAACTGTGTCGCATTAATCCCGCGTCATCCATTATCACGCATGCAGTCATTCTACTTTCCAAAGGATTCATCTCCTCCTGTTTAGCTGCACCTAGATTTAGGACCATTCACTTGCACACCGCACTTCATCGCTCTCACCCCTCGCTCCTCTTTTTAATTCATCAGGTAACCAGTGGTGCCCAGCCTATGGATGTGAGTGTCAGCAATGGCGCTAGCAGCAATGGTGCAGCTAGCAGCAGAGCCAGCAACAGCAGCCCTGCAAGCGGAGGGGCGATGGGTGGTGTGGGAGGCAGTCTTGTGATGGAGGACTTGCTGGCCTCGTTAGCGAATGATGTGCCCGACATGAGGCAGCGAGCTGGTGTACCGTGAGTAGAGGAATTTTCCTTGTCTTTACTGACTGGTCATATTAACCTAATGATTAAAATGCACAGGCCAGATGATTGCTCAGACTGACCATTTCACCATTCTGCAGGGATCAAGTCGTTTTTGGAGGGCAGGGCTTTAGCATGACCAAGACGCGACTACAAGTGAGTATGTGTGATCATAGATGTTCAAAACCAGTGGCTCATCGCACAGGCAGGCATTCGTTTGTCGCTGTGCAAACCTTGTCAGGCTTCGTGGCTACCACACATGCAGCAATTGAGCGTTGCCAATACACATGTGCTAAATCTCAGTTACAAGAGGCTGTGGAGGCGTTGTTTGAGGCGATAACATTTTTGTCGCGTGGCCTCAAGCTCCTGTCTTCAGATGTCAGCAACTCAGGACGGAGGTTTTGGAGGGCTGCTTTAGGTAAGAGTTGAGGGGTCAGGCAGGACAGAAGCTCGCCTTTTCTGCATACAAGGTACTTAGTTACTCTAAGCTGGTGCTCCACGAGCAATCCTGCCATACTTGTTTCTCATCAAGCAGATGTAGGTATGATCAAATACAGGTAAAATAAGTTGCAAGTACTATGTTGCACTCCGACTTGCTTCCTGACAAGCAGGCAGCACTAGGCGCGAGCACCTTGCCTCACCTCCTTTCTCACCAGTCCGCTCTTAATTTCATACAGGTGGTACTCTGACACCTCGCGAGGTCTCAGCCTTGAAGCGCACAGCTCGTGACCTACTGGCCTTCATCCCCTTCACCATCATCCTCATTATTCCCATCACCCCTCTTGGCCATGTCCTTGTGTTCGGCTTCATCCAGCAATACTTCCCCCAATTTTTCCCTTCCTGCTTCACCAGCAAACGCCAGGAAATCATGGTCAGGTGAATTTTATGTGTGTGCGTATGTGTTTTATGTGTGTGCGTATGTGTTTTATGTGTGTGCGTATGTGTTTTATGTGTGAGGTATGATTAACAATGCTTGATGCTTCCATTTCAGAGCATCTGCATGCCGAGAGGCAGACCCACCTTTCCTGTACGATGAAACAAATTTGCACATTTTCCGCTTAAGAGGTATAGACTTTGTTACTTTTAGGACTGTGCAATGACCCCATCAGAGCCATTTTGCACCATAATACCGGCATGGTTGACAGTCTGTGCCGTCAGACCGTCAAAATGATGGTGATTCAGAAATGACGGTGCTCAGTGTCAGTCAGTCAAAAGGACCGTCCACCGTAATTTCCTATGTACCCCACTGTCACCTGCTTTCTTGTTGTGAAAAGTTGAGACCAGGGTTCGAATCTTGGTCATGACACAAACCTGTTGCTATTGTTTTATCCTACCTTTCTCTTTCATAAGCACACCAATTGTTTGTTCATACAGTAACACACGTGGAACAGTTAAGAGCAAGGAAAAAGAGCCAAAATGGTCATTTTTAGGGTTGGCCAAAGCTGTACACACAAAAATACAGCGTATCTGGATACGCTGATAAACGTATCCGTATATGGAAATTTCCGACCGTATACGTATCAGTATGGCCATACATGGGTTTTGGCAGACCGTAAATATACGCCGTATGTATGGTATAAACCATATATACGCCAGATATGGACCGTATTTGCAGGTGGTGCAGGGTTTGATTCCCAGCAACAGCAGTCTTTTTTGCTCTTTTTGGTCAATTTTTTTTCTCGCGCCTCTTCTTACTGAGCTCTTCCTTTGCTTCCCTTTTCAAATGATGCATGTGTTATGCATTAATAATTAGTGTTATTGGTGGGTACGGTAGTTGAACTCCCTGTTGCACTGAAAAAGGCCTTTTTGGGTCTTTTTGGCTTGAAGCAGGCCTAGCTCCCTGACCATTCATTCCTTGGATATAAAAGATTGGGTCATGCGTTCTCAGCTTTTCAAGAGCTGCAAAATGACCCCCCTGTGAATTAATTCTGAGTGAATCCATTTCCCCTCATATACGGAAATACGGCATATGTACAGCATATGGAAATCCCATGTACGGTTTGGGCCAACCCTAATCATTTTGGGGTCAACACCACACTTTTAGGGCCTTTTTGCAATATTGTACAAATTTTGTGCTGTCAAGGTGCTGTCATGCACCGTCTTGGAAGTCTCCAATTTTGAAATGTCGGTCTAGACCGTCAAATTATGGTGTCAACGTTTGACCGTATTTTGACAGACCAACCGTCAGACCTTCCTCGCACGGCCTTGGTTAATTTGTTGTGGCCTCCCTGCAGGCTCAAATTGTGCAAATAAAGCCGGGGCGTGCAAGTTGAAATTTCCTTCCAGAAGGTTGATTAAAAAAGTTCCTATCCAGTGCCATGAGAACTTTATTGGTGTCATAAATACCTAGTGTTTAGGTGCAGGTCCGGGAGTCTGGTGTAGGGGTCCGGTTTTGATCACTTTGACCCCACTTTTGGCAGGGGGACCTGCCTAATCCATTGTAAATTACACTGTTTGGAAGGTTAATTCATTGATTTCACACTTGTGTGCTGTTACACTTGGTGGTGGTTTTAGAAATGTCTTAGAAGGTGTGCAAAAGCTGCATCCTTTTTTCCGAATCTCAGCTGCCGTTTCCCACCACCATAGTCCATCCCCAGCATTTCAGGACATACCGTTTTTTCGCGACCACTTTGGGACCACACCTAAAAAAAATCAATTTAATTCTCGATTTCAGTTTGTGAGGGGGTCTGGGGACTATTTTTTAAGTTTGAGAGCCCCCCTGCGAATGCTGCCTGTGCACTGCTATTGCTGTTTGTTGAAGAGGCTGAAGCTGTGACTGAGGCTGAAGCTGTGGCTGATGCTGATGCTGCACAGTGCTCAGAAGCAGGGAAAGCGAGGTGAGGGGTTCACATGCCATCTACACTCACTCTGTATGGATGCCCCTGAAGGGGCTGTGAGAGGTGGAGGCTTGTTCTTGGAGCAGCGCGGGCGCACCACAGGCCTCTTCCCAGCCTCGCCCCTTGCCTTTGCCTCTTCCTCTTGCAGCTCCTTGAGCTGCCTCTCCCTCTGCAGCTTCTCACAGTCCTGCTGCTGAGCAGCCAGACTTTCAGATGGGGACTGAGGCTTCAAGAACAGGGCCAGGGGGTTCACACTGGCGGGCTTGGGGCCCGTTTTAAAAATCACCCTCAAAACTACTATAAATAATTAATTAATCACTTCGAATTCAGTTCGGAGAGGGCCCTGAGAACTTTTTAAATTTTCCGTTTTCTGGCAATTTCCAAAATGATTGTAAACAAACGGTACTACCTGACAGGGCATCGATGGGGGACATAGGGAAGAGCTTACGACACTAAGGTTGTGTCCAGGTGGTTCTTGGTTTTTCTGTTTTGCGCCCATGCTGTATATCTGGCAGGGAATGGCACAAATCCAGCTCCTTGCTCACACCCCAAAACTTCTATTTCATGCAAAACGTGCTTCATGTGTAGGGTTGGCCAGAACCGTATTTTACTAATTCATGAATTTACCATATAAGTACAGTTAAAGGTGTTGAAATCGTATCCTGCATGTTATAGAGAAATTGAAAACTCTCAGGGTTAAATTATGATACCGTACTGCGCTTGGTTGTTTTGCGAGTAATTAATAATTATTGAGGTCCCTTGCAATTAGTCGAGTCGAAAATAAATAAAGTTTTTTCAGACCTCGCAATACTTAGACTTTTTAATGCGGTAGTTTCTGGGTCCCCCCAATGGAACCTCATCGCCCTAAGGAGCAAGCTTCACTATATGACTTAGGTTGCACCAAACGGAAGCGCACAGAGGACGATGGTCCCGCTCGGGAGCTCATCATCCGCCTCAGGCCTGATGTGCAGCAGGCAGTAGCAGCCAGGGATGCAGCCATTGCAGCCAGCATTGCATCCCGCCCTGCCCCAGTTAAGAGGCCTGTGGGGAGGCCCAA
>Ga0307942_1001789_pt1 | contig 17338 bp, 19 predicted proteins | sample OrgLakmetagen175_FD_201846 | JGI IMG/M metagenome (GOLD analysis project Ga0307942, IMG submission 201846) | Saline water microbial communities from Organic Lake, Antarctica - #175 | ecosystem: Environmental > Aquatic > Non-marine Saline and Alkaline > Saline | place: Antarctica: Organic Lake... | reverse complement strand
GGCTGCCGTGTTGCTCCACCGTATGAGTCTTAGCCGCTCCCGAGTATTTCCGGGCGTGTGCACGAAGGCACACGAAGGCGTTTTCCAGGGGGCACCACGCGGAGGTGCTCATACATCGCCCCCCAACCAAGTAAAAAAAGCACCAGTGTCAGTGTCACACGGTGTTAGGAGCCGGCAGCCATATGTCAGATCAAATCACCGTCACAGCAAAGTATAGGAGACACACAGCACACCAACTTACTCCTTGTCACATGACTCGTCCCCACCAAATGATTGGGCTTGGCAGATTGATTTCTGCTGTCATGGCATATTTCTGCTTGTCACAGCAGCAAAGCAAAGAAAAGAAAAGACATCGCTGGTAGAGATGATACAAAGGGTTTACAAAGGGTTTACAAAGGGGGTAACCGGCAGCCACATATATAAAACTTATGAGTTCTGTTTGAAACACTTGAACTCAGGTTCTTGAAGTGTAGCATTAAGTGAGATGTTCTCACTTTCTGCTTTTCTCCGGTTTCTGCTTCCCTTCTCCATTCTTTGTATTCCTTGGACAACACAACTCTCTCTTTAGCATACTTCCCCCCCTCCCTCACCTCTTTTCTGTATTTTCTTTAATTTTCTCCCGTTTCTCCGGTTTCTCTGAGTTGTTGTGTTCTCCTTGGTAATAATGACAGAGCCCTATGCATCTCACGATGCAAGCGAAATAGAACTGATAGGCATTGCTGGATCAGCCAGCGTAAATTAAACGTAAGGTTGTAAAAAAGAACTGGTCTCAGCCAGTGCCATATTGTTCTCTTAGGAAAGTGAGTAAGAGGTGATGAATGAATGAAGAAAAGGCAAAAACCTGACAATAAAAGAGCCTAGTGGAGAGCCACAACAAGCAGACCAGGCGTGTTAACTGAACACCAGAATGTATAACCCAAGGGGAGGAAGGGAGCGCCACATTAGAGACCCATGACTGCTCATGCAAACAAATTGGAAGCTGAGTTCAAATTCAACGTTTGACTTACAACAGTGCACCAGCATGTACGTTCTAAGAAAAGCACAGAAAAGTGTTAAAAGGAAAACCTTTGCCTCAAATTGTCAGGTTGTTTGAGCCCCATCCTGGCCTAGCTGGTTGCTGCACATACATAGAAACTCAACTATCTCAGTCCACACTCTCGGGATGTTCAAGCCACAGCAAGTTAGCCAACAAACACCACGGCGACGATACAGCCAGCATGATCAACAGCAGCAACAAAGTACATGTAGAAACTGTATAGAAGTCTTCAGCTGCTGCTGACTGCTAAAGGCTTAACGTAAATCCATATTTCAGCCAGAGCAGCCGGAAGTCGTCCTATAGGGCCGACTGGCAGTCTCTAGGTAGCAAGGCAGAGTGAAATTTGTCTAGGTGAGGTAAGGTTGTAAGGTTACCTTGCTATATATGCCTCTGGGGGGCATCTGAGCGGAAGCTTGGAAACAGCCTGAAACCAAACTAAAAAGGCGCTAGAAAAAATCAAGGGAAAAGGGCTAGGCACTCAACCACAAAAGAAACCACACCATTTATACATATACCTGGTTAAATTAGTCTAGTACCACAGGCAGATGCCCCTCTATAAAAACAGGTGGTATAAGTCCGTGATGAGAAAATTTGTAGATTAAGATGCCGCTTGTGTCTGCCAAGTCAATTGAGCAAAGCGAATGAACATCTAAGCACAGTTTCATTCAATCTCAAATAGTAGTATACTTGTTTATGAGAAGAGCATAGGAAAGCTGAGAGCAATGGCAAGGCCCAGAGCCAAGACAACGAAGTGGAGTTCTAATAGGTAAAAATACCATTTACACAAGAGGGTGTTCTACCCCAAGTGAGAAAAATATAAGAATGAACGATCCTGCCGATTACCTGCTTCACCACTGATCACGTTTATTATGCATCTCGTGCGCAAAAGAAATGTACGTACTCAGCAGCTTTAACGCACTTTGTGCACAGATTGCTGCTTGTCGGTCCAAGCTGCTTGTCGGTCCAAAACTATCAGAATTGTTTTAACGTCAGCTCAAAGCTTGCTGTGCTCAGCAAGTTCATAAAGCTACTTCTTTCCCACTTGGTACGCTCCTTTGCCACTCTTAGCACTGCATGCGCAAAACAGCAGAGATGACAATAAGGAAATTTCAAGCATACTGATGTACTGGTGCAGTGATGTCTAGCATGGATCAAGAGACCATATGTTACAGGGCTTGCAGTTCCAAAGGCAATTAGGTTGCATTTATGTAGAAGCCTGGAAGTCATTGAGGTGGCAATGATCAGGGAGAGCGTGAAGCTGCATGCGGGTACGACATTTTTTACCAAAACAAATGGTGTGCACATACCGTTTCTCTATTTATTAGGGGAATAATTTTCACTTCCTGCATATTTATTGTTCTATCTTATTCAATCCTACTATGCCCAATGTTACCTGAGAAAGTTGGGCTTTGCTCTTGTGTTTGCACAGTGAGGGATGTGCCGCTCAGCTGCTAATTCAGCAAACCTCCTTCCGCAGTGGGGACACGGGACTCTGCGTAAAGCAACAACAATAGTTCAGTCTGGTACAAGTAGACGAGCAGCACATAACATGATCTGGTTTTTTCCAGCAGGCTTATTTCATTTTCCAGATGGAGCCTTTCCTTGTAAACCTTGTAGACCTTATTCCATCTTCAAACTACCTATGTGGCTTAGCAGGATATTTCATCCTCGATTTTTTTGCAAGCAAAGCAACATAACAAGTTTTGCCTAGACATTTATAACAGCATGAACCTATGCTGGCAATGGAGACTCTGACCGTGTTTCAGTGCGGTAAAGGAGGTTTGCAGTACGAAACTTCCTGAATTTAGGTGAGCTTAGTCCTTCATCATTCTTCAAAAACCTCCATTGTTCTCCACATCATCCTTAGGTGGCACTACCTGCTCTGGAGTCTTTTGAAATACTGGTATTTCATTTTGAAACGTTCAAGAACCTTGTCCCCAAGCTCCGTGTGCACTGTCAACAACCCTGCTAATTTTGTCCACACCAGACATGCCCTATTCATGACTATTACCAACCCTCATCAGGAGAAAGAGCCGGTTTCAGGCTAAGCGTGCAATCCTCCTGATCCCCATTCAATTTTTCTTCCTTCTGTGGTTGAGGAGTTGAACGCTTCTCAGTACCAAAGTGGATCCTTCTTCTGATCACCATGTGAAGTGGTTTCTCTGACTGCCAATAGCTACTTTTCAAGAAGAGAGGTTCAACCGCCATTCACCTCCCACCTGTCATCGATGTCCACAGGAGGCTGGTAGGATGCAGCCTGGCTTCCTGACCCTCCTCCTGCCTGCCCTCCTTTTGTAGAACGCATCGCAGCACGCAGTTGCTCGCTCTGTATTTTCCTACACACAGAAGCATAAAAGGGAATACATACACACACTTTGAGCCCACATCTCACGTCTGTAAAAGGAATACGCGTGCCTGAACGGGGCACCTTGTCCTCTATATGAATAGAACACACGTGGGCATAGCTACTTAAGGAACAGGAACAGTCGTTTACTGCCTTGGATGTGCTGCTTCTGTAGGAATTAGGGTGGGGGTTCATGCTAGCAGTGTAGCTCATTAATTAAGGACATTGAACAAGAATACACAGAGCTCCCTTGTAAGATTGTCACCCACCATTTTGCTGCCTTGGCCGCTTTACCAACTGCCATTGCCGAGCCAGGTCGTCGAGCATTGGAAGGCGCCTGAGTGCATAATCACAGAGTCGTGCATTGCAAATTGAAAGCAGCCATTACACAGTGGCTGTATATGGTCCTCTAGTTGTATATATACAGCATGCTGGAGCGATCACAAGCATGTAGATTTCAAGCAAATTGGTACAAGCTACTAGCTGCTGTCACTTACAGCTTACTTACAGCAACAAAGGCAGAGGATGGAACCAACAAACAGGCACACGTGCATTAGCGAATCAAGTCACAGTCAATCGAAATTGCACATGCTTAGGGTTGGCCAGGACCGTATATATATACACCGTATATGACCGTATATTTGGTGGTTTCCCTGCCAGAATTACCGTATACACACCGTATATGTAGGGTTCTGGCCAACCCTCCACATGCTCTTTTGTGGGTCACTATCATGTAACACACATATCTGCTGTAGGCAGATCAATCGTTAGCCTGTGTATGCAGCAGTTACCTGGGCGGTGCTGCCCCCCTTAGGCTGACCCTTCTTGGGGTCAAAAAATTTTGCCGCCTCAGTACCGGCGACACGTGCAGCGGCGACGTTGTACACTTTGCGCTTGCTGGCAAACACTTTTGCACAGACCTGCATTATATGAGGCATTTCAATGGGGTCTAACGGATCAAGTAAGAATGCTACAAAACAGCAAACAGGCAGCAGTGGGATCAACACACCGGTCTGTGGAGATCACTGAGTCTTAAACGAAGGATTGAAGCTGTTGTTGACTATTAAGCCGCTAAAAGGTCACAACCAGGAACGCTGGTAAGAAATACTGAGTGCGTCAAGGGTCTTGTGCAGCGTAAGAAGTTCACTGAAATTGTAACATATTTCACTGTTGCGAAGACGACTACAGAAGATTTTAGTGAAGTTGCTGCAAAGAAGATTACAATGCCTGAGTTCCTTTTTGGGACAATACCTGTGCATCAATTTCCTCGCAAGCAACCAGCACACTACACTCAACGATCAACGATACATACACATTCTGCTGCCCACCTTCGAGTGTTTTGTATATGCTAGCTCGTTGAATTTGCGCGAACAAGAGGGGCACTGCACCATCGGGCCTGAAGGGCCTTGGTCCTCTGTCATCAAATCCTGCTCATTAAACCCCCCTCCAACAGGTAATTCAGAAATTGGTTTTTCCTGCGCAGAGCTCATCGGTGGCTGTTTCTGCTGCAGTTGTCGCGGTTTCTGATGATGCGGTTGCTGCAGCTGCTGCTTAGGGGCTTGCGATGGTGGTTCGATGTTCCAAGGCTCGCTGCCTTCATCTATAGACGTGCTGAAAGGCGGCTTAGGCTTTGACAGCTGCGCTTGCATGCGCCGCTGTTGCTGTTGCTGCAGCAATTGCTGCCGAGCTTGCTGCTTTTGCTGAGCCTGCTGCTGCTGCCTGGCTTGCTCTTGCTGTTGCTGTTGCTGTGCCTGCTGTTGCTGGTGCACTTGCTGCGCTTGCTGTTGCTGCAGCTGAGCTGCATGCGCAGCAGCCTTACGTTGAGAGGTAAGTGCAGCAAGCGCTGCAGCACGGTTGGCGCTTGCGCCTGATATTGGACGAGGGAGTTGCTGCTGTGGCGGCTGCTGGATTGTCTGTCTAGCAGGCCCTCCCAGCTGACCAGGAACAGAGGGTTGTCGCTGCATTGGCACCGGCGCCCCCTGTTGGCCAGAAGCAGAAGGCTGCCGCTGCATTTGCAGAGGGGCATTTGGCATACCAGAAAGTACACCCATCTGCACGGCTACAGGCCTGCTGGCACCCCCCGTGGGGCCATTGGCACCCATGCCTGGATGCCGCTGCTGCGGTGGCAATCCTGTACCTTGCTGGTTGGGGGGGTATGCACCAGGCTGCCTCTGCATGGGCACTGCCCCCCCTTGCTGGCTTGCAACGGCAGGCTGTCGTTGCATGGGTACCGATCCGTTCTGTTGGCCAGAAGCATCAGGCTGGCCCTGCAGGGGCACCGGGGCTCCGGGGGCGCCTGGGCGCAGGGGGGGCTGCCGTCGTTGTGACGGTCCTGTGTTGTTGCCTTGATAGCCTTGGTGAGGAGGGGGCTGCCGTTGTTGTGATGGTTCTGTGTTGTTGCCTTGATAGCCTTGTTGAAGAGGGGGCTGCCGTTGTTGTGACGGTGTTGCGTTGTTGCCTTGATAGCCTTGTTGAAGAGAGGGCTGCCGTTGTTGTGACGGTTCTGTGTTGTTGCCTTGATAACCTTGTTGAAGAGAGGGCTGCCGTTGTTGTGACGGTCCTGTGTTGTTGCCTTGATAGCTTTGGTGAGGAGGAGGCTGCCGCTGCATGGGAGGAGTGCCTACCAGCTGTCCAATGATGGGTGCAGGGCGTGGGGGTTGGCTGGCGTGCATGGAAGGTGTATAGGAGGGTTGTGGGCCGCCATCGGGAATGCGAGAGGTGCTGCTGTCTTGTTGCTGCTGCAGCTGCTGCTGCCTCAGCATCCATGCGTGTGCAGCTGCGGGGTCTTGGGCCTGGGCACCGGCAGCTGGGTAGCCTGAACGGCCCTGTAAGGAGAGGAGAACAGGGTGAGGCATGGGCTTGGCCACATATTCTCGTCCACGGTAGGATGTACGAAGGTAGGCCGTAAGTTGGTGGTAGGCCAAAAGGCAGACCAATACCCTAAAATTTGTACAAATTTGCACAACGCTAGTTTTGAGGTTTTCCAATTTCCCACAGGTTTGAACAGCAATCAAAGTTCGAGTGTCTTTGCAATTCACACTACATACAGCTGGATAAATGTGAGATACTTGTTTTCATAAGAATGTGGGGGGGAAAAAGGATGCAAAATCACGGTATACTTGCTGGTCCGCTGGCCCTAGGAATGAGGAGCAGAGGGATTTTTCCGGAAATTTTCACGGCAACACACTCATCAAAGGAACAAGATCTCAAAACTTAGGCAAGGGAGGAATGCAAGCAGGTGAGTGGGTGGTAAAATGCAAAAATGGATGGTTGGAGGAAATAGTCGATGTTGCAAGCGAGCGGCCAACGTTGAGATGCAGGCTAGGAGGCTCGATTATCCTACACAAGAAGGGTAAAACACACAACTTTACGAGTTGATTTAACAAGGATACTTGTCACAAAGGATTCAAAACAAGCTACGGGTCGATGCAAATTAACCAGATTAGGAACTCCTTGTAGAGTTTTTTGACTTGATCACAATATTCTTGCCTGTGGGTATCCAGGAGCAGCTTGTTGGGTGGGGAAAAGGGGGCCTGTGCCAGCCTCGGCGTCGGCACCTGTGCTCCATAACAACAGCAAACTAGCAATTGAGCTACAGTTTGCTGAGTTGTGCGTGTGTGTATGCACTTGAGCGCACATACGCCGTTCAACATGTGCTCTTACACATGTATACAGAGGTTCACGAGATGCATGGACCATAGTAAAAAATAGTATGTCAACGAAGATTAACAGCAAGCCAAAATGCGAGTCACAAATTCCTAGTTGCTTACACGTGTTGACTCATCCAATGCATGCTCAGCATTTGTGTGCATTTCAACAGCACTATCTGAAATGCCAGCCCGTGTCCCCCAGCACAAGGATCTCTAGATCAAGGTCTCAGCACCTGCATGTTCTTAAGTAAATTGCTGCAATGCACCTGATGCATATGTGTCAGGCAGGCATCTGTCATCTGATCAGACAAGCTATCGACATGCACCCACGAGCCCACCTGGTGATGCACGCCGCCCAAACCGAGCCATCATGGAAGAGCCAGGAGAAGCAGATCCCTGGGGATAGTTTCCTTGCGGAGCTTGTTGCATACTACTGTGGGCTGGCTGCCCGGGAAGGGGAGGAGCTGGAAGCCTTGACGCGCGGCGTCCTGTGAAGATGGACATTTATATTTTATATCTCTTTTTATGCTTGTGCTTGCGCTTTTAAGTTCGTGTGTGTGTGCGTGTGTGTGTTTGTGTGTGTGTGTGTGTGTGTGTGTGTGTGTGTGTGTGTGTGTGTGTGTGTGCATGTGCGAGCGCATGTATGTGTATGTGTGCATGTGTGTGTGAGAGTAAGTGTATGTGTGTGTGCATGTGTGTGTGTTTGTGTGAGAGAGAGTGTGTGTGTGTGTGCATGCGCGTGCGTGTGTACGTGTGTGTATGTGTGTGTATGCGTGTCTGTTGTGTGTGTGTGTGTGTGTGTGTGTGTGTGTGTGAGAGAGAGAGTGTGTGTGCATGTGTGTTTGTGTGTACGTGTGTGTATGTGTGTGTGTGCCTGTTGTGTGTGTGTGTGTGTGTGTGTGTGTGTGTGCTACGAACCTGCGATTGGTGACTCGATCATTTCGTAATACTGTCTTTGACTTATTACTTGAGAAGTGGGAGAAGTTCTTAGGGTTAGTAGTGCCCCGTTATAGAAATATACTAGAATTCACATTGTTAAATATTATCTTATCATGGCCGGAATCCATGGTTTTTTCTAAGGGTCGTAGATCCCCCTCCAATATTGACCAATAGATAGATGAGGGCATGGAATACTGTAACCAACAAGGATTGACTGGAGTGGAGCTCCAGCCAAGTGATGTGGAGGCAGGGGCTGGGGCTCCGTGAGTGCTCCAACGTTTCCTTCACACCATGCACTTGTCGACACGTCTTACACAATCTGTTATGGCATGCATAGACAATGCAAAACTTCCCTCCTAAACCGCAGTGTCACTAACGTACAACTGGAGAGTACGCCCAGGGTTGCCACAGAGCAACCGGTCGGAGACGACCTTCCATCAAGTACAGAACCAGCAGCAGCAGGAGTAGCAGCAGCAGCAGCAGCAACAGCTCCTGCCTGCATGCCAGCCGATGCTGTGCAGGATGGGTCCAGCACTCCCATCTGTAAGGAAGACGCTCCGCATTCCCAGCAACAAGAGGCTGTCACCCCCAAAGAATCCAGTGACCACAACAAGTTCCAAGAGAGGCCTGCTTCAGCAGAAGGCCTGGCGCCTCCCTTGCTACCTCCTTTGGCAGCAGCTTCTGTTGACAGCCAGGCGGCAGATGCCAGACTGCAGCCTTCTCATCTGTCTGGAAACAGAAGAAGAAGCAAAAGAACAAGCAGGGCACAAGGTACTCTAGAGCCTAAGAACTTGGACATCACAGGCTCAGGGCAGCTCCCCGTGCTTGATGCATATCTCACAGGTAAAGTGTGTGTGTGTGTGCGCGCACGTAATTGAGCAGAGTAAGGCCTGGCTCTCATTGCATGCTGGCTGTGCAGGGAGACACCCGAAAATCACAAGCGTGCGACACAATTTGAAACGCACCTATTGATTCTAAATATAATTATTTGCACCACAGACTTAACGGGACAAAAACACCTCAATGGCGTCACGCACTACCTAGCAGAGAGCTTGTACAAGCACCACGAGCCGCCCCAGGTGCAGATCTAAGTTGCATCAGGCCCTTGAGTTTGTGTACTTTTCATCATCACAGCGAACATATGTGTAACACATTCTAAAGCTAAGCCCTGCTTGCACTAGTGCAAGTGCTCCCGCACATTTGAATATGCATACACATACAGATGAGGAAGCACGTAGCTTCGCGCTTGCATACTAAGCTTAAACGTGCTTGTAAACATGAGCAAGTCCACTGCTTTTGACGTTGTTCAAACTTGAGCATTACTGCTCTGGGTGGCAGAACCATTTTGTTATTTCATATTTCATCCAACACTGCTCTCCTGTGTGACTGCAGCTTCCTCAACGGATCCAAAGCTACTACCGTGGACCTGAAGCAAGGCAGCCTCACACGTTCAGCACATCCAGAGTCCTTACAGACAGGCCTACCTCAGCAACTCCTTTTTCTCGTGGCTCCAACGCAGCTTACTCACACATCAAACCCCGCATCGCATCCTCCCGTGCTTCCGGAGGGTCACCGCTGTACAGCCCACACTCCCAGGCGAGCTTGGGAGGGGGGGAGGGCGGGGGCTGACTGCTTACAATTTGCAATGGGTCTACAAAAGGGGTAACCGGAAGCCTGATATAGTTTAATTCCAACCTTGAAGCAAGAACTCACAGGCCGGTCAAGGGGGAAGGCTTTGCCCTGAAATTAAGTTCTTTGTGCATCTGACAAATTAGGCTTGTCTCTTCAAAGGAATTCAATGCTTGTGCTACATATTCACTGAGTCACATGCCAACATGCTAAAGCTTTTGTGATTGTGAGTGTGTGTATGTGTGTGTGTGGGTGTGTGTGCGTGTGTGTGTGTGTGTGTGTGAGGGAGAGAGAGAGAAAGCCCTTCCATCTTTGTACATCATCTTGCAGCTGCTCCATGGTTCCCTGCATGACATCCACAGCCCAGACGCGACATTGAGCGCTTCCCATCCTCCCATGCCTACCAGCCGCACCTTTGATTCTAATGCATCAGCAGTAGGGCAAGAAGGAGCAGCAGCAGCAGCGACAGCAGCGGCAATCTCTTCATTGCCCCCCCCCCATGCTTTCACTGCAAGCAACCCCACCCTGCACGCTGAGCAGTCTAGGCATGCCTCGTCAAGCCATAGATTTTCGGGTGCTGCCAAGTCAGGTGGGAGTGTGCGTGTGCTGGAGTGTGTGTACATGTGTATATTTTTGTGAATGAATGTGCATAGAGATTAATTGTCCATTGTCAGTGGTCCATAGCTGACAACAAAAAAAGTGTTGTCACTTACTTCAATTTCTCACTCACGAACACCTTTCGAATATGATCAAAATATCTCCTTACATATGTAGATATATAGTCCTTCCCTCCTTCCATGCTATAGCTTGTGCAACTGAAACTGCAGACCGCCTGGACATGTGCTAAACCACTGCTTAAGACTTCAGACCGCTTATACAGGTGCTGAATGAATTACCCGCCTTGAAACTGCAGGCCGCACACGTGCAGGAGACCCCCTTAGCAAATCAGTGACTGCTGAGTTGCAGCACCATAAAGGGCATGTGTACCAAAGCAACAGCGGTAGTGGCCAGGGTGCTGCTTCCTTGACTCCCGCTGAAATAAGGCAGGGAAGAAGGACCTCGGCTTTGTCTCAAACAGGGGATCAAGAGGTAAGGGTTGAGAGCTCCGAAGCCTATGCATTGAGTGCTTGTGTGTTTGTCTGTACACGCGCACGTGGGGCCTAAGAGTTATTTTAATATGTGAGCATGTCTGGTATCAATTTCAATGTGCAAATGTTCTTCACTGCTCTTCTGTGTCCAAGCTGGGGCATGATGTGCACAGCTCTGGGGTGGTTTGCAGGCACACAATGCTCTCATCACCTCAAGCTAACAGGTTTTTTAAATGATTGGTGAAATTGACAGTAAATGGTGAAATTGACAGCGGGGCAAACAGAGGGATGGACAGAGGAGAACAGAATGAGGAAGTAAAACGTCAAACTTAGAGACAAGATATTTACATATTCGCTTCTTGCTTGCTTGTACTCGCTTGACGACAGGCTACAGGGCCTGTGACAGACACACAAACACACATACACAATCACACACAAACACAACAGCTGTACAGTCCTCTGTCAATCTTCACTTCTCATCTATCGCAGCCCCTCTCGGCTACCAGCTCAAAGCTGTTGAAGCCGCCACCGCTAAGCATGGCCCCCTCCCTTGGCCATGCTGCACCATTTGAGCACGGACCTGGCAGCTCACCTACCAACAAGAGTAGCAAGGGCCTTGGGCTCAAACCTTCTTCCGGAACCGTACTGGGGGGCAGGCAGGGTCTGCCTGTGCAGCGTTTTGTGGCGGATGGTGAGATGCTTGAGCATGTGTGCCCCTTTTTACATGCACGTGTGCTCTACTTACTATTCCGTTAAGGATGCGCCTTTTAATCTGAGTACAGTCCGCGTGGCACAGATGCACGTGTTACTGCTCTAAAAGCGCAACCAGTCGAGTCACAATATTAACAAAACAGTTAGTGGATTTTGTCACTTTTTTGCACATGCAGTAGCACGTGCACATTTCGCGGGACCCGTACACACACATTCACACACATACACACACATACACACACATCAGTGTTTCTTTTTTCGAGACATTGACGTCTTCCGACGTTAAACATATCCTTTTTGGCGTTGGGCAAAGACGTTAAGTGAGCATTTGGGGCTTCAGGGGACTCCCCGGCAAAATCACCCGTGGGCCCTTCGAGGGCCATCCGAGGGTCGAAATTTGGCCTGGAATCGAAAAAATTTCTCAAAAATTCAAGTTGTTAAAATGAGCGATGAGAATGCGCGCAAAAGGGCAAAAAAGAATCAGAGTGATGGAGCATACTTGAAAGGGTGTATGGCCGCACCTGCCCCATGCAGCCTGCATGGCTTAAGCTGGCACCTACAGATTACACAATAGCCATGGTTTAATAAGTGGCTGTCAGATGGGGGTATGGATGCTGCGCAGTTATATCGGTGTTGGACCCGTAGGCTTACGGACGTTATAGGGTTCATATATGCTTTATTTGTTGTTTTAGGGCCATGCCTGAAACATTTATAATACCACATGCACGAACAATGCTGGGAGGCCGCAGGCCTCCCAGCGGGCTGGGCATAAAGGGTGAAAGAAGTTAAGCAAAGGTTTTCAGAATGGCAAAATCTGGCCGTGACGTTAAACAAAGGTTATTCAAAATCGAAAAAAGAAACACTGACACACATACACACATACACACACAAACACACACAACACACACAGTGGCCCGTGTGATGGGCCGGCTGCAAAGGGGGGCAGCAGCTTTGACAGAATCAGAGGAGGGGTGGGGCCCGGAAAAAGGCCCAGGGGGGGAAGGAAAGGTCCAGCCGAACGGGGCTACTACAGCCACTAGGCAACTGCACAACTGGCAAAAGAAGGCAGCAGCTGCAGCGATGCAGCAGCAGTCTCTGCGGGTGTCACTGTACTGCAAAGTGGCCCTGCCGCCAACACTTGAGGGCGTGGCAGCAGGGAGTGGTGAGTCCTGCGTGTGTGTACCTGTGTGTGTGTGTGTGTGCTTGTGTGTGTGTGTGTGTGTGCGTGTGTGTGTGTGTGTGTGTGTGTAGGGCTGGCAAAACAGCCACGTGCATGGGTGCCGTCTCTGACAGTACTAAGCCACTCACTTGCGTATGTGCATATGCGCGTGTGTTTCTGTCGATCACAATGTGGTATACAATGTTTGCTAGCCTCATTATTTGTGGGTGTATGGTAAGGGAGATTCTAGGGGGGGGGGTCTCCTACGCACAGTGCATGTTGTTCTTGCAGGTGCAGGGCTGGCCAGAACCGTATATACACACCGTATGTGATCAAATGTATGGTGAACTCTCTGTAAAAACAATGCAAATGTACTGTACATAATATGTACTACATATGCATGCATGGTTCCGGTCAGCCCCATGCATGTGTCTTGGTTTGTAAGGATGTTGGTATTGAGTGCTTCTATGCTTACCACAGATGCATGTGTAGGGTTGGCCAGAACCATATATATACGGTATCTCTGGCAGGTAAATCATCAAATGTACGGTCATATGCAGTGCATATATACGGTTCTGGCCAACCCTATGCATGTGGCTTATGTCTGTACACCAGCACAGCGGTGCCACCTAAACACTCATATCAAATCTTCAACACCCAATTGCTAGGTAGCGAGTCCCTCCCTTTTGCGATGCTAGTCCGATTGCCTGCGTACATTGCTGGTGCTGCAAACAAGCTACCAAACCCACCACGCATGCACACTGTCACTCCCATCATGTATACACACTGCTTTACCCCCAACGCATGCACACTGCTTTACCCCCGACGCATGCACACTGCTTTACCCCCAACAAATGCACACTGCTTTACCCCCAGTGCATGCATGCACATTGTTACTGCAGGCAAGTCTGGCGGGGCCAAGATGCTGCACAGCCTGTATGAAAAACAGGGACATACCAAAACTGTCTTACGCAAGCTGGTGGACCAGCTGCCCCAAATGAATCGGTGAGCAAATACATTGCAAAGCACTTGATTATTTTCAATTGTCGTGAGAGTGCTATACCTCAACGGCTTGTAATGCAGGCACAGGACCTCACACAGACAAAACAAAGTGTCCTGCAAGCTGCAGAGATTTCAGTGGTTCGAGATCTGCGCCTCTTGATATGCACTAGCTTTTTTTGAAAGGCTTGTTTGTTCATTTGCAATATGGCGTCACTTAATCGTCACAGCTGTTTTGAGAGACTTGACCCTATGCATGCTCTCTGCCAACTATGCCACACTCATACCACTGAATGTGTGTATGTGTGTGTGTTTGACTGGTGCAGGTGTGGTTATTAAGTCAAGTGCGATAACAGTTACAAAGGTCATGAGTCTACAGTGATCGAGCGTGCAAAACGCTCTGAGCAATACCATACGTTAGGAAGCATTAGGTGACCCGCTTGAGCTTGTTGCAAAGAAGCGTTTTTGTGTGTGTAGACGTTCAATTCAAGGCTCTTGCAATCTGCAAAGCCCTTACCTTGCTGCTTACATTGCAGTTTGAACGTGTGCAGGCCACACCCCCCCCCCCCCCCCCCACACACACACACAGCAGCTCTGTTCCCTCATACTCATAGTGCCCAAAGTGTGCATTTCACGCAATCGCGTCACACACCGTACCCTCAGATTGGATGAGCCCCTCCTCCAAGCACTGTCAGACAAGTTCGTGCTATTCAGCTACCCTCCCAACAGTTTGATGCTGGCCGAGGGTACCACCTGCAACGAGGTGCTCATCCTCATTTCTGGCCAGGTGTGTTGCACCTTCGATTTTGTGTGTCATGATGAGCAGTGGCGTATGCATGAAAGCGTAGTGCAGCTGTTGCGCAGCACGCCAGCCACGTCTGAGTGCTGGCAGAACACTCCCAGTCCCTCTGACTTTTGTTCTTGCTGGCCAGCGTTGCTCAAACCCACTCACTCCATTTGCAGATGCTGGTGCAGCCGAGGTCTACAAGGAGCAAGTCAGTGAATGATGCTGATGCAGCATGTCAGCCTCATTCAGTGTGCTTGCAGCCCGGCTCTGTTGTCGGTGTGAATCACATGCTGCAACGTCTGCAGGTGTGAGGGCTTGACTTTGTTCCTTGTCATCACGACTGTGCTTTATATGTGTGTGCGTGTGTGTGAGTGTGTGTATGTGCTAATGTGTTATGTGTTATGATGGGAATGAGTTGTGTGTTTGGATGGTAGCTTATGGTATGGAGTGGGAGGCTGAGTGCCCAGTTTCTTGGGAGGCTGTGCTTTCCTGTCATTTTAAGCAGGTTTATCTCAAACTGCTTACCTAGACGCTTGATTTCCCCTCCCCATTACAAAATAAAACTCAAATCATTTGCACATGTATGAAGTTTGAAGTGAAATTTATTGACGTTTTACTTCCTGTTGAGCTGCTGTGAAAAGACCATGTGAATTGTATGTGTGTGGTGTGAATGTGTGTGTGTTTGCGTGAGTGCATGTGCATGTGCGTGTGTGCGTGTGCATGTGCATGTGCATGTGTGTGCGTGTACATGTGCGTGTATGTGTATGTGTGTGTGGTGTGTGTGTGTGAGTGAGTGAGTGCACGCTCAGATCTGCTATGGTATGTGACAAAAATATGATTCACAAATATGATTGTTTTATTTGCGGAGCTTACGCTTGCTCTCCCTACTGCTGTGTTGCAGGTCAGCAATGATGTGCGGAGCGACGCACATTTTGAGTGCCAGGTGGCACGTTTGAAATGGGAGGACTATGAGCATGAGTTGCGCACCTGGGCAGCTGCAAAGGCGCGTGCTCTTTGTGTGATCATGATCTATGTCGATTTGAGTGCCTATCATGGTATGCATGCGTTGCAAACTGACATTGCGTGAAATCTGAAGAGAATGATCCGGTTTGAGCTTTCCTAATGTAAGCGCATTTGGCTTCAACAAAGTACGTGACTATGCTACGTTTTCTTGTTGCACCGTTTATGTATTACGTTTTGGAGTAGCTTTATTTGCAGCACAACCACGTATCAACTTACATGTAAAGTGTTGTTGCATAAGATGTGGGTGACACATCACAACTTAGAACAGCTACCCTCAGCATTTAGTGGCTTACATTGTATGGATGCAATGCTCTGCAAACATTGAGAACATGCATGTACAATACTGTCGCACAGATTTAGCCAGTGCTTTTAACACATGCCCTAGGTCATGCCAATGTTTGTCCTCACTCTTGACACATCCAACAAGATAGAGTGACCACCGTAGGGTGTGCAAAATTTCCAGAAATATGTGGCCCAGGTTTGTGGCAGGACCTTAGGCACAGCTGCCCTATAATTGCACCCCTTCAACACACCGCAGGTCCTTCAGCACCTTCCTGGGCTGCAATTCAGCAGTGAGGCCCAGCTGCGTGCTGCCATATCCCAGCACGCCACTCACGTGCACAGGTGAGCTGGTTTGGTACAGAGGTGTTTTGTACATCCATTTGCACTGAAGTAAGGTGTAATAATTTGCATGGTCATTGCCCAGTTGCATGCTGCTGCCTGCCAAAATGATATTCATGCACCACACACGGAAACTTCAGCAGAGCAGGTTGCTGTGCCTTTGGTCATTCTCTTTTTGTCGTGGAGGAATTCTTTGGTGCTCAGTACCCAAGAGACATGTTTTTGAAATGACATTGAGAGTGAGTTGTTTGCTTCTCACACGGTTGTTCCATTCTTTCATAGTACTGTAAGCTAGGGCCACTTGAGCCAGTGTGTTCTGTGTCACAGGCTTGCTGCGTTGCAGGTTTGCTGGTGCTCTGGCTAGTGTGAGCACTGGTTTGGAGGTAATTCTGCCACAAAAACAGAGATTGGAGTTTTGAATTAGAACTATTAAGCTCGTGCGTGTACTAATTTGGAGGTGTATTCTGCCATAAACCACAGAGATCGAAGCCTTGAAATGGATTAAAGCTATTGAACTTGAAGCTCGTGTCCCCCTCTGCCTAATGCATGCTGGTTCTCATTAATGTAGACTGTCTGTTTGTTTTCTAATGTGACCTTAACGTAGAATATCTCTTTTACCTTGTTTTTTAGCGTGACCTGTCTTGCCAGTGTTAGTGTTTTATCCAATACCCATTGCTCTTTCTTAAAGGGATGCCGGGGGTGCTCTGTGCCTGGAGGGTGATGCTGCAGAGTCTGTGATGCTTATGGTGCAAGGTCAAGTGTTGCTTGCCAAGCAGCTGCACGAGGATGATGTGTTAACTGAAGGACAGGTGAGAACGTGTGTGTGTTTGTGTGTGTGTGTATGTGTGTGTGTGTCGGCGTATGTGTGTGCATGTGCTTGGCAAGTGAGAGTGTTGGCGTAATTGGAGTTCTGCTGGAGTGTTAAGGCAAAAATCAGGGAGAGTATGTCTGCTTGGGGTTGTGTTACACACACCACATACGCACATACGTGCTGCTGTGTTTTTAACAATTTTGTGCCCTGAGGATGCTGTATGTGTATGTGTACTTGATTATTGTGCTTTTGCCATTTGTTTGATAGGGTTGCTTCAAGATATATGTAGGGCTCTTGGAAGGTAGACAGCATTTTTATGCAATAAAGCAATTTGCATAGGGACTAGACGGATGGACGGATAGATGTAGATATGAATGGATGGATGGATGGATAGATAGACAGACAGACAGACAGACAGACAGACAGACAGACAGACAGACAGACAGACAGACAGACAGACAGACAGACAGACAGACAGACAGATGGATGGATGGATGGATGGATGGATGGATGGATGGATGGATAGATGGGTGGATGGATT
>Ga0307942_1001787_pt1 | contig 17342 bp, 21 predicted proteins | sample OrgLakmetagen175_FD_201846 | JGI IMG/M metagenome (GOLD analysis project Ga0307942, IMG submission 201846) | Saline water microbial communities from Organic Lake, Antarctica - #175 | ecosystem: Environmental > Aquatic > Non-marine Saline and Alkaline > Saline | place: Antarctica: Organic Lake... | reverse complement strand
GTGCGTGCGTGCATGCGTGCGTGCATGTGTGTGTGTGTGTGTGTGTGTGTGTGTGTGTGTGTGTGTGTGTGTGTGTGTGTGTGTGTGTGTGTGTGAGTGTGTGTGCATGTGTGTGTGCTAAAAATAGCTGGGGACAGGAGGATACCTGATGATCATTGGCAGGCACCTAAATTCTGGCAAGCCATGGATGTGAAGGGTGCATTTCCCGACGTTTTACCGCACTAGTGCTTTTTTTTGCCGGATCGGGGGTGAAAAACTGTTAAGATTCGAAATTTCGGAGATCAAAACTTCGGAAATCTAATATAAAGGTTCAGCGCGCGCAGGGACTGGCATTTAATTCAATGAGCCTTCTGCGCGCAGGGTCATTTAATCATTGTACTCTTAACAACTTTCAGAAATGAAAAAATGCGATTCCAACCGCTCCGAAAGGTCTCCGAATTTCTCCGAATTTCATGAGCAAATGGGTACATGCTCAACCACCAAATTCGTCTTTCTTAAAATTCTCCACTCCGATTTTTTATCCGAAATGGACAACATATGGACGCCGGGCCGCCCTTTCAAAGCCAGCAAGTGTTTGAGGTCCAGCCAGTTATTAGAGCCTCTCCTCGACACTGTGACCACCCGTGCACAATTGCAGCTTGCAAGTCACGGCTTGCATGTTGGAGCACCATATGCAATGTGATTGGTGGTCTCTCACCTAGGAGCACCACCGAGTGAGCGAGTGGGCGAGTGTAACTATGTCCTAACTGCAACCCAAACGTTGCACCATACCAGTTCCCAGGAATCCCATACTCCTCGATGGGCCAGTGTCCTCCCCAAGACATGATGCCTGTGTCTGCTGCTGGCTGCCACCACACTGCCCTGAAGGCCTACGCTCGGGGTGCGCTCGGAGTGCATTCCAAGCCGTGGGAGCGCCAGAGACAAAATTTAAAATCACTTAAACCCTACTGGAGTCCACCTCCCCGTACGGGGGGTATAACCTCCTTAAAGGCCTCCGTGGGAAAGACAGCCATGGACGTCCGTAGATTTGGCTGACCTCCTTACGGACCTCCTTATCAATCCTAAGGACATCCGTAAGGTCCTCCTTATCTTTCATAAGGACCACCTTATCTTTCTTTCCATTCTTTAAGGACCTCCTTATCTTTCTTTGTAATCCTTTATGGGCCTCCTTATCCCTGGTGATCTGACGCCCAGATCAGGCACCTTTTACGATCCAGATCAGGCACAGCCCATTTATAATATTTCAAAAGGAAAATAAAAGAGAATAAAAAAGGAAATAGCAAAAATGTAAAGGCAAGCCAAAATCGTGAGATGTGAGATGGAGGCCCTCGTCCCAGCGAAGGCCCACGGAGATCCGTTCCAGCCAAGCTGGATTTTCAGGACCAAGGAGGACTGGGCGGCACACATCAGCGCACACACAAAAGAGACAGTCGCTCGCCAGCTCCTCCTGCCACACCCCAAGGCGACCAAGCCCCTCTGGAACAGTGTGCCTACGCCCGCTTGCTCATCGGCTGGCTGACCTTCGAAGGCCCCCTCCCTACTTCTGAGAAGACCCCAAGACAACGGCGTCGGGCCAAAGACAACCTCAAGCAGCAGAGACGCCAGCTCGAAGGCAAAGAATGAATTAATGCATGGCCCATTGCGCACACAAAGCTCCCGCACTAGGCCAGGATGGGGCTCTTGTTATGCTTGCCTACTGACGGTACACAGTGGACGGAGTTAATAGACGGTTGAGCCTGCTTGCTTGCATTTCGGCGGTACGACAGAGCCAGACCCCAACCCCCCCCTTCGTTAACGAAGGAACGCCCCTTTTCTAAGAGATAGCCTGGGCAGGCTGTGTGTTGTGGTGCCTTTGCTTGCTGTGAGTTGCACCTCTAGGGTGAAAAAACGCTGTGGTGTTTGTTGGCTAGCTTGCTGTGGCTTGAACATCACGGGAGTGTGGACTGAGATGGTTGAGTTTCTATGTATGTGCAGCAACCAGCTAGGCCAGGATGGGGCTCAAACAACCTAACAACTCGAGGCGAAGGTTTTTTCCTTCTAACACTTTTCTTGTGCTTTTTTTAGAACATACATGCTGGTGCACTGTTGTAAGTCAATTGTTATATTTGTAGGGTTGGCCAGAACCGTATATATACACCGTATATGACCGTATATTTGATGATTTCCCTGCCAAAAATACCGCATATAAACCGTATATATATGGTTCTGGGCAACCCTATATATTTGAACTCAGCTTCCAAATTAAAGTTGTTTGCATGAACAGTCATGGGCCTCTAATTTGGCGCTCCCTTCCTCCACTTAGGTTATACATTCTGGTGTTAGTTAACACGCCTGCTCTGCTTGTTGTGGCTCTCCTTTGGGCTCTTTAGTTGTCTCAGGTTTTTGCCTTTCTTTCATCATTCATTCATCACCTCTTACTTTCCTAGGAGAACAATATGGCACTGGCTGAGACCAGTTCTTTTTACAACCTTACGTTTACTTTACGCTGGCTGATCCGGCAATGCCTATCAGCCCAACACATGTGGCTGCCGGTTACCCCCCTTTGTAAACCCTTTGTATAATATTTCAACAACCAACGAGACATTCCTTGGTAAACTAGTAAAGCACTCAGGCCATAAAACTGCAAATAAGTAACCATTACCACACGCAGATATTTATATTTTTTAAACATGCATCAAGCAGCCAGGCGTGCCGTTGCTATAAAATTGTAGTACAAGAATTGCTGAGCGTAAAAAAAGGAGAAAGCGTGCAAAGAGGTGCTGAAGAAGGAACCTGTATCCATCCTTTGTAAAAAAAAGAGAAAAGGAATGCAAAGCAAGAAAAAGAATGTTGACACGAGGGTATGAACTTTGAAAGACGCAAAGAAGGAAAAGAATGTGGAGTGTAGACACCGACACAAATTAGGAAAAATACTGTATTCTGCCATACAGCATCCCACAATGTTAGACAGAAGAGAGAAAATACACAAAGAAAGGTGCGCAGGTGCTGTAATTGGGACACGACAGGTCATTGAGGTTCCCCCTCGCTCGGAACAGGCCAAGCATGTCTTCATGCAGATATTTTATTCTGGTACTCCCAGAGCCTTGTCTTCATCCGTTCTTTGTTTAGCTCTTTTAGCTCTTTTACAAGGCATGTGCACAGATTGCATGGAGTACAAGATGCTCTAAATAGGACGTACTGCTCACTTTTTGCTTTGCAGCATACATTTCCTCATTGTGTACTCCGGAAGCATGTAATTATCGATGTATACAATGCGGGCTTTTAATGGCAGGCGGTGGAAGAGAGGACCTGAAAAAATTGTTTAAAACCTGCACACTCTACACGTCATGACCACCACAAAAAGAGAGGCGTTTTCCCAGCCTAAGTTTATAAGCGCACATGCTGCAGCCTACGCTCCTTCCAGGTTTTTGCCATTGACATGAAAAGTGGCAGCCATACCATTTTTTTCATCCGCCAGCTCCGCTGTCCCCTTACCCTTTCCTCTACCACCCCCCCTGGCCTTTCCTCCCCTACCACCCCCCTGGCCTCCCCTCACGGTGGCTCCTTCCGCAGCATCCTGCACCTTTTGGCTCGGGACCCTTTGCCGCTTGTTTTGTCCTATGCAAACAATTTTGTGATAATTAACATACTGCTGTGCTAACACGTTATGTGGGTACAATTTGAGGCAATAGCTAGTCTTTTCAGCAACAAAAAGGATGAGCACATTCACACATTGCTCGCATTAACTAATCACTTATGCATTCGTAGGCAATTGATAGCTAGTGTATTCATCTAGGGCAGTTGTGAGTAGCTTCGTAGAGTGAGATTATACAGCTCCTTTGAGCATAATGTGAAACAAAATGAAGAATGGACCAAATGAATTGATTGATATGATTGTACAGAAACATTCCAGGCAATAAAATGAATAAACCCCATGTGTTTCCTACTTTTTTCAACATTCATTTGTCTTTTGATTGTTGAGAATCCAGTCCGCTTGCTTTGCGATCCCATATAGGAAGATGGTTATCCAGGACTACTACAGCCCTCTTTCCTCTGAAGATTAGCTCTGTCGTCAAACATCATGCTCCGTAAATGTCTGCCAGACTGCTGGGCTTCAGATGCTGGGCCTCCTGGCTCCACAGCTGCTCATTGTCCACTTGCTCCACAGCATCTCAAAGCCCGCCAGCTTGGCTTGTCATCATAATGTACAGATTTTCTATTTTCTCATAATAATTGTTGCGCTGTGCTTTCTTATTGCGGGTCCTAGATTGCTTAACAGGCAACTGCTCACACACCACTTTAAATTAGGACACAATCCCTCGGAACATTAATGCAGTCACCTAAGTCAACTTTAATGACTATCAGAGTTCTCATAAGCACGCTTCTGATTAACCTAGCTAATAAGTCGCTCTGTCGTACAAATTCCCAGGGCTGAACGCACACATACCCCTGCTCCTAGATGCTTCCTGGTATGTGCCAGCGTACTACATTGAATGGCTAACAAGCTGGACAGAAGGTTTGGTGGGCTAGTGGTGTTATGAACTTTGTCTGCCTTTTGGAGTATGCAGGCCTTCTGGAATCTAACCGGTCACCGTTGGGCAAACCTCCAGTTATTCCTTCTCATCACACAAAATATGCGTTCAACACACAAGTATCTTAATGTGTAAATCTTGTTTAGCAATCGTGCCCCAGTTGCCCACTGTCTAGTTCATGTCTTTCTTCAGGAGGAGGCGAGTGTGTGCGGAACCTTCTTTATATCGGACTTTATTGTCTTGATCCCACCATGAACCTCGCGTCATTTGGGTTGATCATTTTTATAACTAAAATGATTTTTTACCTTTCTAAAAACACGTGGCTTACCCCGGATTGACACAATTAATGCAGCCTAAGGCTCCAGCAGCCCAGGAGACACATGAAGCCAACAGGAAGAATCTACTGTACTTTTTCTGTATTATGTGATGCTAGGATATCATTATATTTCAGGCTTAGATAGAAGGTCAGTTCACTTACGCCAAACGATCGGAGAAGAGCTGCTAAAATAGCTGGCTCTTACTCAAACCATTTCAGGGACAATGTCAAGTTTGGAAAACATACAGCTGTAGCACTTGCTTTGCCTGCATCTTTCCTTGGTGATACAAGGTGCAACATTGCCCTCCTCCTTGACTCACATGCAGCTATTGAATCACACCACGCTTCATGTTGCAGAATCAGTTCTTCACAATTTTGCTTAAAGCAAAGGCATTTATCAGCAGGAGTTTTGCGCTTAAACATGTGTTGCCGACAGTCTCCATGCTGACCGTGGCTAATTAGACGCTCTCAGCGGTTGGAGTTCTACGCAAGCACAATGCATGATATCCGGAAGTGCCAAAACTGCAAGGAAACAGGTGTTTAAATGAGGTCTTGAGCCCGTGCCTGCAGCTATAATATTAATAATAGCCCAGGACTACCTCAGAAGTCTAAATAGTCTGGAGAGTCTGTTATGTCTGTTAGGTTATCTGAGGAAAAAGAGGTTTCATTACACAAATTCTATTTACGCCTCTTCAGTCTCACTGGTTAACAGGCACTGACCAGGGCTACGAAGCCCCTTCTAAGGCGCGTGCTGAGCTTGATCGTGGTGCATGTAGCTTGGTCATGATTAAGTTGACCAAGGTGGTCAGGCCTATGCACAGCCCCAAGATCCAACAGGTGAGCCCACGTGGACAGCAAGGGAGACGTTGCCTGAAATATCTGAGCTGCTCACTCACCTGGCAGGTGTCGTACCTGATTTGGGGGCAGAGGGTGGGTGTAGTCTGGTTTGGGTTGTGGGTGTGGCAGTTTTGAGTGATGGCAACTACGCTTTTTCTATCCAAACGTAATGTTGACAAACGTTCCCCAGTGTGTGTCGCATGCCGCACCCGACGGCTACCCTGACACCCTGCCTGCATTGCTGAGTCAAATCTGGCCACATGGCATTGAACCACTGTAAAAACTTCAATTATTGATTACCCCACAGAAGCAGCGGCTCAATATGCGTATGATTGATGTTCAGTTCCTTTTTTCCTTGCTTAGTAGGTAAACATGTTACTACTACGTATGCTGTGCTACTGCAATGCACATATAAATGGCGCTGTCAGAATGCCGTGTGACAAGAGCAAGTCAGCTAGATTGAGACAAACGGCGCGTTCAGCTCAAGCGCTAGTTAGATTAGCTGCAGCTAAGGCGTGTGATTTCCTAAAGCAGCTGATATCATGATGATAGATGCTTGCCTCGTTGCACTTTTGTGTGACAAAGTTAAGGCAGAGCAAAAGGGAGAAGAAAAAAGGAAAACTACACAGGTGCTGAACACCAATCCCCACATCCGTAAACTAAAATATTTCAATGGAAATTAGGAGACGCAGGCTTGACTTGAAACCGGCTCCTGATGAGATTTAATAATACCATCATGGTATTATGGTAGTACTAGAAGGTGCGCTTCTGCTATGGTTGAGTCTGGCAGCATAGTTGACAGAGTGTGCATGAAGCTTGAAAGCAAATTTCTTAGCTCTTTTGAGAGTCAAGACCCAGCTCCGTAAAAGGCTCCAGCGTGTGATTGTTGTAGATGGTGCCACCCACTTCCAAACGGATGGTGTGGAGAGTAACAGAGGCTCCTTGAAGGGTGGAGCAGAGGCCTTTATGCTGTTCCTGTGCGGCGCTCAGCTGATTCTGCGGTCAAGTGTCCTCAGAGTATTTGACCTCGATGAGGTGAATGTCACGTTGAAGAACGCTAAGATCTTTGGGTCGATGCTGTCTGGGGAAGGTGGATCTGCCAATGGCTGGCGGTGCTGTTGAGGTGCTCCTGGTGTCCCTTGGTTGCCCCCTGCCACTCCTAAGAACCCACCCCCCTTCATTACTAGTCTGTTCCTTTTTTGTTTTTGCAGAGATGGAGCACCCAGTACAGCATCCGGACGGCTGGAGGTAAACCTATTTTCGTCTGAGAAGCGGGGTGGGAAGAGTTATTTGGGAGAATTCTGGTTTCAGCTGTACTGGGAATCTTAAGATTGTGCACAGCCAGCCGTTCACTGCTGCTTATATCCATGCTGACAAAGCAGGATCCTAGGGAACCTGCTTTGCTGATGAAAATTTATAGATCATGCTGCACGTTAAGTTATGTCTCTCAGTGATCATATTTTTTATTTGCGTGTGTTGGCATCCAGGAAAGACATGCACGGCACAGTTTAGTCGAAAGCAGAGGGGGCAGGTAGGGCTAATCAAGCGCTTAAACCATACCGCGTGCTTTTGGTTGTACAGGGTTCCTGTTCTTACTTCATAATGATGCACTTGGTTTTAACAGGGACTAGATGCTATTAGGTAAGCGCTGCTAGCGGCTCCAATGGCAGTGCCATTTTTGATAAGGGTCTGGTAGTTTTCACAGTAGTTTGCTATAGTATTGGCACTTCCTAGTTTGTGGAGCGGGTGCACGTGTGCTTGCAAGGCATAATGATAATTGGATAGGTACCAAAGCCTTGTGGTAGGTGACTGGGCCGTGTTTAAGTGAGTACGTTGACTTGATGATCTTTGGTAGGCGAATTTCAGCATACTTTGATGGAACCAGGAGATTTCTTGTACTAGTACCTACTGGTGGAGTCCTACGTGCTTTTGCTAAACCTTGCTTCCTACAACACTGACAGATGCTAACACAACTACACTAACACTGCTAGACAGGCTGCCGCGCCTTTGCCTCCCCGGAGCTAGGGGAAACTTCTCAGACATGCTGTCTGAGCACATACAATTACACTGAAAAAGGGTTTTCGGTTGTTCTTCTTGTCCAATATCAAGTCCAGAAGCTGGCAATAACAACAACTGGCTACGCCAGTAGAAATCACGGAAAAGTACTCATTTGCCAACCGACCAAACTACCCTGAACCAAACGGATGCCACTGCCAGACTTAAGGCGTGACAGTGGGGAGTTGTTTTGCATTGCCTGCGTAGTTTTTTTTTATTCCCTCACCACATGACTCAGTCAATCCAGCCATCATACCCCACGACTCAGCAAGTGAGATGCATACCTAGTAGTTGGAGCTAATATCTGCTTGGATACTTTTCCTACCCAACAAAAAGAAAAAGAAAAAAAAACTACGCAGGCAGTGAAAGCCACTCCCCACATTAATTAAGGAAAAGGAGCCACTTTGGTATCGAGTACCGTAAAGCTCCTCCACCGCGAACAAGGAGCCTCCGAGGCATCTTTTGAAACAACAAAGTCGCACTTCATGTTATACTTCTTGGAGTCGGGGGCACATTCTAAAATCAGTACACCATAACTCCTCTACTAAACTTAGGCGTCCCCATGCACAAAGTGCACCAACTAGCTACTAAACTGCACTGCCATGCAATAAAAAGCTAAAACAAGATTACAAAAACAAGACACAAAATACACCTTAACAACAAAAGTGATAATGGGGGATCTGATGGGGGGGTACTAATAGAGCGGCTGGCTTCAGGAGGGCTAGGCGCAGGCCGCACGGATCGCATGGCTGACAATCTGCCGAATCCTCATTAGTCTCTGTTGTTTATCTTTTTTCTCGTTTTTGGTGGGGCTCTGGCTAGTTTGAGCACTAGTTGAGAGCCTCTCCTTAATGCACGCTGGCGACTTCCAGCGTAGACTTTTACTTTTACTTTTTATGCCGGAAGTGTTTAAACCATTATCATTTTACATTTTGCCCTTAGCTTAGCTCTGCAATGTCTGTGCCTGGTGCTCTTGCTTGTTGTTTGAGGCTGGTATTCCGGTCTATTTGTGACTTCTTTCCTCCTGCTGGTACTCTGTTGGACCTCTCTGACTGGGCCTTTTCTGTCTGCCGGTAAAGGAGTTGTACGGTACTCGGTACCATAGTGGCTTACTTTTCCTTAACTTCATGTGGGGAGTGGTTTTCACTGCCTGCGTAGTTTTTCTTTTTCTTTTTTCATTTTACTTTTTCAAATTTTGCACAGTTGTGACCAGTATCCCTATTAGCTTTATACATTTACGTTGCTTGTTGCTGGCTGAGACAAGCAAAAAAGCCCATTAGTCCAACAACGACTGCTGGCTACCCCCTCGTAAACCTTATAGAAATACACATGAGCATGGAAATTGCCATTCAGTGAAGGTCATCTAATTATCATCCAAAAAGGGTGCAAGGCCCTTTGGCTCTGCTGCGAGGGTGGATGATAGAACATAAATTATGCTATGTAGTGAGACATACAGCATAATGGCATAATATGAGCAAAGGTGACCTAAGAGCAAACACTCCAGGCCTCTCACAGCCAAAATTAAGTTGTGGGCCATTATGCCATTATGTGAGAATCAGGGGCGCGTTTTTGTGCAGTAGCTTCTTCCAGCCAGCACTCTTACCATCCCAAGAACCACACCTGGACTGGCACAGTTTCTGGCAGAGACCAATTTGTCACGACGAATCATGGTACCAGCTTAAGCGTGGATTGCCTTGTTCTTAAAGGTTGAGCAGCCATTCCAGGTTGAATGCCTGTGTAATCCAAACTAAACTAAACTAAGCGTGGATTGTAAGTATGAGCCATAACTCATTCCCTTACCATCCCAAAAACCACACCTAAGTTTTTTTTCTAAAACAAGTCTTTTTTGGGATAGCAAAGATGCACAGTCATTGAAGAGCTTTCTTGGTTGTATATTTAGTCAATCCTAAATCAGAAAAAAGGTTCGTTTATGTGCTCTTCGTAGATGCTACCCACACTTCCAACCAACACCACTTGAAGTTTCACCTGTTTGTATCGTTGCCTTTAAAGATTGGTCATGTTGAGTTTGCGTTGTTATTTTGCCTGATTTAGTCATGATCTTGTCGTGTGTCTTCGCAGCATTCAGTTCTACTAAGCACCATACATCCTCATTCATACAAAAACAGGAAAGGAAGCATTTGGGTACACAGAGGACCTGAGACTGTCCAACGCAAATTGTTGCAGGCATCTTGAATGAATGAAAGGGAACATTCTGGACAGATCACTTAACATTGCACATACAATCTGCCTCACAAGCTCACTCAAAACGACTGACTATTGACTTCACGGTGGTCCCTCCTTCGCCAAAAGCATCAACTGAGCCACCCCTTCCCCTGCACAGGTGTGTGTACTTTTATGTGGTGTGCTTATGTCTGCATCTTGCGTGTGTGCGTGCGTGAATGTTTGTGCAAGTGTGTGCGCTCATTTGCTTGTGTGTGGTACGTAATTGAGTGCTCATTAAACCACGCGTCCTCTGTACATCCACTCCAAGTTGTATTTATGATCTTTCCACTCTCATCCATTCACCAGCACACTCCACCTGACAATGGTCACAATGGTCACATACAATAGGAATTGACCTTCAGTCAGGTTGTTCGGCTAATCAGCTGCTGATTGGTCTTGGCCAGCCACAATTAAATCCATCCATACGCTCGGAAGCAAGAACACTTACCAGTTCACTCCACCTGACAGCACGCGCTCCATGGGCGGAGTACGAGCCAGCTGATGCTTGCTCAAGTCCAGGACAGCCTGCTCATGAAGCATTGGCTGCAGCAACAGCTGCTTGCGCGGGGTGCACGTGTTGCTGCTGTGCCTGCTTGCCCTGCGGCTAGAATAAGGATTTGCTGCATCACTCTCAGCCGCAGACTCGTTGTGCAATGGTGCACTGTCCATTTTATTTTGCTGCTGCTGCTGCTCCTCCTGGACCTGGCCAGGCTGGGAAGCATTGCTGGGGCATGGATCTGCGAGGGGTTCCTCAGCCTCACCAGCACTGTAGTCCATGCTGTTCCTGCTGCTGTCGCTGCTGGTGGGTCTATTTTGCTGCTGCTGCTGCTGCTGCTGCTGCTGCTGCAGCGTCAGTGGTCTCATCAGGCTGTGCGCGAGCTGAAATGGGCTCTCTGTGAATGAGGCCCTGTGCTGGAGCAGCTGAACGCTCTGGTGTGTGGATAACGGGGACCGTGGGGTTTGGGGGTTGCTGCTAATTGTGAGAGAGATGCGGTGGTCTGGAAGGGAGACGGGCTGCGGGGTTGACGGACCGTGTGTTTGACTCAGCTGCTGAAGTAGCAGATCTACCATGTTGGACTGCGCAATGTATGAAAGAATGACATTTGGCATGCCAGCAGAGTTACATGCAAGCAGATCTGCCATGTTGGACTGTGCAATGCATGAAGAAATGGTGTTTGGCATGCTAGCAGATTGGCATGCGAGCAGATCTACCATGTTGGACTGCGCAAGGCATGAATGGCGTTGCATGCGAGAAGAAGGGTGAATGTGTAAAAATGTGGTAGGGAGAATGCTGAGGGTGAGTGACCTGTTGGTGCGGTAAAGTTGGAGGACTTGAGGAAGCTTTTGAGTTATCTAGTCCCACGCTGGTATAGTATTATGTGGAGAGACATGTATACATGTATATGTATATAAGGTTAATATATGTGTACCGTACCTTTTCGGATCCATCCCGGTGCCCAAATTTCGTAAATATTTAAACGTAACCCCAGATAACCCCGGAGCCTCAAATTAATTATTTTAGCCGTTCCTGCACGAACTCCGGTGGGCAGTTACCCCAGGCAGTGCGTGTGCGTTTGTGAGTATGCGTGCACATGCGCGTGTGTGCGTGCGCATGTGTTTCGTGCTGCAGGTGCTGGGGCAGGTGCTCCATGGTGCTCGGGCGCATGTGTGTCGTGCTGCAGGTGCTGGGGTTGGGGTGGGGCGGGGCCTTCTCCGCTCATCACTGTTTACCCACCCACAAAACTCTATTTTCGCCAATCCCGGGCAACCCCGGAGCCTCAAAATAAATATATATTAAACGATACTGGAACCACCCCGGAGGGCAGAAAACGTTATTTACCCGGGATGATATCGGAAAGGTACGGTATATGTATTGTTTACATACCTAGATATGTGTGTGTGTGTGTGTATGTGTGTGTGTATGTATGTATGTATGTATGTATATATACCTAGCAAATGCGCCTGTGTGTGGTGAATGCGTGTGTTTGTGTGCCATACCGCTGAAAATTACACCTACGTAACATGCGATACATAGCACAACCGTGGGTGACAAACAGCATGCCATTCCCTTAGTCTTATTAACTCCTGTGATTTTAATTAACACACACAATGAACGTGCCCGTCCTGCTGTTTGTGCGTGAAATTACACTCATGCCAGCGTTTTCCCTTTCCCCTCTCCCCCACACTAACTCTTCCCGCTCACCTTTGCTGCTAGTTCCAAAACGAGGGTGGTGTTCTGTGCTTGCGCCTCCGAAAGGGCAGTGCACAACATTGCCGCCTGATTGGCGGTATCAGCAGAAAGGTCCTTCTCTGACACGTTTTCAAGCCTCGCCTGCGGGAAGGGTATCTGTACCGTCGTTTGCTGTGCTGTGGGGGGTTTGGGGCAAAAAGTGCTGAGAGGTGCACTAGCGTGGGGAGGGATCAGGGATGAACTCGGTCTCAGAGGGAGCGTGCTAGCTTTGTTTGAATTGTATTTCGTAAGCTGCACTGACTGCTGCACTGACTGCTGCACTGACTGCCGTACTGAAGGTTGAGAACATCAAGCAGCTGTAACTACCAAAGATGGCCTCTGAGACAAGCCCAATACAGCATATGCTTCAACTTATGACTGCTTAGAAGATGCATACTGAGACAAATTGAATGCCGATGCTCTACCTCAGCTTGTTGGTGGGGCTCTGGCTAGTGAGAGCATTCCTTAATGCACGCTGGTGTGTTCCAGGGTAGAGTTTTACTCTTACTTTTTATAGCTTGTTGCTTTTGAGAGACACGTACATGCTTTGACAAAAGTGCACCCGTAAAGCCATCTCCTACCACAGCAGTCTCAGCTCTGTGCAACTCACACGTCACAACTTAAATTACTTTGCTCACTGGTCACAACGTAAATTACTTAGCTCACAGGCCACAACTTATAGTACTCAGCTCACACGTCACGACTTAAAGTAAGCACTTATGCAAGCATCAGCCTCACTGTAAACAGGTTGTTTTTTAATCAAACTGCTTAACACAAAGGCATATCAAGCCCGTGCTCTCTGCTGCAGTCTTAGATCTTTGCTCTGTTAGCCTTCTTGTTCCAACACAGCAGCAAAAGAGGCACACACAAATTTCAACACCAGCAGCTCCTGCGGTATGCTTCCATGCAACTTTTTGGTTCCAATCTGATGAATAACAAAGAAGGCACACAACAAGATGGCACTCACTGAAGCAGCCTCAGCTTTATGATGCTCAGAGGCCTTCAAGGCCAGCTCCAAAGCCAATCTGAGCTCCTGCTTCTCCTGAACGGCAAGTTCAACCAGATAAAGCAAAAAGTCGGATCAATGTCCAATATTGAGCAAGGCAACACGCACACACGCACGCACGCACATGCACGCACGCCTTGCACTGACAGTGCTGATGGGCTTTGCTAACTTTTCAGTGTCGCTAACGACGCTCACTCTCTTGCTCTGAACAGCAAGTTCAATCCGGTAAGGCAAAAAAACGAAATTCATGCTGGCCTTAAACGAGTTTCATGATGGCCTTAAACGAGCTTCATGCTGGCCTTAAACGAGCTTCATGATGGCCTTAAATGGGCTTCATGCTGGCCTTGGTCTTGATGCTAGAAACGTCACAAGGCTTCAATATGCAGGTGAATTGTGCATGCATGCAGGTTTCCAAACCAGACAGCAAAGCAGCCCAACAGCAAACACATACTTTGGTAGCCTCCTCAGCGCATGTCTTTGATGCCTGTTGTTCCATTTCTAGTGCAGACTTCAGATCATAAATCTCCTGTGCGGACAATAAGTGTCATACAAGAATAAGGGAATGTGAGAGTGGTAGCAGAATGTGAGCAAGCGTTGGTTACTGTGTTTGCCTGACATGTTCTTGTAGGAAATACAGCGTGGCAAACACATTGAATAAACAGCGCTAAGTAGAGGCTTTCCCTCTCCATCTCTCTCTCTCTCTCTCTCTCTCCCTCCCTCCCTCTCTCTCTCTCTCTCTCTCTCTCTCTCTCTCTCCCTCTCTCTCTCTCTCTCTCTCTCTCTCTCTCTCTCTCTCTCTCTCTCTCTCTCTCTCTCTCCTGTTCATTGCGGTGATACTTTCCAAAAGAAAGATGAGGATGAAATCTTACCGCTTTAGCCTCTTCTACTTGGATGGTGTGATTACTTTGTGCCTGGTCCAACGTCTTTTGCACTTCTTTAATACCCTGTAAGGTCATAAAAGGAACTTAGAGGCAAGCAAAGTAGGTATGAGGTGTATTCCTACCCTCCATCATGTGCATCACATGCACTTTTTTTAAATATGCGCACACACACGCACACGTACACGCACACGCACACGCACACGCACACGCACACGCACACGCACACGCACACGCACACACACACACATGTACACATACACATGTACACCAGCAGTCTAGAAATGGAACACATAATGGAATTGCAGGATCTGGTTGCATACTGAAACAAGCACATAGAAAAAATAAGGTTAGCCGCACATTTGCAGTAGGTTAGCCGCACGTTTTCATAAACATACATGCACAGGAAAAGTGATTTTTTGTATTCTTAAATGGACATGCTCATTGACGTACATGACATAAGCATGAACCATTGCCTGTGAACGACCGCAAAAAGACCATTAAAAAGCCTGCAGGATATCCATAAGTAGCGATGCTTTGTTCGCAGTAGGTTGGCCCCACATGTTTTCAAACATCTGGACAAACATGCAAAGGAGGTAGCTAAGAGGGGCAGGGCTGCAACAGGATTGTTATGCTGATGAAAACACATTTACAGAAAATGCTTTTAGTCTCTAATCGTTATTCACTCCTCCCATTAAGATCGTCCCACCAAGATCAAGTCGTCTTTTTCATTATTATCTATCTTTGGCCAGAACCACATGTATACGGTGTGTAGACGGTATTTAGCAGGGAAATAAGGGAAATCATTAAACCTAGTTTTAACCTTAAACCCTTCCAAATATACGATGCGTATATACGGTTCTGGCAAAATCTAAGCATATCTGACCAATTGATTTTCTCAGAGCATGCATGGCTGCATATGCTTGCATGGTGTACACATAGGTAAGCTGGCAGGAAACTGGTCAAGCTACAGTCATATCACAGTGTTAATGTAGGACACGCTTATGTCAATATACAGTCATATCACAGTGTTTATGTAGGACACGGTTATGTCAAGCTACAGTCATATCACAGTGTTTATGTAGGACACGGTTATGGTCAAGCTACAGTCATATCACAGTGTCTATGTAGGACACGGTTATGTCAAGCTACAGTCATATCACAGTGTTTATGTAGGACACGGTTATGTCAAGCTACAGTCATATCACAGTGTTAATGTAGGACACGGTTATGGTCAAGCTACAGTCATATAACAGTGTTAATGTAGGACACGGTTATGGCTAATTGTACGACACACACTAGTGCATTTTATGTAGGACACGGTTATGGCTAATTGTATGACACACACTAGCGCATTCTTGAAGCTGGCATGCAAAACAGAGTTGGTCCTCCAGAACCGAAAAGCCGCATTGAAAACAAAACCACTAACACACACACACGCACACATACACACACATGAGACGTGTGTCTCACTTCTGCACACTCACACACATACACACACACATACACACACACACACACAAACACACACATACACACACACACAAAGACACACACACACCCCTAGAGTCCTCACCCGCTCTAGCTCAGCAATTTTGCCATGTGCCGCCTCGATCTCTGACTGCTGTGCCTCCAAAAATGCTGATGGTTCAGGCACAGACTGAGGGGTTGGTGGTGCTAAGGTTTGGGATTGCTGGTCCTGGCGCTGTTGAGGAGGGGTTGGTGGTGCTAAGGTTTGGGATTGCTGGTCCTGGCGCTGTTGAGGAGGGGGTGGTGGTGCTAGGTTTTGGGATTGCTGGTCCTGGCGCTGTTGAGGAGGGGGTGGTGGTGCTAGGGTTTGGGATTGCTGATCCTGGCGCTGTTGAGGAGGGGGGGCTGCAGCGTCATCACAGGACCAGGATTGATCCTTGCCGCCTTCACCTGCCACCACCCCTGCAGCAGGCTTCATGTATCTCCTACCCTGGTGTCGAGGATGGTGGCTTCCTGCACTGCTGTTGCTGACCACGGGGTCGGCTGTTTGGTCCCGCTCGTGCGAGAGGCAGGCACTGCCGTTTCCGGTGTCGTCCTCGGATCCTGCTCCCTCCTGTGTGTGAGCTACGGCCTTGGGGGTGCCCTTGTGATGAGCAGCTGTGACGTTCCCAAAAAGCCACTTGCTTTCATCAGTGAGATGTGGTTGCCGGGCTGCCAAGGCGCGCTCAGCCTGCAAGGCACGTTTCAGCACGTTCAGCATGTTCAGCCTGCAAGGCATGTTCTAGCAGGGTATAAGCATACATACGGTTGGCCAGAACCATATATATACGGTATTCTTGGCAGGGAAATCACAAATATACAGTCATATATCATATATGATGTATCCTATGTGATACATGCGGTTCGGCCAAAACAAACTAAGCATACAGCAAAGCAAGGTCTGTGCAGCCGTGGTACAACAGAGAACATATATGAATCACAAATATACAGTCATATAACATATATGATGTATCATATGTGATCTAGGCACAATTAACTGCCAAATCTTGTACAGATCTTGTTGGTCACAGGCTTCTCACGTGACTGCACTAGGTTATGTGGTAAGTGGTTGTCCTTGAGTTCTTGGTCTTAGGAGGAAACAAGATCTTTGAGAGCCTCGGATTCAATTCAATGGCAAAAAGTAAGTAGCGTCGTCATTGCTAATGGAGGGGTAGGGGAGTACAGAAGAGGAGTGCTATCTCATTAACTTGTTCTTTCCTGGAAAGTGCAGGTGTCCAGGGAAGATACGCACATAAACCAGCATGGTCGTTTGTCACATGCATAAGTAAAGTACGATTTACTTATTGCTTGTCCATTCGGTTAACCATTTTGGCCGCTACGCTACATCGTTCTTGCTGTTTGCCTCATCCCAATGTTACAACAACTGTTGAGGTAGCTGCTGCGACAAGCTGACAAGCACATGATGGCAAACACAGTTTGTGCGGTTGCAAAAGCTCACCTTCCAACAACGTGCCACAAAGTACTTTCTTTCGTCGACGGCCTTGCTCAGTTCCTGCTTCCAGAAGAAGAGCTCGTCATGGTAGTGCCTCTCCTGCACAGTGTTTTTTAGGGCATGCTCGTGATTTAGTGTGTGTGGCGTGTGCATGTGTGTGTATATGTGTGCATGTGTGTGTATATGTGTGCATGTGTGTGTATATGTGTAGGTTTGTATGATGTGTGTGTGTAAGTGTGTGTGTGTGTGTAAGTGTGTGATGTGTGTGTGTGTGTGTGTGTGTGTGTGTGCGCGTGTGTGTGTGTGTGTGTGTGTGTGTGTGTG
>Ga0307942_1001786_pt1 | contig 17348 bp, 15 predicted proteins | sample OrgLakmetagen175_FD_201846 | JGI IMG/M metagenome (GOLD analysis project Ga0307942, IMG submission 201846) | Saline water microbial communities from Organic Lake, Antarctica - #175 | ecosystem: Environmental > Aquatic > Non-marine Saline and Alkaline > Saline | place: Antarctica: Organic Lake... | reverse complement strand
TCAGACCCCCCTGCCCCCCCCCCCCCCCGACCCCCTCAGAATTGACTCATTTATATACCGATCGATAGCTCTCGACGTCAGGATTCTGATATGTAGTTTATATTGACACGTGACTTCAGAAAGTTATGATCCTTGAGGCCTCCTGAGAGGGGGGACACTGAGCAAAAGCCCAAACATACTCCTTTTTGTATGAAAGGTGCAACTATACATCACTTCATCAAATTGGACCCAACCGTTGAGGTTATATATCAGAGGTCTTGCATCCTACTGGCAAGCAAACGCGTTGGCTTGCCAATAGGATGTAAGACCTCCGATATATAACTCAACATTTTCCCGTCCCCTCAACCGGACTCGGACCCTAGGTAGCTTCAAACTGATGCTGAATTTATAAGCTACACGAGCATGTGCTCAGATATAGACAAGTCGCCCTGCGTGAACGACAGGACTAAAAGCATACGTCGTGCACCTGTACCCTAGATGGGTGCATTCCAGGGGGAATGGCACATTAATTTGCATATCTCGCCAACCACTTGCTTTTTTTGCTCCGTTGTTTTTGCAATGATCTTTATTTAATTTATGGATTTCAGAACACTAAAAATCAACGGGTTTGGTGCGCTGGCTGGTCAGATACAGCATATGGCTGCTGAGGCAGGTGGCCGTAATTGGTAGGTTTCAAGCTCAGCTGCATTGAAATTACATAGCAGAGCTTTGTTTACAACGCGCTGCTACTACACTTTGTTTCAGCATGGCAGTGTCCTTAGATGGCAGGTTGATGCACTATGTGCAGACCAAAACTCAGTAGAGGAGTTCAGGAGAACTGATTGATTACAGTGCCTGCATCTCCCAAAAGAATAGAACGTGCGTGAGATGAGAGTTTGCCACGCCATGGTGTACCTCCAAAAGTACAAACACTTACATTCATCATCCGGGGGCACATCTTCACAATTGTCCCGACGCTCTGCATTCCAAGGAGTGCATCTCTGGCAGGTCGCCGCACAGAAGTTGCCGTTCAGCATCCACTGGGTGCTGCAATATCCCTGGGATTTGAGCTCCAAGCAGCTCTGCCCTCCTGCGCTCAAGTTTGCGACGTGCACATATGTCAAACATCTGGATTGTAAATATTCAAACAAAAAGTCTATTTGCTTATCTGTCGTGGGTAATGAACTCAGATTTCTGCAAAACGAGCAGGAAATTCACAGGGGGGTCGTTTGGCATGAGTAATGCTCCTGCCTTCAACGCTGGCTATAGACTTGCATGTCATGCCTACTTGCCTTGTGCCTACTTTCTTGAAGACACAAGCATTTGCCCCGAGACGCAGATACAAGGATAAAATCACACCAAGGCACATGTGACACAGGCATAAATGTACACGCACGCAAACAAGTACAGTTCCAACATACACGCTCCTTCCCCTACCTGACAATTCACCAGGCACGCTGCGATCCACACAATAAAATTCTCCTGAGCTGCACCGATCACACGTCACGTCACAGTAGCCTCTTAGCTGTGCAGCATGTGGCTCTGTAGCATTTGTTACAGCATCGCAATTGCCCTCTGACCTGACCTCAGAACACGTGGTGTTCCCTGCACAGTGTGAAGCGCAAACAAACGTTCAACCTCCAACCCAACCCCAGCATTGGATGTGGCAAGGAATTGTAAGAAGGAGGATTTCATCGTCCTTTTATTTCGAGCTACTAGCCTTCTTCTCAAAATCAATCTTATCCAATCTTCTACCGCAAAATTGCATTTTAAGTACACCCGTATGTTTGCCCCAAACAGCTTAACAAACCCGCGGGTAATAAGTCACTAGCATGCGCGTTTCCTCATAAGCTTGCCTGGTGGAGGCACATCGGCGCAATACGGCTCAAGCCAAGAGTTGTACGAGGAAGGTAAATGGTCCGGGATATCTGTGCTTTCATCATCCTGTCACAGTATGGTCATTGCATGGTAATACGAATTTGTACTTGCATGCATAAAGACAATACCAAGGTTTGAGGCCAGTCCACCATTGTGCTTGTACAATGTCGCTTGCCAACTTGAATTATTCAGCTGTAAGAACGCGACTGCATTATTGAAGAGGGCATCGCACCCTTACATTCTCATGCAGTCATCCCTCAACCCCCTACCTTCATCGAACAGAATCTCCCTCCTTGGACCTTTGAGCAACCTCCCAAATTGGTGGCTTCAATTGTGTACCTCAGTGTGAAATACCTGTAAATATTCATTGAACATTGTTGTCATCACAGTAGAACAGTCCTTTGTTTGAGCAGGATGTGAGGGGCTGCATCTCTGCAGGGGTACTAGAGGCAAAAGGTGGAGCAAGAATCTGCCAAAATGGTGCTTGCAAGGGTAGTACTACACACCTAGTCCCCCAGACTATTGCGTCGTCCAGCTCCAGAGGGGGTGCAGCAATCTCAGCACCTGAGTTTTAAAATAAATCACGTGTGGAATGCTGATCAGAGCATCAAACAGATTATGCCAGTTCCATTTTTCCAGTGTAAAGTAGGTCAAAACATCCGTCCGCGTTGGCCAACTAACGCCTCACTGTCAATCAAAAAGTGACCAGTGACATGACTAAGGCATTAGTCAGTAGTGCTCGTTTTAGCAGCGTCTAACTTGTGGGCAGAAACAGAGGGAGGGATCAAACAAAGGACCCACCTGGATCGTTCATTTTGATGTACAGGTGCTTGCCACTGAACCAGTAAAGCTCGCCAGAAGGGCTGTCAAGCACATCCTGCAGGCTGCTTGCTCGCCGCAGTTCACTTGAGTATTCGGTCTTATACCTAAATTGGCGTGCTATGGAAAACGTGGTGCCTGCGTGTCAGGAGGGCAGAGGGGAAAGCTGGTGGTTGCTGTTGTACCTGAGACTTGGGGGCAAACCAGGAGATCAGCAGAAGCTGGTACGTGTGTGAATAAAAAGGGCAGGACTGAGTTCCTGGCAACATAGGTACTACCGACACCTCTTTTGTGTTTACCTTGAGGGTATCGAGTGGCAAACATCACAGATGTGCCTGGTGGTATCTGGTTGGGGAAAACTTCAAAGTATGGGGTCACTCCATGCCGGAAGTGCACATACCTGCAATCAGGAACAATGGTCAGCAAACATGGAGCACCTGCATCCTCTGAACATGTACAAGAGCAAAGTGACTCAACGTCAACAACTTCCTCACCATCCTCCGGCTCCTGTTACGCCAACAGTGCCCTGTGCACAGGCGTGCCGTGATCCAAAAAGTAAATCTTGATGTTTCATGTGGATTGACTTACAAAATAAAACCTAGACTGTCTTTGCTGCCTTGATTTGCGCAGGCACCTGAGAGCGTCTCACCTCATTCCTAGTGAAGGGCACGCTGCGGGCCTCGTCGCCACGGAACCCAAATTGAGCTGTGTACCCTGCTATATTCTCAGGGGTGGGTGCCACTGCCGATCCCGAGTTGACTCGGATGGTGTAGCCTATGTATTTGCGAGGGCAACAGCACGGACACTCATAGAAATACGTTTGGTGTCAGAGCGCCACGACTTTGTACTAGAATTATGTGCTGAGCTGCAATGAGGACAAATTGTTTGTACGTGGCTGTGGAGGCAGCCTCTTAGATCTGGGTGGGTGCATGATAAAGGCAGGAGCAAGAAAGGATACACCACCTGGTACACTGATGTCCAAACGTGCAACAGTACGCCATGGGTACCAGTCGCAAACTGTGACACTCCATTCAGGCCTGGCAGGAGGTGGAGAAGACAGGTTTGTTTAGCGTGGGCCTTAATTCATGATGTGCAGGCTGAGCGTTTGCACAATGGCGCCCCCTCTGCCTGTAACAGTGCTTTACACACACTCAGGGTTTACAGTTCACCATCAAGGGTAGAAGCTCGAGGGTATGAGTGGACAGTGTGCATGTGCTTGCAACAGTGCAACAGTTTGCTGCACTCACTGCATCGTACTGCACTCAAGGCCTAACTTCCACCACGAGGGATAGGATCCAAACACGCTTGGCCGCATGCGCATGCTCGCTGATCCATCCCAATCTGCAGAAACGAATGACAGCATTACATGCAGGTGGACTCAATGCGGGTCCTAGCACATCTTGTGAGGGGAAAGCTTGGTACTGAGTACCCACCAACCCAGTTGAAGTAGCGTGACCCGCCAGTGGACTTGCGAGGGTTGTGTATGATGGCTTGTGCGTCTACTGTCTCGTACTTGACATCCTTAGAAGTGCTGATGTGTGCTGGAAGGAATTCATCGCTATGGACCTGCAGGCAAAAAGAGGTGAGGCTCGTATTCTTAGACGCCTTCCTGTGGAACAGCGGCAGCTGCTTCTGCTCATGCTGGTGCAGGATTGTTGCAAGTAACTTGTTTTGGGTGTTGGTCTACAATGCTGGCCCACGCACCATGGTGAAGAATACAGATTGACGGCCATTGTCTAGGTTTGGCTGGTAGAAGAAGTTCCTGTGCAAAAGGAATATAAATTTTCCTGGTTTTGGGGGGAGGCATCTATATGTTTTTATGGAGGAAAGGCCTACTCAGCTCACCTGAATGTTATGTTTGAAAGGATGGTTTTCTGCAAGCAGCCATCAAGTATTGTGAAAAAGTCAAGTTGAAAGTTAGGTGTAGCAAGCAAGAAACCGTTTGGGTAACCCCACTCACCACAGAGTTGTCGTACCACTGAAAACCTGCAATAGGAGCAAGATCAGCTAAAGAGCCAGGATACCTGCAAAATAATTTTGGTGGTTTATTTTCATTTACAGACAACATGCCTTCCAACTAGGTGTGGGAACACACATATGACACCACACACACACATACATACACATACAATCACGCACACACAAACATGTACCAGCGCAAGTCGAAGCAAGCGGCAACAAAGCGCCTTTTTTGTAAGGATGCTGCTTACTCTGCCCATTCATTGTTTGAGCGGCCGTCGATCAAAGCGTCAATCAGCTTTGCGTTTCCAAAGATGTTGGCCCCCCTCACGCAATCATATGCCTCCCACCCCCTCACAGTCACACGATCACCCCAATGTGACACCCCTGCGTAAGCGTTGTCATGAAAATTGCTTTATTTAAACATTGGTTTAATGGCGTTTTGGCTAGTGCTAGCAGGAGTTGGGCGTCTTTTTACTATGCACGCCAATGCTTATTAGCGTAGGTGTTCAGTTTCTTTCTTTATGCGCGACAACAAAGCGTGGCTGGACTTGCTCAGCTTTTGCAATGCAATGCACAACTTTGATTAAAACAGAAGACAGATCTCAGATATTGCATCAGAGGTGCATTTGACGCTCACAGGAGCGGAAGGCCGAAGCTTGACAATTCAGATTCCAAATGGTCAATGTGAAACGTGTTTGCACTGATCACCCACCAACAATTTGCCAGCCACGCTTTGCTGTTTAGCAGCGAGTGGGTACATCGCTGTGATCCATCCTCGTACACAAAGGTAAGCATGGGAAATGCTTGCACCCATCACTCATCACTCACCCCACTGTGCCAGCCACGCTTTGTTATTCAGCAGGGTGTGAGTGCTCCGCTTTGATCCATCCTCGGTCCTGATAACAAGATACAGTTTTAGCAAGCAACACATTTTCTCTTAGCACCATATTTGTGTACAGATAGTCCTGCCTGTATGTGTTGCTCTGATAAGCAGGCTTGCCGCGCTACAGTGCTAGCTTTTCTGCTTCTGAGATTTCCTCATTGCAAGCATGCATGCTTACAGATTAGCTTTGAAACTCAAAGATAAAAGTTGCAGGAACATGGAAAACTAATCAGCCGTTTAGGAACACAAAACAATTCCCCACATTAGTTTACCAATCACTTGAGCATGTGGCTCGTGATGAGCCTTGCTACCGAGCTCTATTAATTCCTTCAGCGCAAAAAAATTGGATCGATAATAAAAACTTCAGTATATCACAGAAATTGGAGCTACCTTGGATCAGAATCAGAGCGTCCTGAAACGTAGTACAGCTTTCCACCATCACTCTCATCGTGCCACAGCTTGCCACCAAAATAAATGCCTCCAGCCATCAGGTAAAAGTAGCCTGCAGGTCGAGGAGCAAGGTGTGTACACCTGTCCTGGTCACAGAGGAAGGTATCTGTGTACCAATGCTTGCTATTGAACTGGACCTGATGCAAAGCTCTGTACAGCAAAGCAGTTGTGGAGTGTGACTGACGGTGGCTTTTGATGCGCGGATATGAAAAAGTGCTCCACGACACAGTACCTGTGGAGTGCACGGTGTTTCCCTCAAAGCGTCTGAGTGGCCTCTGGAGGGGCACAAAGTTCTCCCTGTCCTTGAAATCCTGCGACAAAGCAAATAACAGGAGCCAAAAAGAGCGTTCGTTGTGCACGTCCTTTGAGGCAAAAGGTACATCAAAAGGCGAGAACAGGGAAGTGCTGCACCTTGACTGGCTTGGACAAAGTTGGGAAGGAGAACCCGGCCCAGCCGCCTGAGGCTGCATTGTCAAGCCACACGTTGTTCGGGTTGCCAGAGTAAAAGCCTGATGCGGCTGCGTCCGCAGGGTTGACATGGGTCTCGTCCTGTGTTTGGTAAAAAGAAGTTCAAAGCCGCTACCTTGGCTGGTACACTTTCACAATCAATTGGATCAAGCAATGGGCGGGTAAATTTGTCTCAACCATGCAACTGAAGAATTGAAAAACCAGCTGCTTGCGCTAAGACAGCCAGTATACTAGATTCAGGGGCCTGCGGTGGGCCCAAACCAGGCAACCTCCCAGTGCATTTGGAAATACCTGCCTGAGGACGGTCAACAGCACACACCTGAACGTGCAGTGTGCCTGTTTGATCATATCCACCAGCCGGCACACCAATAGGGTGTACAAAGCCGGCAAAGTTGTGCTCGATCCAGTTGTACTCCTCAACTCCATCCTGAAAACAAGCACATTTCCACTTAATTGCTTTGCAAGACCAGCAGCCAGCAGAAAAAGCTTGCAAACTGCTCCAAAGGGCTGTTCATGTCTGTGGGACAGGTTTTTTACAGTAGCCAGAGCCAAAGTGGCGTGAGCTGCAGTTTGAAGAGCGATCTGACAGCCTGCAAAGCTGTTATTACAGCAGACATACGCAATAAGACGGCTCACCTCAAGGTAGTAGCAGTTGCCGTAAACATGGAAGGCAACGTTGTCTTGCACAAGTATGCCGCTCGTTCCGTGGAGCACAACACCTGCAAATGAATATGGACGTCACTAGGAGTCGTTGGGGCAATATCTGAGCACTCGACAATAGTATAAAAAAGTTGTTGTACCGGCAGACTTTTCCTCTGGCAGACCTAAAGTGCCAGATCACCCAGGTACTGTGCTACTGTGCACAATTGCTCGCACCTCTGAAGTAGGAATTGAAGATCGACGAGCCTCTGATGTATGAGCTGCCATCGCTGATAGTGCCAAGCAGGTGGAAGTGGAAGGGGTAAGCCATCAGGACGTTTTGTTGCCCCATCTTGTAAGCCAGCACTCCTTGGATGCGCCCCTGATAAGAACGATCACCAATGATTCCCAACGAAACAGGCATCAAAGTTGCTTGTAATCAGTTGCACAAACACTAGAACAAATCAGAGGTGCTGAGAGTCAGCAGACGCACCTGACCACTTATCATGACATGGCCACCTTTTTTATTCGTGTTTGCACTTTCAGGACCTAGCAGCAAGATGCTGCGCGAAAGTAGTGCCACTTCACTTTGGTACTCTTCACCCCTGAAATTATATTTACGGAAATAAAGAGGGACACGTGGCAATGTTTTTCATGTCATGTACATGATAGCTTATATTTATGTGCCTGCGATGCACTACTTGTGCGTTGTATATTGTGTGTCAATGCACGCTACATTATGTGTGCTAGCAAAAGCTGGACACAAAAAGAGCACAGAATCACGGTTGGCTTGTAAGGGAGCATGCAGTCTTAGCCAGCTAGCACTGTCTCAAACCATGAACTTTGTACTGGCAGTGCTGTAAAGTACAGTTAAGGCCTCAGCGCTGGCTCGTTCCAGCTCAGACTCAATGTTCTGCTTGTCTAAAGCATCAGCGCCAGCATGATCTGGAGGAAACATCCTGCTTACCCATAGTGGTGGAACTCCAGGCCAGCAGTAAAACTCACTGAGAGCCCATCAGGGGAGACAGAGGCGATGCTCTTGACCTGAATGGCGATTGGAATTAACCTTTGACAAACAATGTGCAAACACTCAGCTTTGGAGGTCATTAGGAAGCAACCACTTCAGAAAATGTCCTTGATCACGTCAGAGCAGGAAAGTCACGCAAAGACCTCCTAAACTGTGTATACCTCATTTTGGTTGCTGAACTCGTCTCGCCATATACTAGTAGACAGAGCGACTAATTGGCCTAATCCCCAGTCAACTGGCTGCTGCAAGCGGATCGTTGTGTCACCGGGAGCAGCGGTGGCTCCGAGTCTGGTCCAAGTGGGGGAGTATTCTAGGCCATGCATGTCCAACTGACCAGAGGCAGAAACCTGTATATGAGTGTTTGCAGGTTTGTACTGTTTATGTGTGATTAGGGCCAGGGAAGAGACTGACAAAAGGGCTGGCGTTCATTTTTGATATCAGGCAAGCTTAAGCCCACTTTCTCTACATCCTCCTCTCACATGAATTCCCAGATCAAAGGAGTCCAGCCCATCCACGGCTGTGAAGGAGATGGTGATGGGGTTGGCTGCACGACAGTTTGGGCTCCCAATGCGCAGATGGCCGTCAACACGGATGCTGCCCACGCGCAGATGTAGGGGGGCATCAGAAAAAATGAGCTGCAAAAAGCCACCAAGGAGGAAGGCATGTTATGTCTTTTGAACCAGAACAAATGGCACCATGTCTTCCGGACCAAAACAAATATTTCTACGTGGCTCAGATTAAGTCTGCCCAATTGTGCTCCGCGCCTCACCTCGCTTCCCTGAGGGATGGTGATAGAGTAGAACGGATCCTGACGGGGAAGCGAGCACCCGCTAATCAGAACTGTTGCGTTACGTGGAAGGGTGACAGCAGACATAGCACCCGGCACTTGCCCATCTGGCCAGGTCTGCGCGTCTTCCCAGCGGTGAACATTGGGCCAAAGGTGGGGGCACGCATCCTCATTTGTTGTGGGCTGCATTGTCAAGCACTGGCTGCTAGCCACGTGAGGCTGCGGATAAGTGTTGGGATCAATTGAGGAGCTGGAAATGCCCGCTTCCATGTCACCCTGGGAAGGGGCGTCCAAGCAGTCTTGCTCTGAAGGGTAGACCCCGTAGCCTGCATGGATCACGGTAAGCAAAAATTGAAATAGGGAGAAGTTGCAAAGGTTCCAGGAACTTGCAGAAAACGTGACTGTGAAGTTCTTCATACCTCTTTGACATAGTAAGCACAGCTCAGACTGTGCCAAGGAAGAGACATTGCATGAGTTAGAGCGTAGCTCGCTGCAAATAAGAATGAAACAAAACTAGGGGGTTAAAAATCCGGATGCAGAGGCTTGGTCATCAATGCTTTCCCACAACATAGTTTTGCACAACTTGCTGGAAAGATGGACTTACCATGTTCTGGTTGGAAACGAAGACAGCAAGACCCAACACTCTTGCGCCTCTGCACCGAGTAAAAATACGGAGGAAGGCAGCTTTTTCTGCAATGCCTTCTTGGCCTTAGCTTGGGCTCTCCTAGCCCAGTCCGGCAATTTTATTTCTGGTAATGTAGACCACCGAGGAGTAACTGGCAAATTAAAAATAGAGAAGTTGGCGGAAGGCCTGCTTCCAGGAAGCTTGGGCATTGAAGAATTAAAGAACTGGGATGGAAATGAAGGGAGCATTGGGCGATTGTTGGGGATGTTGGGAGTCATAGTTGTTGCGGAGGCTGCTGGTGATGGAGGTGGCAGCACCTCAGGATTCTCGTCGCCCGCTCGCAAGCAGTCTTGCTGGGTGCGGTACACTCCCCAGCCTTTGAACATGGGGAGCAGCAGGTGTAGAGGAATGAGGTAGAAGCAGCAAACAGGTGCTTATGAGAGGAAATAAATAATAAATGCATGAATGCAACAGCATCATATTGTGTACCTGCACTGATTAACATACACTTTTCTACCTCGCAAAAGCTGTTTATCCTGCGTTCATCAGCCAAAATGCAACTCACCTCTACTGCAAAGCTTGCAATTTTGAGATTGGAACAATCCTCCTGAGCAGGTGTTGTATCTTAATGCACAGATTCGCGACGGCCAAGTGCTCACAACTGTCCAGCACGTATCCCCTTCTGCATCTAGCTCTCCAGCCGGAATGACAGAGGGGCGTACGAAGGCAGCGCGCGCTACTTCTGCCTTTTTCTCAGCCTCCGGTGACATATTGACCTCCACCTGTCCTCTGGCTGCCGGAGCAAGTGCGACGAGCAGCCAGATGGCCAAAATCATTATTATAGCAAGCTTTTTGTTTGTCCTGTGCATGTGAAACAAGGGCGGGCAGAGTGCGTGCAAGACAGGATGAGCAGGCCGCTTTGTGCTAAGCTGTGAGAAACATCCACGGCCCCTTGATTTTCAAGTGCCAAGTAATGTTTTTGATAAAAATGAAGGCCAGAGGAACAAGGGCTGCGTCTCTCCTGGTTCAGCTGACAAACATTTGCAAAGTTGCTTTCATGATGCCGAACACCACTCCCTCTCAGCATTCTCACCTGATTGGCTACAATGGATCAAACCGTAGTCTCGGTGCTGGCAACAGCAGAAGCGCCCTGCTATTTGTGCTGCTCACTGCCCCTGGCTGCCACGGCAAGCTTCCAAATGCCCTCTCCTCACGAGTCACACGCCGAGATGATTTCTTTCAACCTTATATTTTATAAATACCCAAATAAAGAACGCGCGCAACAAATTGGCCACAAAAATTCCTGCAAGCATCATGCAAGCACGATGGTAATGCACCTGATTTTTCACGCTAGTTATAGGACGTAAATCTAGGACATAACTAACTCCCCTTTTGGACTGCAGTTGGACATGCCTGTGAACAAACCTAACTGACGGAGCAGCCATTGTCTAGGTTGCAGGTTGGATGATGTGAGATTAGTATGCTTTATATGATTATGTCCTCCACACAGAGCATAATTTTGAGGGACAAGAACATTAGCAGCTGACAAATACTGTCCAAAATTCCAAGAAGAAAGTGATAATCAGAAAAGATAGGTTTTTATATGTACAAGGTAGAGGGCTTAGCAAATCTAGGGTACTGAGAGAGACTTAATTTAACGCAACGTCATGTACACTCCAAAGGCTGCTATATACCTGCACAGTTGTTCTTAACTTTCCATCCTACTTTCCAGGACAACCCTTGCGTCACGTTTTCATCAATGCACCAGAAGGCCCTCGTAGCTTGTTATCGGGCAGAGGTTGTGGCATTGCTACTGCATAGAAGGTGCTAGAAACTTGATAAAATTAGGGGTCATTGGCGTGTGCCGTACGTGAAGTAGTGCTTAAAACTCGTACGTTAATTCAGCAAAAACGAAGTTAACATGCCATCGAAATAAAATTAAAACGGCTTTATAAAGATAGAGGCGTGCTTGCAAGCAGTGAACAGGGAACTTGCAGATTGTGGCACAGAGTTATAGTACGCATTATGTGGCTTTAAAGCAAGTGCTTTAAAAAAGAAAAAACTACGCAGGCAGTGAAAACCACTCCCCACATTAATTAAGGAAAAGGAGCCACTTTGGTACCGAGTACCATAAAGCTCCTCCACCGCAAAAAGCAAAAAGGAAGGAAAAATTAATGGGGATTAAGAGGGTTGCAGGCTTGGCCTGAAACCGGCTCCTGATGACAGTTGATAACAGTACTGGAAAGGGCACGTCTGGTATGGACAAGTTTAGCAGCAAAGTTCACAGAGTGCACATGGAGCTTGGAGGCAAGCTTCTTAACTCTTTGAGAATCGAGACCCAGTTCTTTGAAAGGCTTCAGAGTGTGGGTGTTGTAGAAGGTGCCGCCCACACCCAAAAGGATGATGTGGAGAGTAACGGAGGCTCCTTGTAGAGTGTTGCAGAGATCTTTGTGCTGTTCCTTTGCGGCGTTTAGCTGGTTCTGAGGTCTGGAGTCTTCACAATACTTGATCTTGACGAGGTGGATGTCACGCCAATGTTTGCTGAGGTCTTTAGGTCGGTGCTGTCTGGGCTTGGTGGCTCTATTGGTGGCTGGCGGTGCTGCTGAGATGCTCCCAGTCTCCCTCAATTGCTCCCTGCCACTTCAAAGAACCCACCCCCCTACATTAGTTTGTTGTTTTTGTGTGTTTGCAGCGATGGGAGTAACCAGCACAAAATCTGGGCGGCTGGAGGTGAATCTGTCTTTATCTGGGAAGCGGGGTGGGAAGAGCCATTTTGGAACAATTCTACTTTCAGCTGTTTCTGGAATCTAGAGATTTTGCATGATCATCCGTTCGTTGCTGCCTATATCTATGGAGACAATGCATGATCCTAAGGAGCCTGTTTTGCTGATAGCCTCAAAAATCATGCGGCATGCTACGTTGTGCCTTTCGGTGATCATGTTCCTTATTTGCGTTTGTTGGCACCCAGAAAGGATGTGCAGGGCACTGTCTACTTGTGGGCAGAGGGGGGCAAGTTTGACTTGTTGTGAGTTTGAACAATACCGCATGTTTTTGATTATATAGGGTGCCTGTTCTGTATTTCGTAATGATGCATTTGGTCTTAAAGGAACATTGGATGATGTTAGGTAAGCATTGCTAGTGGCTCCGTTGGCAGTGCCGTCTTTTATGAGGGTCTGGTAGTACGCATGGTAGTTCGCTTCAGTTTTGGCATTTCCCATTTTATGGAGAAAATGCATATGTGCTTGGAGGGCGTCACGGTGGTTTGGTAGGTACCAAAGTTTTGTTGGAGGAGAATGGGCCATGTTTGTTGTATGGGTATGATTATGGGTTTGTGTTTGGTTTTCTATGTTTTCTTTTGCAAGCCAGTGGATGTTGTAGAAGGGATTTCCCTCAGGGCCTGCTGTTCTGATGGAGGTATCTGCAATGTCGGCGTAGGTGGTGGCTGACTTTTTAGCAAGGGCGTCGGCATGTTCATTACCAATAATACCGGCATGGGACTTTACTTTGAAGAAGTAGATGGGCGATGGTGATTGGCGGATTGCTTTAGCAATGGATTGAAGGACGTCTCCTTGGATGTGGTGGCGATGGAGATTCGGGTGTGACAGCTGCTTTTTGATTTGGTGCAGTGATGTAAGGCTGTCTGTGGCTATATGTGAGTAGCCGTGTATGACTGCAGCTGCTATAGCTGCTAGCTCTGCACGTGAGTTGGTGTTGGTTATACCATGCCTTTTGGGTTTACATAGTGGGAAACGTTCAAGTGAGGGTGGTATACACCTGATCCGGTGTCTTGCCCTTCTTCATTCTTTTGGAGGCTGCCATCAGTGTAGTTCTAATCCCGCCAATCTTTTACTTTACGGGTTAGGTTTTGGCTGGAGCTGTTTTGGGGTGCTTCGTCGATATTTCAATTATGAGGTTGGTCAGTGCTAATCAGGGCACTTGTTTTATCTGGGCCTTCTGGGGCTTGAGGGTGGTCATTGGGTAGCTTATTAAATTGGTTGAGACCTGAGTGTTGTCCGAAACCTGAGGCTGTTTGGTAGGGATGGTTATGTATGTTTTTAATTTCCCACTTTGCCTCAGGGATTTCTTTGGCAAGTTCTTTTAGCCAGTCTTTGTTGTGAGCATTGAGGCAGACCCTGTCCTTGATGTTCCATATGGCAATGATCTTGAATTCCCAGGTGTGTTTTGAAAGTATATTGTTCCAGAAGGGCACTTTTGCATATTGGAGTTGGTTTGATGGGATGGTGCCCAGGAATTTACACATGTGTGGGTATTTGCGGCAGAGTGATGCATAGGGATTTGTGGTCATATTTTTATTCCAGGAAGGGAGGAGCATGAATGTGGCTGTTTCCTCTTTGCTGACAGCAGCAGAGTAGATGGCGTGTCTTGTTGCTAAGAGCATGGTGTTTTCATGGTAAATGGGATGGCAGATGGAGAACCCAGAGAATCGGGAGGAGAAAGCATTGGTGTTTGCCCCAAGCACTCTGTCTCTTGGGTGGTCACTCCAGTAATGAGGGAAATTGGGGTCATAGTCGAGGGGGGATGCCATTTTTTCTTTAGTGACCAGGGCCCACTTTTGAAAGGCGGCGGTGATGTGGGAGGGGAGTATCCGGGAGAAAGAGTCTTTGATTTTTTTGTTCGTATGTTTAGAGGTCGAGATGTCTTTACGAGCAATGAGGCCTACGGGTTCTGATGCAAAGCTAATGGGTGGAGGTTTAATGTGGCCGTGTAGGCCGCTGCACTTTGCCTTATCAAAGGCCTTTTGCAGTATGTGAAGGCGCTCGGGAGTAAGCATACCTTTACACTTTCCGTCGACATTGTAAGTACAGGCTACTGTGTCAGTGTACACTTCAGGAAGCATAGTGTAATCAGGGGAGGATAGGGTACTCTTTTCTTGATACGTCATGAGATCAATGGTTGTGATCCAGTATTCACAATGCCCTGTAGCCGTAATGTCAGCCTGTGGGTTGGTGGGTTGGATGTCAAAGTTGACTTTGTTCCGGGGATCGACATTGTAGGGTTGGTACGTATTGCCCTCTTGGGTGGCAGAGAAAAAGGTATAGCGGGAGATCACAGGTATAGAGGGAGATCATGACAAGGTATACCCAGCCACAAGGCGTTTTGTCAATTTGTACGCGATGAAGCTAGTCATAGATCTGAGATCATGATCCAGTACCAGACATTACCAGCTTCAGATTGAAATTTCTATTTGATGAAATGGTGTGTCACAGTGAAGTGGTGCCGCCTCTGAATTCAAAAATCAACATTTTGGGCCCTGTCTCTGAAATTCACAAGAAATGCGTTTTTTAAGGGGCTTTGCTGGATATGCCTTGCAATATACCGCAGTGATCAACGATCGCCAAATTGCGAACCTGAAAAGGACGGACACAGCGAGGTGGCCTCTGATCTCTTCATCAAAATGACCAAGTGTATCCCAGAGCCTCTATCCGCCCCTGTCATTCTCCCTCACTCAGCTTTGCACAGCTTGTTCCTGTTACGTTGAAAAGAACGGAGGTCAAGCCCTAGGTGGAAGTAGGGAAGGAGAAGACTTGTGCGAGCACTCGGGCACACGAAACCAGCCCCTCCTCCCGATCTTTCTCCAGTTATAAACAGGCCATCGATCAGGCCATCGATTAGTCTTGACCTTGCTAGATCGGGCAAATTATTTTGACCTGGAATTTTAATCTCCCATTCTGGAAGACAAGTTGAATATAGCCATGAATGATTAAATTGTAGCAAAAAAGATATGGCGGACGAGAAGGAGTTGCGGAGATGGGTGTCCTCACGCCTTCATGACTTGCTTGGATTCTCTGAGAGCACTGTAGCCCAATTTGTGCTGAGTGTTGCTAGAAAGCACACCTCTGCTGACTCGTTGGGAGCTGTGCTCAAGCAGCAAGGCCTTCCGTCTGGTAAATGCCTACATGCACATGCACGCACGTGCATGCACCACATACATACATACATACATACACACACACGCATGCACGCGCACGCACGCACACACACACACACACACACACACACACACATACACACACGCACACACACACACACACACACACACATACGCAAACACAAACATACGCGCTCACACACTCACATATTACACACAGCTATATACACAAGCACACGCATACAAATGTAAACAAATGCACATGGGCATGCATGCATGCACATGAGCAAGCGCGCACGCTCACACATGCACACACGCACCCACATCTATACACACACACATACACACACACATAAACAGACACACACGCACGCATGCACGCACATGCACATGCACAACGCACGCATGCACATTCTTACGAATGCACACAAGCATGCGCACACAATTACACACGCACACGCACTTACACGCGCGTACCCACTTGCACACAGGAGCTTTTGCCGCAGAGCTCTTGTCGATGCTTCCCTCCACAGCTGGCCGCTCCCAGCCCTCTGCTGCCCAGCTAGAAGCTCGGCAGGCCAAGCAGTTTCTCCAGAAAAGCGCTGCGTATGAGCTACTAGATGCACCCCCCCCTTCAGCAGCACCCGCCCCCCTTTCCAGTGCTGTGGCACTAGCAGAAGCCGCGGCAGGAGGGGGGACTATGGGCAACAGTAAGAAGGAGCACAAGCGAGATAGGAAGTTGCGGGATAAGGCCAAGTCAAGCGGCAGGTGGCAGGACGATGAGGAGGAGCAGGAGGGAGGGGGCAAGGATGCTGGCCATGTGAAGCAGCTTAAGAAGCAGAAGGTAGGCAGCAGTAGGCCATTGTCGTTCTCAAGTTCAGTAAAGGCACATATACAGACCATTCACAAACACATGCACACACGCACACGCAAACACGCCGACGCACACATGCAAACGCACATGCAAATACCCTCACATAACACACACTGCAGCGTGCATGGGAGGAAGAGGATGAGGAAGACGAGAGTGCAGCAGCCAAGGAAGAGCGCATGGCAGAGGCAGCAAGGTAAATCGTGAAGTTTTTGAGCACATGTGTTCCTAAGTGTGTGCACTGTAGTCAAGCACTTGTCCTGAAGGCGACAATGCTGGTCTTGCACAGACGGGTGTGATCATGCAATTGTACGCGTGTGCGTAAATGGCAGGTGAGGCACGTCATAGGGGTCAAGGACTGGTTTTGTGTCATCAGTGTTTGACGAATGTTGAATAGAGGAAGTATGCGTTCTATTTTACCTCGCTTGAATAACAAAAGGCGCCCAGGGGTGCCGCAATGCAAAAACACAAGACCTTGTGCATTGCATGTTTGACTTAGGGTTAGGGTTTAACCAACTCCTTCAAGTAACGACTTGTAGATTGTTTTTGGGTGCATTCAAATCACACCTCATACGCACATGCTCAATCTTGCATGCACGTACACACTCTAAAAGACCGACAACAGACTCTGAGGCCCACCTATGCTCCAAGGATGAAACACACACTGGACCCTAATCTGCTCAGTTAGAGAGCTTTTATACTTCCAGGCTGCTGGACCAACAAAAAAAGTTAAACTGTGAGGCCTGCCTGCGCTCTAAGGACAAGACATTTGTGCACCCTCCCTACACTTAATTCTGCTCACCTAAAAAGAAACATACACTTTTCCTTCTGCTGAACATATCCAGGCTGCTTGACCAGCAAGAGAAGGAGGACTTTGAGGCCCGGCTGCGATCCAAGGACGAAGAGCGCACAAAGAAGCTAGCTGATGACAGCACCAAGCTGTCAAAGGCGGAACAGAAGGAGGAAGCAAAGCGCAAGTGAGTGCCTTTGTGAGCAGGGGCGCCAAGCTATTTCTCTCTCTCTCTCTCTCTCTCTCTCTCTCTCTCTCCCTCCCTCCCTCTCGCTCTCTC
>Ga0307942_1001785_pt1 | contig 17360 bp, 24 predicted proteins | sample OrgLakmetagen175_FD_201846 | JGI IMG/M metagenome (GOLD analysis project Ga0307942, IMG submission 201846) | Saline water microbial communities from Organic Lake, Antarctica - #175 | ecosystem: Environmental > Aquatic > Non-marine Saline and Alkaline > Saline | place: Antarctica: Organic Lake... | reverse complement strand
CGGTCAAGAATCTGTCAATGTCATTGGTATAAAGGGAATACAGAAGGGGACTCAGAGGGCAGCCCTGTTTCAAGCCTTTGTTGGGCGCAACCTCCCCGGAAATTTTGTCGCCATCAATAAGAAGGTAAAGGCATCCTGTGTACATGGTTTGGATGATATCTCTCAAATATTGTGGAGTCTTAATTTTTTGCAAGTGTCTCTTAGAAAGCAGTAAACATGACCACTGCCTGACAATCGGGGGGACCTTGACCGGGATGACCTAATCCTAACCCTTACCCTAGACTAGCCCTAGCCCTAGCACTAAACGTGGGGGGGTACGGCCCTAAAAGCCAACGAAGGTTAAGGTCCCCCCGGTCTAAGATCCCCCTGATTGTCCACAACAACATGATCCTATCATCGCGATGCAGCCTACCTATTGCAAGGTGCCGGTAAGAAGAATAAAGGCAGAGCAAAGAACAGGTGTCCCAGCTTCGACGTGTTTTGTCGGAAGTTCCCAAGGCACGTCAAGCACTTGAACCAACAATAAGTTTGTCGTGTTTCCATGTTGGACAAAGTAAGACCTTGGACAAAGTAAGACCCAAAGAAATGAATGCACGCTGGATTTTCGTTGAGCAACAACATCCCATTTATAAAATTTATATAGTAATATGCTAAGCCTACCCGCGATGAATCGGTGTAGTCATCGTTCGAAGTGCTAGTTCGTAGGACACACAGAATGGGAAGCCCCACAAAGGAAAGCAGGGCCACAAGGATGTCTATTCAACAGGCTGCTGACAAGTAGGTTTTGGAGTTTCCCTAGGTTTCTTGGCCCACCAGTTTAGGTGTGTTTGCCCCTATAAGAAAGTGTTCGACATGCACACGCCCTGATGGCAGCACTAATGCACAAACTGAAATGCATGCAATGCACGTCTTCTTCATGCCAATCCTTTGCCAATGCATTAGTGGAAGTCCAACGTCATAGAACCTGAATATACTAGTGCATGCATACTCTTATGTTCACCTAAGAAACACAAGCAAGAGAACTGTCTTGCGTGCACTTGCTCGCCTAAAACGCTACCCATTAACGAAATACTGCACAGGATGGCCCATGGAGAGGACCAACAAGCTCGTGACTGGGCACTGGAGACTGTGGGAGACCAAGAGGGCCTTAAAAAGGATGTGCACCAAAGTGCAATGAACGCCTTTTCTGGCATCGCAAGGTACAGGGTTTGCCCATACAACTTAAGAAATTATCGATTAATCAGCGTAGAAGCACACGTGGTCACTCAGACCAGATTTCTGAATTCAGAAGTTGTCTGAACTCGTTGTTAGACAAAGTTTTGACTAGCACCTGACGTGCACGCATGCCAGGTTGGGCTTTTTGACCAGCATGAAAGGCTCTCCATCCACGAACTGGATGCGATCCGTCATCAAAGCTAGTGCTAGCAGCTCTGCTAAGCGCCTCAAAGAAACCGCTCGGCTCAAGGCTCTTCACCGTACTCCCTACCCCATGGTCCTGGCTCGCATGAAGCTTCTACTTGATAGACTGCAGGTACGAGCATACGTGAAAATGATATAGTTTGACAGGCACGTGTCAAATGCTGCACAGCACAGTTGTAGTGTTCTGGTACGTAACGACTGCATTCGTCAGGGGCATGTGCGACCAAATCAAGCGATGAGCACCCTGCTAAGTTATATTAGATGCTGGATGGGAGGAGACGTGCCAGGCTCCTCTCACGACACCTCTTGCCACATAAACTCGTGCGCCGCAGATTGAGCGCATGAGGCTTGCACACAAAACAATCACTTGTCTGCCAGGTCTTCAGAACCTCTGGATTGCTTTCTAAAGATGGAGGTGCCTCACCGTCCCTTGGGGTCAGCATAAAGTCGCGGGCAGGCCTGGAGCCATCTAAGAGCATTAACGTGGGTCTTCTTCAGGCTTTTCAGCTACAAACTTGAAGCACATGCCCTCTTCATCTGTTATGCTTTTGCATGTGTGTATGGATGTTTCAGCTGATGCACCACCTCATGCGTACCAGGGCGCTTTGAAGTGTGAAGGCTTTTTGCATACAAAAAAAGCTGCCTGGCCTTGTTTGCAGGCTGATGTTGGCTGTGAGACGCCACATACCCATAGAATGTCAGAGGATGCGAGCAAGTGAGTTGGATGAAAGGGGGAAATGTATGATTTATGAGGCTTCATGTAGGTTTGATGACTCGTTTTTGTTGGCAACTTTTTGCACAATTTATTTTGAGATTATGTCATATCAGCATAATAGCGCCGCACACGCTGCAGCTGACGATCAAGTATCATTGCAAAAAAGCATACAATCAAGTTACTGAATACTTTCATTTCTGTGCTCAGTCAAGAAACTGTGGACGATGGAAATGGTTCCAAGCTCTCCTTAGAGAAGATCTTGGAGGAGTTGGGTACGACGTTCTCGTACGTCAGCGAGTTTTTACGGAAGGTGATGCGTGTATTGCTCTTCAGTGACCAGAGGTATTTTGTGCCTTTGCCTAGTTGGTAATAGTCTCCAGTTGCTCAAGGTATATTTTTCATAGGTTACCCGTTCGCACGCATTATACCAGGTTTAGTTTGTTATCAAGGTACAAACCGATTTCATTAAACTCACACATACACACTCAGGTCCCAGAGGAGACACGGCTTGCCTCAATCCTGTTTGTCAAAATGGAAAACTACAAGAAAGACCAGGTGCGTGATGCAGCTGGCAGACAAGAAACTGGTTTATGAACAACTGACCTGTTTCTGTGACCTCAAGTGGACTACGTAATGTTGTTCTTTGCATGCAGGTGGTGTACCGGATCAACGACGAACCGGAAAAGTTCTACATCATTCTCACAGGTAGCGTGAATTAGGGATTCCTGCATTCATAATGTCTGCTAGGCCAAGGGAACCGCAGCATTCGCAGAGATCTATTTTCCCCTGGGATGGTTGCCCAACTCGTGGAATTAGGTGCAACTTTGTAATTTTAGATGGCCTGCTCCTTGCAAGTCGAATTTACATCTGGGATGAAGCACATGACAAGTAAGGCTGCCTACCAAGTGCAGCATTCAGTACCCACGCTCACGCAGCATTCCAAAGGTTGTATGGACAAGAGAATTTAGGTCGACGTGAAACAGATGGGTATTACTGTCTGCTGGCTGTAGTATACCTATCTGGCTTGAGTCACCTTATGATAAGAAACAGCTAAGAATTATTGTTCTGGTTTAAAAGGGCTTTAAAACTGCATCAAGAAAATTCAGAGCCAGAGCCAGAGCTCAGAGCCCAGAGAAGTAGCCAGACCGTACGAGTAGCTTCCTCACGTCTCATCTCTTTTGCTCTTTTGTTGGGCAGGGGGCGTGGAGATATGGACACACCCGCCTGGGCAGTGGCGCCAAAAGCTTGTGATTGCCAGCTTGCGCAAGGGGCAGAGCTTTGGAGACCGATCCATTCTGAACAATGAGCCACGCACGCAGTGCGTCACTGCATCCGGGTGAGACAACTGCGGCTTATTAATCCCACATTTTTGAGTTGACTATGGTGTTTACCTTTTAATTAAGGACAAATATTGGACCGCCATTCTTTGAGTTGTATCACCAGACTTTGTTTAATGAAGGATAATAGCTTGTGCGTGCGCCCTTCACAGATGCCACAGCCCTCTCACCTGGCTCAATTTTTACCCAACTTGTCCTTACTTGCCCTCACTTTGCTCCTTTTTCAAGGAACTCCACCTTCCTGACAGTGGAGCGTGAAGCTTTTGGGGAGATCTTTGGCAGCTACTTTCAGGGCAGGATGCAGCAGGCGCACGACTTTTTCCTGAACAGCGTCGATATGTAAGTCGGTACTTTGCTGTCGCTGGCCTAATTCAGGAAGCTGCTATGCCCTGCAACAAGTAAGGAAAGCAGCGCACGACTTTATCCTGAACAGCGTTGATGTGTGAGATCGTTCCCACGGCTGGACCTCCCTTTCCTAGTCAAAATGTGCCAATCACGGTACAAAAACAGACCAGCAATTTGTCGTTTGCTTGACGCAATCTGTTTCATTGCAAATCTTGATCTTCCATACTTGCTCACATTTCATTGCAATTACAAAAACCAATTCGATGAAACATGCGTTCAATAAGACGCATAGTCCACACAAGCTTGCTGGTCGTCCCCACGGCTGTACCTCCCTAGTCAAAATGTGCCAATAGGCAATTTTGCTTACACACTGCATCAATCCATGCCCTCAAAATTTTGATATCCTTGATAATTCGCTTTGCAACTCTAGTATAAGTCTGGGGCCATGGGGAAGCGCTGGCATTCTCAGTACCCCTGTCCCAAATTCGACATTGCAGCATTGTTATACGACATTTATTATGCTTATATCCTGAAGCAGAGGTCGATCGAGGCAAGTTCAGAAATGCACCTTTTCCCTGCCAAAGTGGGTGCAAAATATGCACCAGGCCCCACACATCCCCCCAGAATGCCGTATTTCCAGCAAATGCCAATGACTTAGATATAACATCAAGTATCTTGCATTCAGATGAGGTATAGGGGGATTTAAATTGAGTGGATAGCTTGTTGGCACAGTTTGGGTATACCAGCCATGGGGAAAACCTGGACTATTTCAGGAAGCTGCCGTGTTCGCCCTTTGTGCTCTGCAATAAGATGCTCTGCAATAAGAAAGGGAAGCACACAGGCTGATTTCCACACCACTTCAGGTAAAGAAACTAAAAAACCTTCTCCACTGCAGAAAAGGTAAAATGCCAACGAGGTTTATAAGGGTGCAGGCTGGGGCTGGGCCTGAAATTTCTTTTCATGCAAGTTACGAGGTGTATTGAAGGGTGTGTGGTATGAAGACAGTATCTTGAGGCCTGCCAAACTGTGAAGTTCATATTCCCAGGAAGTGGTGTGCGTTAGAGCGAGCGAGTGAGCTACCACCTGGAAAGCTTCTGGGGTAGCATCCTTGTTCAATCCATTGTCCAAATTCAAGTGGCTGGTGCCTCCTGATCCTGATGCCTCCCTGACACATACACACACGCATATGCACGCACGCACACACATGCACACACACACACACACTCACACACACTCACAGACACACGCAAACACACAAATGCACGCAGGTGCCTTGAAGTCCTGTTTACTCAATCTTTCCAGCAGCATCAATGCAAGAGCTACAGCACATCCTCTATTTCATTCACAAGCTACAATGTCTCGTTGCTTCCACTTTTTCCAGGCTGAGCAAATCTCCCAAAGAAGATGTGATGGGTGTGGTGCGCCACATGCTTTTAAGCACTTTCCCTGCTGGCAAGGAGTGGGATCCTCTGAGTGAACAGCAGGTCTTCTTCATCACTCAAGGTGCAAAATGGGGATAATATGGGCAGCATGGACCATGATTCTGTGCTGTTCAACATAATTGGCTCTCTTTCTGCGCTGGCAAGTAACAAAACTGAATGTAATGATGTTGTTCGATTCCAGCATATACCAGAGAATCCCTATGATGTGTTTGATGCAGGCACGGCCTCTCTTGAGTCCCACGATCGAAAGTCTCCAATGGTCAATGTGTCGCGTGCTATGCTGGGGTTGCAGGTAAGCGGTGTCTTGTGCCGCACAGACATGTTTCAAACTGGCAATCCACTGGCTATCCGCACCCTAATTTTGTCACCTATGCTTTTTGGTGAACATACTGGCTGGCTTGTTATAAGCGGTTTGTAAATGTTGCCATAAGAATCACAGGGGTTGTTCAATTGTGAGATAGATGCCACCATCGCCTTCTTCTTCAGAAATAAGTTGCACACAACATGGTATTTGGCAGAGCAGCTACCATCTTTGATGGTGGCCCCATACTCGTTCTTATGCTCATGCATGGCTATAACTAGTCATGGATTGCATCTGCTACATTCAGTCCATCACTCATATGCTCATATGTTACCCCGATGCAATATGCAGGAGGATGAGGAGGAAGCCCTCACACTGGCAGAGACAGGGGATTTGGCTAATGTGGTGTTGCGCAACGGACGAGCCATTGGCACTCTGGGCCACGAGGAAGAGATGCGCAAGCTGCGCAGGCAGCTCATACCCAAGAAGGTGGGTGTGCTATGGAGGTTTCGAACGTCCTTCAAGGAGCAGAGAAAGGGATCAGGTTATGACACGTGAAAAAATTTTGCTGGACAGGAAATGGTTGTTGAATTGCTATGAACGTGCTATCCATCTGCCTGTGTGTGTGGTTCACAGTAGGCTGTTGTGTTACTCATTTTGGCAAGCATTGAACATGCTTCTTCAAGAGATCAGAACTGTTTAGCATAGCTGATTTCTGGTGGCAACGCAGTGCATTGCACCTGCCCCTTAGGAGGGCAAGTCAAACAGCTAATCCTCTGCAAGGGGGGCATTCCGTGCTTTACTACCCCTAGCATTCTAGAGCTCCTCATAATTTAACACTGAAGCAGCAGTTACGTATGGCTTGAGGCTTGCACAGCATTCGACCCTCAACAGGGTCTAGATTCCTGGGGGGGGTCATTTATAGGATGTTATGCTGCAATTGCCCATCCTGCATCTCCCACCCCATCCACCAATTACCTGCAGACATGGGCAGTGTTGTGAAGACCTGGCTCATTCCAAAACATATACACACACCTTCTCAGCATCTGCATGGCATAGGCCCTACGAGGGACTCCACTGAGCATTGAGCATAAAGCAACCCCTGACCTACTTGGTGTGTTCAACCCCTGTTCAGGCCATAGCCAGCTTAAACGCTGGGCTGTATTTTGGGGGCGGGAAGGAAGTCATGGGCAACGGAGAGCTGCAGTCCAGCCTGCGTGTGCTGGCCAACACTGAGCTGGAGGTCTACCACTGCCACGTACACACATTCTTTGAGCATGCCACACCGGAGATGGTCAAGTGAGTGGTACAGGCCGTTTGAACAGGCTGGTACGTTTAGAACAGAATGGTATGTTGGATGAGTTTGCACGTGCTTAACCATTGAAGAGGACGTCACGTTATTAACCAGGGTTGTTCAGTTTGAGGTTCGGCCAAATGTTCGGGTTTGCAAACTTTCACGCATTTTAACGAATTTGATAAGTGCCATTCGGAGTTCGGTCAAAGTTCGACGAACTTTTAAGAGTACGATGAACTTTACAGCATGCGTCTGTCAAATTCGCAAGGGGCAGCAACCCCCCCCAGTTCATCCCACTCTTTCCTTGCAGCAAAATAACATGTTCATGAATTATATATGAAATATGATCTGTAATCTGTATCAGGCCAGGAAGTTCCTTGGTCTTTTGGCCAAACTTGTCACACATTCCTGAACTGCTAAGGATTTGTACAACACGGCACTTGCACTGCACCTTCAGGTTCTCCTTTTTCTACTCTACAATGATGACACAGTCCCATTCCAGCCCCTTATTTCCCCCTACAATTATTTATAAACATACACAACTAATTAGGAAGATATGAAGGTGGGGGGAGGAGCCCAAGGGCCCGTTCCCCAAAATTGCACATCGAACCCTTCAAACAGCTCGAGGGTTTTAGAACTTTCACGAACTTTATCGAACCCTTGCTCCCCAAAAAGCGAACTGAACAACCCTGTTATCAACAGTCATGAGCAGCCAGCTCGTGTGCTTCAAATACGGCAAGCATTTTGCAAGACTGTGTGAACCATGTCATGTTCTTTGCATTAAATGCTCATGTTGCTCATGCACGTGTGCATATTTGACATTGGTTTTTGGGGCCTCAAAGCTTTGTAACTGGCGCATATCAACCCAAACTTTGTGACTGCTTTTTACAATTGCAGGGCACTCCGCAATGACATGGCCTTCAAACTGACCTACTACTACGGACGCATTGGGTGCCTAGCATCGTTCCAGGTGCTTCCTTGTTTTCTTGTTTATTTGCACTTTGGTGACACTAGGCACCAGGAGACACGAGCTGGTCTTTCTCAGTGGACGGTGAACCAGTTTCTGCTTGTTATAACTTGCCCCTCATTATAATGAACACATCCCCTACGCCTTTCCTCTTCTGTCAGGTGGTTGGTCATCCTGAGTCTGACATAGTTTGCCAGTTGCCAGTAGGGACAGATGAGTTTGGGATGAACCAGCATGGCGGGGGACAAAGCGGAAAGCACTCTCCAGGGCGACGGCGCAAGGCACAGAAGCACGTGAGTGTGTCTTGTGCCAATCGGCTGCTGTTGTGGTCCTGTATTGCTGTCACGCTGACAGGCAGCAATAGAGGGCATGAAGGTTTGGAAATGGGGTGGACCTGAATGAACAAAGGAACAGAAATACGACAACTGTGGTCCTTTTAAGCAAGCTATGCTTGACCGCACTGGAGCGGTAGGTCTTGCTGCCATTTAGAGAAACACGGCCCTTTGTTTTTTTGTACTCCAGGTGCATGAGGCTGGACGGTACACACCAGAAGTAGAGAAGGCCATCCAGTACATAAATGGTTTGCAGGTGAATGTTGCATAGGGCTGGTTATGCATAGGACTGCCCCTCCAAAGACTCTTGATTTTTTGTGTCACAAACTGGTGTACTCCAGGGCTATCCACTATTGATAGATGAGTCTATTGATGAAAGCATATTATACCCACGCAGTCCGCCTGCTGTTGGGCTTGGCCTATGAGCTGTAGCCATGTGCAGATTGCATACACTACAATTGCCCACGCATACGTCACTCACTTGCTCAATTGACACATTGCCGCTTTCAACCGGTCCTCCGCCTCCCTTGTTGTTCTTTTGCATTTTCAACTGCAGTCTCACTTTGAGATGGTCAGGTCCGGAAACTTGGACAACCACGCACCTCGCGGGCGGCAAGCTGGTGGTTTGGGTGGGGAAGCCATGCCCATTCCAGGGTGCGGTCATGCTTAAGCTTCTTATATGTGTATATAAATACGTGTTTGAATCAACGTTTCTTTCTTATCTAACATCTTGTATTGCAATATAAGACGACATTTAATGGGGCTGTAAAGTCACGTATGCAACCTGTATGTAGGGTCAATTGCTCCTGCAAAACAAATGCATTCTATGAGGGGGTAATACTTCTTCCCTCAACCTTGATGTTGATCCTTGAATCAAATAGCCACAGAAATCCTTGTTATCAATCGAGAACAACCACCACCGTTCCTACATGCTACTTTCAGGAACCAGCACTCAAATATTTATGTATGAATAGGGCCAGGTGTATTAATGATGTCTATGGGTATATCTACCTATCATTCATCTGTAGAGCAACCGCCTTTTTGCCTTTTGCAGTCACATGGAGTTCCTAGTGTCCAAGGGGTGCACGCCTGCAGAGCGCTTCTGGGCCACGTCAGCTGTCAGTGCCACTGCGCGCAGCAATGCCATAGGACCACTCCTGGGTCAGGTTAGTGCAGGAAATGTACCTTCTCGTTTCAGTGATCACGGTTGAGCATCTTGCCCCTTGCATCACAAGGCTGTTTGTGACTTGCTTTTTGATGTCTTGGAGGGACACTGAGGGCAATGCTTGTGCTGGCTAAGCTGCGGCACAAGAGCTGTTTTTACCGACACCCACTGGCAGCATCGCCTTTGTTACTGGATAATACAGAAGTCCCATTGCAAAGAGTATTTTTTATAAACCTGCGTCAAAGCTTGGCCGAAGCCGTACTTCAGTTTGGGCAATGATATAGTAAGTAGCGTCTTCGTAAAGCGTTATGTTGCTCCTCCGCTCAGATTCTTCTTCCCATTCCCGAATAATTCCACTGCACAGGTCTTCCCTGAGGGCTTGGCGCCCCTAGCAAGCAAGCTGGATGAGCTGGTGCACCGCAGCGTGCGGAAGGCTGGCAAGCAAGCCAGCAGGCCAGGCGCAATGGGTGGGTTTAGATGCATGCTTGCGGATCCCAACATATTTTAGGAAGTTCAATGAAGTGAAAGATCACACATGGTTCAGCTCAAATCATACAATTACCTTTCAAAGACAACCACCTGTTAAGGAAGCACAGATTGGTCCACTTAAATACAGACGATCTAACTGGTGTGTGGCTGCAGGTGGGCAACAGGAAGGTCTTCCATCGGGGCATACAGACTGTCATACTGATCCTGCGTCGGTTGAAGCTTACATGCAGCACTTGCGCTCCCTTGCGCAGTCGTCTTTGGCACATGCAACATGCCAGTCGCAGCAGGTAAGGCCGTGTGCCTGCATAGTGTTTATGGTGATCTGACATTTAGGAAAATGTGTCCTAGCATTACAATCTTGAAGTTAATAGCACTTCCAGAAAGCCCTGAGGGGCTAGGCTATAGGGTTGAGATCCTTGAGTACAGTTCAAACAAGTAGAAATGGGTGTGTGTTAGGGTACGATGCAAAGATTGGATTAGACTCACTGAAGCATTCCTCTTTTGCCGCTAGCATGCTAGCAAACGATCTGTTAGGATCTGACGCTCACCGCCCTCATAACTCTGCTCAATTCCATTGCAGGGGAGCTTCTTGAGTCAGAAGCAGGTAGGAAGCAACAGCAACATGAATCAAGGCAACGGGAACAGTAGTAGCAGCCATTTGGCGTCAAACAGAGAGCCCGGTTTAGCAAGTGTATTTCAGGGGGGAGGAGCGCTGAGTGGAGAGGGAGGGTTTCAATTTAGTGAGGTCGGGGGAAGCCAAATGGGCAGAAGACAACCGACTGGCAAGGGCAGGAGCCCGGTGCTAGGCCCTGCCGGGCAGTCATTAGAGTTGCAAGCAGGCACAAGTGGGGCACGTGGGTTGTCTGAGGGGGCAACAGAAGAAGAGGGCAGTAATAGCTCAACAGCAATTTTGAGGGGATGGACAGGGTTGCATGGCTCACCGTCTAGCTCCCCCAACGCCACTACTACCTACAACAAACTGCTGGACAGCAAGGCGCGGAAACGTGGCGCACTGATGGCATCTGGCGTGGTGTGGGCACGTAATCAGGTGAGTGCTCCATTGTCTTGCTCATTGCTATAATTTTGACGCAACAGCACCTAAACCTCCTTGGCATTTTACATGCTGCAATATGACATCTTATGATATGGTCGTGAAGATTAATAATGTGTTGATGATTTTGTTAGACAAAAAAATGTTGCCTCAAGAAAATTTTGCCTGTTAAGAAGCATAACTCCTCATCAGACCAAGTAATACCTCCTCTAATTCACATGCAGCCTTGTGCGGCCTTCTTTATAAACAGCAAAGAACGCTATGAAAGAATGATAACAGGAACTGGATGGCTTGCACATACTCAGGCATAATTCCCCTCATTCCTCTACCTCCAGGATCTCAATGCTGCTCCATCCATGCGGCAGTGCCTCACATACGAAGAGATAGCACGTCTCAGAGCACACAGAGCGGGATTAGACGTAGGAAGACCTTTTACAGCCCCCTCGAGCCTCCTAGAGACGCAGACAAGCTCTTTTTAGTGTACATTTAAATTAACTTAGGCAGTGATCAGACTATGATAAGTTACTCCAGGGTAATAAATTGTTACAGGGGGGGGTGACTGGGGATTTGTCCAAAAATGATCTTTCTTTGCACTCAGATTGGATTAGGTTAAATTAGATTAGATTAGATTACTTGGGGGGACCTTCAGCCAGACTGGTCAGCTGATCGGCCTGTGACTGGTCCTCGCCAGTCAACAATAAATGCATTTCTTTGCACTCAGAAGCCAGCCATTCACTGCCCCTCCATTCGATTGAGACATTACTTGCCTTAAATTGAAAATGGCATTATAAGCGACACGAGGATGGTTTATGTCCATGTAATTTACTTTTGGTGGGGTAGACTCACGGCACTTCCGGCCAATGTATCTCCTTTTCCTTAATTGATGCAGGGAGTGCTTTGCTGCCTGCGTAATTTTTCTATTTCTTTTCTTTACTCTGCATACAATTTGACAGTGCAGTGGTTGAAGCTTATGCTTACCACCAAAACCCTAGTACAGAGGCTTTCCATGGGAAAACGCACAAGCCAACCAAACTCGCCAGCCATTTCACCGTCTCACTCAACTATTTTTGCAATGGTGTTTATTTATTTCAAGGACCAATTCATGATTTGTGATTTGGTGAGGCTATTGGTGGCCTGCTTTAAAGATTTTATGGTACATACAAAACTAGTGTTCACGCCTACAGCCGATAGAGCATGGTCCCCCTTGCTTGCTACGATGAAGGGGTAAGGGGTTACACAGCTATTTCCGCCAGCGAGGGCAGTTGAGCTATAGCATAAAAAGCCAGCTTCAAGAAGAGAAAGAGGCCAGACTGAACAAGACACCAGAAAAAGAAGCTAGAGGGAACATGAAACTGATGTATGTAGAAGAGAAAAATGAATAGAGAAAGAGAACGTTTGTTTTGAAGAAGCGCGAAGAGAAAGCATCATGGAGAACGAGAAAAAAAGCTGTTGGTATGTCTCAGAATGTGTGAGAATAAGAACCCCAGTCAGAAACAGGAAACAAGAGGCTGAGAGAGCCTCACAAAACCAGGAGTGCCAAGAGAACAAGTGCAGCGGAGCAGAAGAGAGAACCCCCTTGCTTGCTACGATGAAACTTAACTGCTTTGGATAGCTACAGTTTGATACCAAGTTTGACTGTAGCAAATAAGTACTAGCGGTCATATAATATAATCTTACTCATTTACCACAGCAATTAGCTATTACTTAAGCCGATCTCTGTATAATGAGTAACGCGGTCCTGGCTGGGTCCAGACGGGCAACTACTTGGAGTTTGGGGGAGTGGGTAAAAAATATTCCAATGGTGATATTAACTATGTTGCAGTTATAGTTCAGGAATGGTGGTGACAGAATCATGCCACTGCTCAAGAACAGTGAGTGCAATTTGGCTAAGCAAGATCATATAGCAACACGAGCTTAACGTAGCCCAGGTACCTTACAGAGTCAGTTTTCGTTTGATGCTACGTTAGTTCCAATGTTGATGCCATCGGCCCTCCTCTGTAAATTTCCTGAGGGACCTGAATCGCTGCGCTTTTATAGCTAAATGCATGGCTTATGCAAGTTATCTTTCTATGCAGGCGCCATTGATGGCACTTTTATCTAGTAAATTGATGGCACTTGAAACAAGCTTGACGTGAATGAGGTGGCATGCATTGTTTGTTAAAAAAGTGTTCCGCCATCATCATTGCTTGTTGATTCTCTCTTGGCGAGTTTACTTGTACGATCTAAATTTCTGTGCTATGTATGCATGGTGCTATGCGTTTTATACTCTAGGTATACAATTATGTTCAAGAAACTGGCTGATTAGGCCTGCTGAGTTGGAAGCTGATGGTTTTGCTTCATACGTGATGGTTTTAATAAGCACGCTCGTAGGAGCTGTCGATATGCGTGCCTTTGAAATAAGGGACAGCTTGCTGACTATACATGTTGAGAGTGCTTAATATGGGGCCACTGTAAACCACATTGACGTGATGCTTCCGTCCGTGCAGCCAAACCTAGCTAAACAAAAGGGGGGACGTCCAGCCAAGAGAAACATGAAACAAAAGAAAGAAGAGAAAGAATATAGTGCGTATATAGAGAAAAAATGGTTGCTTGAGGAAGCGCGAACAGAGAGCCAAGGAAACCGAGAAAAGACACTGCAAAGCATGAACAAAAATAACCGCTTGTTGATCAGAAAGCACGAAATGTGTGTCTGAGCCTCTGCAAACGTGATTAGATATTGAGGTTCGAGTTGAATTGTGCAAGGCAAAGCCTAAAACAAAATAATAATTTCATGCATGCCACAACATAGCAGTTAAGACATGCCTAGTGAACACCAGAAAATCTAAAACTCGAGAGGGTGCAAACGTGAACCTGGCTGCAATCGAGGACCCACAAGAATAGATTTCTGATGATCAGCATTATCAGTAATTACAGCATCCATGTGGAAGTAGCTAGACAGCAAGGCCATTTATTCAAGCTAGAAACACCCGTCACGGTGATCAAAGCAGAAAGTCAAGGTCTGAAGAGACGCAATTGGCTTCATGACTCAATTGTAGACAAATGTGGATTTTAAGAATGTCTAAGCTCATTAAAAAGTAGCAAATCCCCGGGACCTGACTCCACAGTAAATGAGGTCTTAAGACCGCTTCCTTTTCATACAAGTAACACCATCCACATGCTTTTCATTGTCATGTGGGCTACAGCAATCGCACCCAAAGACTGGAAAGTGAGTGACACGGTGCTCATCGACAAACACAAAGGACCAGAAACGGATTTAAACTCGCACAGGCCAGTAGGACTGGTCAACACTCTGTACAAGCTATGGACACGCATGATAACTAACGCGCTGTATAATTATGCCGAGTGCAATTCAATTTTGAGTTATGCACAAGCAAAAAGACTGCATTCATCAAACACAAAACGTAATCATGGCTCTGAAGATGCCAAGCTCTTCAAGCAAGACATATATGCACTCATAGTAGACTCCACATCGGCATTTAACACAACAGACCATGAAAAACTGCTATGGATCATGTATGACCTTGGGTTCCCAACAGATGCCATAGATGTGGTAAAAGATCTTTACATGGAAGCTGTACAAAAGTACGACTACCCTCAGAATTACACACAAAATCCATTCCTGCTGAAAGAGGAACTATGCAAGAAGACACCCTTTCCCTTCTTCTTTTCCTGATCTATATGAGCCACTTCTACGGTGGCTCCATGTAGGAGGAAGAGGATACGAGCATGGATGTACAAAGGACATACAACCCCAAACAGATCTAGAGCGCCTAGCTATTAGAGTTAGCAGCGGAGCCTTTGCTGATGACCTCATCTGTCTTTGCACCAAAATAGCAGATCTCCACGCACAAGCAGAAAAGCTACCCTTTTACTCGACTGGGCTGCCCTCATTGTCTCAGGGAAGAAGACAAAGGCGACAGGCCTAATCCACAATGCGGACAGGTACGGGAACACAAACAAAGAAGGTTTGCTAAAGAAGCAGCTCAAAGGTAAAATTATCGTCCAAGGACAAGCGGCACAATCTATCCGGTCCAATGAACCTTTTGCATACCAAGGATGTGCAGCTCACCATGAACCATGAACATAAACTGGAAACACGAACACATCCACCTGACGGAATATTGGAAGGGAAGGCTCGGGGGCCTAAGCGCATCATCCAGGCAAACCAGGCATATTCCTTTCCTGTCACGCCATGCACGATTGTAGAACTTAATCTCTGGGACCAAATGATTGCTCGTGTGCTTGTCAAAAAGCATAAGGTACCTAAATTTTTCTTAAGAGCCATGGTCAAGGAAGACTTACATAATTTTGGCATAGGGTCCCCATCTGTAAAGTACGATTTAACCATTTTGGGCCACTACACTACATTTGGCATCGAAGCCGAGGTTCTCGGTTCGAGTCCTCGGGCCCGCAAAACGTTGTTTTTGCGCACGCTTTACACTTAGCCGCACAACCTCCTAGTGGACTCCGTCTAAAAATTGAAAGCCTCTATCATGTAAAAACCGTACAGGTTTAGGCTGTTGTGATATGCTTCCGAGGACGCAAGCACTTGAGGGTGGGGCGAATGTAACATGCAAAAGTAAAGTACAATTTACTTATCGCTCATTCATCCGGTTAACCATTTTGGGCCACTACACTACACCATCTGTGGCTGTCAATAATATAGCCGGTATACAAATGCTCTGATTGATAGCCTCTATGATACAAAGTCAAGGTATGGCAGGGGGCTGGTGTTCTGTCACATCTCACAAACGGGACACTAGGATCTCAGTCGCCTGGATAATTAAAAATCAGCTAAAGTATAATATGCGGACAAGACAACTCATGACGTACATAAGAGCCAAATGCGTCTGGTCAAAGGTGTAAAAAAAGCGCCCTTGCTTAATGAACTATTTAAGCTTATCATCCCTAAATTATTCCTAGGTGGCACAGCTCCCTCTTCTCCATTCTCCAAGCTAGTGCAAGCCATTACACAGCCCCTCATGGCACTGGGCATAAGCAGGATAGTGAAAGAAAAACAACTAGTTGCTTAAAGTAGACTAACAGTCCTGGTGAACGAAGAGTTAGAACCTGCAGAGGCAGAAATTGTTGTCAAACAACTCCCCAGTCATAAGAACAAGGAAACCTGCATATGTATAGAGAAAAGAATCATCAACACCAATACTGCCCAGATAACTGCATTGGACTCAAGCAACAACACACTAGATGCCTTGCCTGCCACCTGGACATGGAAAAATATTTCTGAGCTACGCCATCAAGCGCTACACCCAACAGAAACCAGCTCCACACGCGTACCATTCAGGCAGGCCACGAGGGCAGTTGCACAACCAGATTAATCATGCACAACCCCCCAACATCACTAATAACCATCAAAGAATTTAGCAAGCCAGATGCAATTATAGTTACTCCAACCCAGCAACCACGCCCCAAACAAAGCCCAAGAAACACGTATCAAACTAGGTCTGCCAATAATGCAAGAGTTGCCCGTGATTATCTAGCAGATGGCGCTGCCAATCCATACCTCCTGGCTATGAAACCAAGAGAGATACAACCAAACAAACGCGGCACATATTAATAAAAGTACTGCCCAACAAGCAGGAAAGGCACGCGAACATTTTAAGCTGCTAATCCCTCGCTTATTCGGACACCGTAAAACCCTTCACACCGTCCTGCTAGGAGCAACAGGCACCATTTACAGCAGCCACACAAGGAACCCACTCCACAACCTCAGAGTTACTGGTCTACATGCCACAGCTTTCATATGAGTTTCATTCCGCAACATATATCATACAGATGAGGCAGACGAGACATTGAATACAAGCCCCACAAATATCTGAGCAATACTCCTGGCGATGTGCAGGCTTCTGCCTCCCAACCACCTGATCCCCACTGAAATGCTTCTCCTGTTTTTAATCTCCAGGTGGGATGTTGTGTGTCTCTGTATCCATTGGATGGTGCAGAACAGAAAACTGCATCCTTTCCTAATCCATGCCGGTAGTGTTTTTACACTGTCTTGCGTTCTTTTTTTTCTTAGGCAGCAAGGCACTGCAACAGATCTGACTGAATTGCCAGCAGGTTGGCGTTTCCAGGCTGGTACTCACAGCATTTGTTCAAGAGACAAGTCCCCCTCCTCCTCCTCCTGCCAGATCTGTTGCAGTGCCTGCTTTTATTTCTGAAATCCGTACTTAAGTGGAAGCTTTCACCGGGAGAGCACTTTAAATTACAATCTAACCCACACCTCCCGGGCTTGCTAGCATCGATTGGGTGTCCTGGGCTTCTTCGCCGTCGTTAAAAGCCAGTTAGGTCTCACGGTGCGCAACCGGTCCGTGGAGGGGGTTTTGAACCGGGTCCCTGGGGGGGTTGGTGCACACCGGACCAGCCGAGACAGGGGGTCGAGCGAGGGCTGCCCTAGCTTAGATAGACCGTCAACGGACCAATTGTTAATGTGTGAGGACGAGCGGAGCTTTTTATACATCAATTTCCCACTACCTTTAAACAAATGT
>Ga0307942_1001783_pt1 | contig 17369 bp, 19 predicted proteins | sample OrgLakmetagen175_FD_201846 | JGI IMG/M metagenome (GOLD analysis project Ga0307942, IMG submission 201846) | Saline water microbial communities from Organic Lake, Antarctica - #175 | ecosystem: Environmental > Aquatic > Non-marine Saline and Alkaline > Saline | place: Antarctica: Organic Lake... | reverse complement strand
ACACTCTCTCTCTCACACACACACACATTTTCTCACACACACACACACACACACACACACACACACACACACACACACACACACACACACACACACACACACACACACACACACGCGCTTACACACACACGCACGCACACATATACGCACACACATAAACATACGCACACATACACACACAAAAAAAACACACGCACACTCACACGCGCACACACACACACATATCCGCAAGCACACACGCATACACGCATGCACGCACGCACACACGCACACATGCGTACGTGCACCTTGGCCTGCTAGCCAAACAGAACCTCCTATTGCAGGGGGGGGGTTGTGCCCAGAGCTTATTGCTAACAAACCCAACTGAACTATGCACAAGCCGGCTGGTGACATATGTGCAAGAGCATCACATTGCTGTCCTTCTGGAGACTCGTGTGGACGACTTGACACTCCTCAGTTCCCAACTGCGCGCACACACACACACACACACATACACACACACACACAATTTGCTACCACAACGATGTCGAGACTGGGGGGAGGAGAGGTCAGGGGGTGGCCATTTTTATCCACAACAGTCTCGCGGAGGGTCTCTGATGTTTATCAAGCTGTCTGGATTTACATCAATGGGTAAGTTTTTGAAATTCAGGATAGAGTGCTTTTGGGGGCTGTGTACATTAATCCTCGCTCTTCTTCACGTTCTGAGGCTGAGATCTCCCAAATGCTCTCACACATGCAACATGATGTATATGAAGCACTAAGCGATAGCCAACATATGATTCTGGTGGGAGACTTCAATGCACATTTAAACAATTTTCCTGACCATTTTCCTGAGGGGCAAGTTGCCATGCTCTCCAGATTTCCTGAACTAGGCACTACACGTTTGGGGCAGTACAAAGGCCGAGCTAACACAGCCGGCAGATGCTTGAGGGACATTGCGCTTGAAACTCCTCTCATTTTGACCACGGGCAGGGGAAAGGGGGACAATGGGCAGCCCACCTTTGGTCACAATCCTCCTTTTAACCCATCACGGACTGAACACATCCTGATGTCCACTGCCCTTTTTTTGTGCTGCAAACAAAGCAGCGTAATACATGAACTTGACTCAGCAGACCACAGGCCATTTGTTTGCCACTTCTTGCCAGTGTTCGTTACCTGCACATTGATAGGTCAGGTTCTGAGAAGAGGGAAAGGAAAATATATGGTTTGGAGGGGTGAGCACAAAGCCGCATTTGTTACACACATGCTTGAAAACGAGACTGTCCTACAATCTTTTCGGGACTCTGTACGCGATCAAGAACATCAATCCTGCTACAAACACTTCCTAGGCCTCATTGCGCTTGCTGCTGATGCCACTGGTATGACAGCAAGACAAATGTCGCGCAGAATGCAGCTGGGCCTTCCCATGGCCCCTTGGTATGACGCAACGTGCCGTGATCACAAAAGACGTATCAGATGGAACAAAAAAACAACCAACCTTTTGCTGAGCTGCAACAACAATACTCTACTTACTGCAGACTGAGGAAAAAACAATTAAAAAAGAGAAGGCAGATGAGATGGATGGACTCATTGACGCTCGCAGCCCAGAGGTGTACAAGCTGATGACTGCAAACAAACGGTCTGACATTTCTCCCATTTCTGCTGAGTCATGGACTGAGCACCTTCACTCACATATTGTGCAACCACAAGTGAGTGTTCCTGACGTGCTACCTAGACGATCCAACCTACCTACACGGCATCAGCTACTCAGTGACCAGTTACGATCTGGACAACAAGTTTCTCCTGACATTGCAGTCCCACTCGGCCCTGGTAGCAGGTACAGGAGCATGAGCACTACCTTTCAACGCAGCAATGAGCACGCACCGGTATACGAGCTACTTCCCATACATACTCTGGCTACCACTGTCCAGAAAAACATTTCAAACATGAGCGTACAGTCCAGCCCAGGTTTTGATCCGTCCTCTACTCCTTTCATCAAGCACGCAGAAACTATTCAGGATGATCGTGGTAAGAAATGACACACAGAAAACGTTCGACTTCGAAGTAGATTAATCCCCTTCTTACTGACTTGTTCCATCTGTTCCTGTTAGACGGTGTCACCCCACATCTTTGGAACAGAGTCATAATTACGCCTCTACACAAAAAAGGTCCAACTACGTCCCCCCGAAATTATCGTTTGCTGGCTATCAATGGTTGTATCTATAAACTTTTTGCAAGCGTGGTCAGGGACTTGCTGACGGACTGGGCTCTTGCTGAACATCAAATACCAGACTCTCAATTTGGTTTCTGCCCCACAAGGAACACCAACCAACCCCTCTTTATTCTTTGCCACATTCTCGCGACTGCTAGATAGGAAAAATTGAAGGTGTACACTGCTTTCCTGGACCTCTTGCTGCCTACGGCAGTGTTCCAAGAGAGAAGCTTTGGAGACACTTGCAAAAAATTAAGACTCCGCAGTATTTGAGAGATATCATCCAAACCATGTACACAGGATGCCTCTACCTTCTAATTGATGGCGACAAAACTTCCGAGGAGGTTGCGCCCAACAGAGGCTTGAAACAGGGCTGTCCTCTGAGTCCCCTTCTCTACTCCCTTAATAACAATGACATAGACAAATTCTTGACTGTACATAGAGGTGCTGCCACTGCCCTGGATTGAGTTAAAATCCCTCACTGTGATTATGCTGATGACATTGCTCTCACTTCAAACATGGCTGAAAATCTGCAACTCCAACTGAACAAATTCTATGACTAAACACGTTTCAAAGGGCTCAAGCTCAACACTGACAAAACGAAAGTCATGGTCTTCTTCAGAAAAGGTAACTCTGCAATTCCCACCTTCACGTACGACGGCACAGGAACTTGTCACTGAATTCAAATACCTTGGAATCACTCTTACTCGTGATGGAAGCATGCTCACAGCTACTGAGAAGATGGCAGACAACTTCAGGTCTGCCATTGCCAGAGTTTACAGAATTGGTGACAGCAAGGGTATGCTATGGCTTTTCCAGGTCTTTGCTTTGACAGCTGGTCTGTACGGCTGTCAAGTATGGCCCACTTTTTCTCTGACAAATGATTCCTCAAAAATCACCTCCACACATATCCTTCACCTGGGCTTCCTGAAAAGACTCCTGGGTGTCAAGAAAGGTACTATACTCACAGCGTGCGTGCTCCGCGAAACAAGTCAGATGCCCATTTGTTTCTATTGGTTCAGATGCATCATACGATTCTGGTACAGTTTACTCTCTTCAAACAATCCTCTTCTTGAGAAAGTTGTGCAGGCTGACTTTCTCATTGCAAATAGAAGCGATATAGACTAATCAGGTTCTGCTATCAACAGCTTTTTTCTCGTTCTCCTTGATGCTTTCTCTTCGCCCTTCTTCAAAACAAACATTCTCTTTCTCTATACACTTTTCTCTTCTACATACATCTGTATCATGTTTCCTCTAGCTTCTGGTTCTTTTGTTTAGCCAGGTGTAGTTTCTCCACATCTCAGCAATTTTAAACGCCATACAATCTCGCGAGTCTATCAATTTGAAGCAGATTGAGCTCACTTTGCACGAACATATCATTGGGAGCTGGAGAGAACTTGATAATTTGACACCACATGATAATCACCATTCCAACAGAATTATGAGGACTTATCACACACATTTTGGTGTACCTTTTGGGATTGCTCCTGGCTGGTGAGATGACAGAAAAAGAAATCATAAGCCTGTGTTACCTATCTACCTTCGCTTGGATATTTCCAACAATCTCAGCCGTGCACTTTCTTGCCTTCGCCTTTCTGGCCATAACTTTCTGGTCCAAAATGCGTCATAACAGGAATAGAAGGCCTTATGAGCTCAGGATCTGTGACAAATGTGACCGGCACTCTGTTCAGGATGAGGAACACATTTTGCTGGACTGTCCGCATGAGCATCTCGTTAGCTTCCGCACACAGCACCGCCAGCTGGTCTTCCCACCTCAATATGAAGATAGCCAGACTCGTTTGAGGACTTTTTGAACCAACCAGATATATGTGGTGTGGCCTCTTTTGTGGTTGAGTGCCTAGCCCTTTTCCCTTGATTATTTCTAGCGTCTTTTTTGTTTGGTTTCAGGCTTTTTCCAAGCTTCCGCTCAGATGCCCCCCAGAGGCATATATAGCGATGTAACCTTACCTTACCTCACCTTACCTTATTACTCACAACACCTGGAAACAAGTTATCATCATGCGATAGCGGCTCCAACTCAGTAGCGCATTGCTGAAACCTGCCTTAAGTCTGCTGGGTGAGAAGTGGATTACCACTCCGCCAGACGAGTGACGGGAACTAGAAGCGGAAATTTACGTTTCCAAGCTAGTTGTTTTTTACAAACAGGCTCGCAGTCACATGTCTTACCTGAAGCCCATCATCGGTGATCCTTGTAGCCTACTAAACCTTTTACCGAAATTCTGCAGTCCCAATTTGCTTTACGTCTTTACAATCAGCTTTGTCTTTACAATCAGGAGCCTTAAAAGAGATTATTTGCGTTACCTGCTTGGAGTGGCTTTTGACAAGTACCTGAACTTGCACCTTGCTGCAACCCAACGCTTTTGAGGCCTTTGAATGCAGATATATGCTATATGAAAGAGTCAGTTGTGAGGAAAGTATAGACTAGAGATCTCTGATATGCCACATGCTATGCAGGTTGTGGCATTTAATGAGAGTTTGAGAGAAAAAGCTACTCAGCACATTGATGCGGCACACACAAATGTTAGCAAACGGCAACAAAAATTAAGAACTGGTTGATTTCTTTATAGTTCTATTTTGCTTGCATCGTGAGATGCGTATGGCTCTGTCATTATTACCTAAAGAAAGAAGGAAAGACTCTAAAAACATAGAATTCACCCTTCCATTGAAACCCAAGGTAAGTGTAATATTTGGGATCCATATCCACCTGGTGGTAACCGCTGGCAAGGTCAAGAGAAAACATGAGGTAAGCAAGGTCTGCCAGGTCAGTCAGTAGATTGAGGGGCCATGCGAAAAGAAGGTACCATCAGAAATTGATTCACGTGTCTAAGGTCCAAGATCAAACGTTGTTTGCCATTTGATCTAGTTACAACGTTCAAGGGGGACACATATTTAGGCTGGGTATGCCACTTCATTATAGCATTTGCGTGGAGAAGGTCAATTATGGAAGACGCGACAAAATCGCTGCAGGCCAGTGCCTCTTTGTGATTTTTCTTGGAAGAAAGGTGGTGCTGGGCTTGGGATAAAGGACCAAAATAAGGGGAAGCCATGCTGCACCCACTGAAGTACCCACTTGTCTGAACAATTTTCAACCACCAAGAACAATGCCGTTTCAGCCCATTATAAGAAAGCAGTGACGTATCACAAATGGTTTGGGAGTTCTGAGAGTGGTCCTAGAAGTTCTTCATTTTCTATCCCCTCCTACTTGTACAAGGATTTGGACAAACATGTGTTGAGGAATTTCAGCAGGTTCAGATTGCGTGCACACCATTTGAGAGTGGAGTCTTGCAAATGGCATGGTGGTTCTAGCATTTGTGATAAATGTGAGTGTGGAGAAGTTCAAGATGAGAAGCATGTGCTTTTCTTTTGCAAGTGTGCTGAAGTGTGCGAGCTGCGCATGAGATACAGAGACCTTTTTGAAGGAATGTTGAAGACTTTGCATGCGTTTGCTCCTTCGAGCTCTGAATTTATTCCTTTCTTGGCTTGTCATCACAGTATCACTGATTTTGAGATCAATGTATTCCTGAATCAAGACTCATACAGACTCCTCAAGTTTGTGTCAGATTTAGTTTCAATTTTTGACACTGGTTGATATTGTTTCACCAGCCAATTGCCATCAGCCAGAGTCTCGGGCTGTAGTCCATCCTTATAACCCCCCTTCAACCCATTTGAAGACGGAACTGCCGGCTTTGCTGGGCCTGCATCAAAGAAAAGTGAAAAGGAAGCCCAAGCCCTGAAATATGGGAAGGTTACATACACGTTCTTTGGGGCAAGAAAATTAAGATAATAAATAATAACAAGGTCAAGGTGATATCAAAGTGGTAGGCCCTGGGCCTTTGTGGTGCCTGGCACCTTGCAGGCCTGGCCTGGATGAGATCAAGGATCAAGGGAATTAATTATGCTAATTCAGGCCTGGCCTGGATCAGTTGTGAACATGTGGGGCAGGCCCTGGGCCTCCACGGTGCCTGGCACCTTTCAGGCCTGGCCTGGAAAAAGTACCTAATAAAGAGAATTAGTTCCTGGGTGCATAGTGGTACCAGAAATGAAATTGCCTCAAGAGGTTTGTAGGAATGAAAGTAATAAAAAATTATGTGTGTCCAAAGTTTCCCAAATCAGCGTGGAGTGCCGTTAAAATTGTTGTAGCCGTTGTACCCTGGCCTACGGAAACCGTTTGCAGCAGATTGGTTGTGGCCATGTGTGTGTGCACCAGACGTGTAAGGTGGGCCACTACGATTCCCTCCCGCATGACCATTAACTTTAGGGGGTGGAGCGGGGGGCGGCATAGGAAAAGATTGCTGAAAAGTAGGGGCCGGGTGGAGTGGTGCATTATAATGTTGTTGAGGCAAGGAGTGGTTCAAAGTCTGAGTGGTAAAAGGTGGGCGGCGTTTGGGAAGAAAGGGAACAGGTGCTTTACTGACATCACCAGCCTTCGCGCCCAACTTCTTAACAAATTTCTTTGTACTGGATGGCAGGTGACTGTGGTTTAGTGCATTGTCGAGTATGCCCCAACCGTATGTCGCTCCAAAAAAGAGATGATTAGATTGCTTCTCAAGCACCCTCAGCACACCTTGGATCTCTGCCACCACTTTCTTGGCAGTCTTGTGTGGAGCACCCGCTTTCGGACGTTGTTAAGGTTGGACTCGGCGTGCTTGCGTGCCCTGTGTAGCGGCTTGTTGAGCTCAACTAACCTGTCATGCCTCTCTTTTGCTGGACGTTTGAGGTTCAGAATATGTTTTGAAGCCAGCTTCACTTTGAACTTCTTCTTGCTCTTGTTCTTGCGGTGATAGGCAGAGTTGGAGTTGGTATCAGATTTAGAAGAAGAGGAAGAAGAGGAAAACGAAGATGACGAGTCAGAGTCAGAAGAGGAATGCTTGCGTTTGTGATTCTTGCTGCGCTTCTTGGACTTCTTGGACCGTTTCTTCTTATTAGCTTCTTTGTTTCTTTGGGCAGGGCGCGCATCAGGTTCAGGTTCCTCAGTGCCATCCTCATTGCCGTTCTCCCCATCAGGAGCAATATCAACTTCTTTGTGCATATATCCATCATCTCTACCACGGCTCCTAGTCCTCGGTCTGGAAGGTGGAAAAGGGGGGAGAACATCGATATCAACAACAACATTGCTACCAGGTTGCTGTACATTACCACAACCACCACCACGACCACCAAGACTACCACGACCACTCCTCCCTGACATGAACAAAATTGATTGCCGCAGCAGTGATAGAGGGGAAAGCGTCAAAGAATTCTCATCGTCCCGCAAGTCGTAGGAGTCGTCTTCGCTAAGAAGGATAGCCCAGAACATAACCAGCATCACCGAAGCGAGAAAGTACGTGGGGCTCATCACACGGTCCCAAAAGTCAGGCGCAAAAAGGCGCGTGTCAAACGTAAGCCCAGATTCAATGACGGCGGCCCCCGACGATGAGTCCCCAAGCCAGGGATACGACGTGTGCTCTCATGAAACTCAACAGGGTCGATGAAAAGGTCAGCGTGGTGTGGACAAAGGTGCGGGAGAGGAGGAGGTAAGTGTCAGCGGCGGCAAGAACAAAAGCGAGTGCCCCGCCGTGTACTTCAAGCCAGGTTGAAGCCTCCTCCATCAGAGCTGTAGCGAGCCCACCAGCGAACATTGCGACAGAGTCAAGAGTCTCAAGCGTCAGGAGCGAGAAAAGCCATGAGACAAGGGCCCACAGGCCGTGGGTCGAGAATTGGGGCGCATAGCGCCTTGCAGGAAGCAACCTAGAATAGAAGTATGTTCAAGAGAGAGTTGTGTTTTCTAAGGAATAAAAAGAATGGAGAAATGAAGCAGAAACCGGAGAAAACCAGAAAATGAGGACATCTCACTTTATGCTACACTACAAGAACCTGAGTTCAGGTGTTTTACACTGATCTCATAAGTTCACTTACTAAATCAAGTCAGCAAAAACGTACGTGTTTTATATGGAGAATAAATAAATAAATCAATCCTCGAGAGGCAAACTATCCATCTTTTACTCGCCCTCCTTTGCGCTCTCACTACTGGAATTGCTATGAAGGCATTTGGGCCTTGACTTCCCTTGGAGTGGCCTCTTGCTACGTACCATTGAACAATGCCGCCGCAACTTCTCCAAATCAAAGGAACCATTGCAGTGCTCCATCATCTCGGCCACCATGCTGTTGGACAAGCGCATAGCATAGGATTTCTCTGCCACAGCTTCAAAGCGAGCGAGCAGGCCAATCCACAATGGCTCATCCCTTATCAAGATCAGTTGTTGCTGCGCGGCAGGGAGTGAAGTATAAAACCCTGTTCCGTGTGATACATGGGTGTTAACTTACATCAAGTGGTGGCGTACAGGTGTACGTGTCTTGGTTGTCATGCCAGCAATCCATAAATGCTACGACGCGGCATCCAGCATGATCGCAACAATTGGCTAGCAAGATAGGTATGGGGATCCAGCTAAGCTCATTGCCAGAGTCTAACGAAAAGCAACTCACCTGCAAAAATCTGATCAGGTGCCACAGATACAGTTCAGGGTCACCGTTTTTTGTCACTTGGAGAGAAGCAGCACGGGTCATATCAGGCTTGAACTGAGTGCTGGCGACATCCTGAGTGCAATAGAACAAAAATGGGAAAAGGGGTAAGGATATCATAAGCAGCCTCCGTCCTTTAAAAGAAGTAATTCCAGGCCAGTCACCTGCGCTAGATTTTAAAGCAAGCACACGCACATACAAAATTGCACTTACACATACATATGACTAAGGATGTACCAGCCTCTAGTCGAGGCTCGACGAGGTCGAGCCTTGTCAAGCCTCGACATCACTGCTGTCAAAGCCTAGACGGCAAATACAATGTCCATTTTTTGGGGGAAATCAGGGGGCATTCCCTGGAAATTTCTAAAATCGGAAATATTTGAACGCATTTTTTGTATAATAAAGTATTTTTGTGTATTGTAATCGTGAAAAATGGCACATCACGATGTCACAGTCTTGTTCAGGGAATTGTCAGACTTTTATTTCTCGACGCCCAAAAATGGGCAGCAAATTTATACATTATTTTCTTAATATAGAGGGGGGTGCCGCCCGCCCAAATTTCGACTTGACAAAGGACTCACACTTTTTTTGTTTTTCCTTTTTACACGCCTTCATTGCCTGTCTGTGCAACCCTGAAGACCTTTGTCCATTTGTCTAATTTTTTTGGTCTAACCCCCTTCTGCACAGAGCTCCACTGCCTTCACAGTCAGAAACTACCAGATACAACCTTTGACCTTGCCGGATTTTGCAAATCAGTCCAGGCATCTATATCAAAAGACGCTTCAGTCCTCCAGGCCAAATTCTGCATGGGGCGCTTATGCCTCTGTCATTGCCAGAGCTTCCCAAAATTTATTCAAGTTCATAACTGCGCTGTAAAATAACAGTTCATAACAGTGGCATTAAACTGCATCAAAAAGTGTCCGGCCAAAAATTCCTCCTCGCCGGTCTCCATGCAGCCACAGATAATGACGACGTATAATAGCTGCACAGTCTCTGAACGGAATTGAGTAAGAATCAAAACAGTAAATTCTGCATTTTGACGCCGTCACAACGTGCCACTTTCCAGACCTTATCGCTGTCAAAACTTCGATCACAGCTGGCCGCAAAACTGGACACATAGACAAGGGTGAGGCCAGTTTGATTGTCGACAGAATCTTACGCGGAACAGACGCCTGGCCACGGAGCCATTCAGGCCCAAAGTCCTTCCAACAGATTCGATTAAAACCAACCCTAGCACAAAATTCTGAGGAAAATTGGGTATTATCAAATACCGTAGGTTTACAATTTTTGATTCTAGTTCGTGAGGGGGTCTGGGGATTTATTATCGAGTTCGAATCCAGTTCGGGCAGGCTCTGTCGGGAATTAATTTGTAATTTCAAGCCCACTGTTGGCTGCTGCTGTGCAGGCTAATGGGCAGACTGCCCATTGGCTGCATGGGGTGAACCACAGCTGAGTGCTTGCATGTGTGCTTCCCTCAATCAGAGAAGCAACCCTCTCTTACCCACTTGCCATCTTCACTAACTCTGTGTGGATGCCCCAGAGGAAGGGCATGAAGGGGCTGTGAGAGGAGGGGGCTTGCTCTTGGAGCGAGCAGCATGCATGGGCACCCCACGGGCCTCTTCATCACTGCCTCGCCCCTTGCCTTGCTTCTTGCTTCTGCCAGCTCCGTGAGCGGCCTCTCCCTCTGCAGCTTCTCATGGTCCCTCTGCTGAGCAGCCAGCCTCTCAGCTGGGGACAGGGGCTCCAAAAACGGGTCAGGGGTTTACAACCAGGGCACGCTGGGAGCTCATTTTGAAAAGCACCCTCAAAAACGCTCTAAACCACTAAAAATAATTAATCTAACACTTCGAATTCAGTTCGGAGAGAGCCCCGAGAATTATTTAAAACTTTCGTTTTTTTGCCAAATAATTATTCAATTTCCGAAGTGATCGTGAACCTACGGTATTATCAAAATAATTGGAACTTGTTTCCGGCCAATCTGCTGCGCGTATGCCTGTCCAGGCAATGCACTATGAGAGATTATCCAAACATTTCCTACAGCCCTTTGTAATCTGGTCTCTCCACGATAATTAGTTATGAATAGTCTTCTATGTCAGAAATTTGGATATAAACTCCAGAAAAATTTGCGGCTCAATCCGCGCAAGTTTCATAGTTCTCTAACCGTAATGCATCAATCAGGGCCTATATCGACGAGCCTCGCCCTCGACGACGCTCGTCAAGCCTTGCTGGCAAAATCATACACCCTAGTTACCCATGCTTACCACCACACACACACACACACACACACACACACACACACACACACATAAGACACATGCATTCAAGTGCACTCTTACATATACCACATACCTGAAAGGCATCAACCGTCTCGTTCAGATCCTGCCGAGCAGGTTGCACCCCAGCGTTGTACTGCCAAGTGTGGCAGCATTTGGTAAGCCCTTTGTACATGCTGCGCACAAGCTCAGGCCGCTGCACTTCTCTTTGCATTGCCCTTTGCAAACCTTGCTTGATAAGAGCAGCCACGCTTCCCATGCTGCAATCAACAGGCCACATGTGTTAGGCCACAGAGTTGCGTGTTACCCTCAATGGAAGCATGAGGGCGCCCGGAAGCTAAGTTGGCTGCTGCAAGGTCTGATCACATATGCATCTAAGGAATAAGGGGAGATGCATTCAAACAGACAGTTTGGAGGGCAAACACGTATTTTCTTTGTAGGAGGGGTTAGAAAAGACTGCTGCGTGTCCTTAATTCCATCATCCAGGTGCCACCAATCCCCCCTGCTGCTCACTAACCTTGAAATACTATTTCTGGAAGACTTCACGTGGGCCATCCACACGGCCAGCAAGGCTAAAAGCTGAGAGCTGCGTGATGCCTGCAGCACAACGGTGGTACGTCACATCACAGTTGTGTAATTTTAGATTGTAGGAGGCTACTGAAACAACCTATCTGCCACAGGAGGCTACTGACACAACCGATCTGCCACACATCTGACACAGCTTATGTGCCACACATTCGACATACAACTGAATCCCTGCGTTTTATTTATAAGCCAAGATGTAAATGTAGATACCTTTGAAGCCATGAGGTCAATTGTTAGCAGGCGTCCATGCCACGCTGGTGCTGCAAGAGCATAAGAGCAGTGAAAGTCGTTGTGTCAGGTTGTGTCTGCTGCTTGCAATGGACTGGCGTGTTGCAGAGCAACTCTCCCCACTTGAACAAGTATCCTTTTGCTTCCTATACAAAGGCTTTGAAAACTCCTGCAGCAACTCACAAAGAGGTTCTTGGTCGTTGTCATCAGCCTGTAAGCATGGCCCTTCTGTTGTGTGAAGTATCTGATTAGGTCTGGTAACGTTGACAGACAGCGTGTGCAACGCCCGCTTATGCTTCAGAGCAATCCACACCTGCTGGCACACACAAACACGTCCCTATTTTTGACACACACATGCTGCAGAACATACTACAACATCATTTTCTAATCCACGCTAGTGGTGCCTGCATTTTTTGCTTGTTTGCCAGACACCTGTTTGTACAAGCTCTGGGCGATCATGGGCAATCCTCAGCTAGGCAAAGGAACTGGCAGAACCTCAGCAAACACCCATGACTAGCAGGCATGTCACATAGGTCAAGTAAATCATCAGCAAAGCATGGACATTGATGGTAGATTTTAGCAGTGAACCGCACAGTCGAGTTCAAGAAGCGTGCACCAACCATTCTGCTCATAAATCCTGCACTCGCTCCATGCCTCATAGTTGACACGTGCGTGCACATCAGTAATTATACAACATGGTAGGAATCCAAGGCTAGCTCGATTGCAATTGCTGAGCGCTGCAGGCTGTTTTCATGCACAGCATTGGTTTGTGTGAGAAAATGACCCAGGAGTCACCATACGCAGCGCCAATGTGCCTTTTCCCATTGTTTTTTTTCGACTTTTGCTTGAACACCCCCCTTGTCAATTCTTCAAAAATAAAAAGGGAGTAGAGGGCATTGACCAGCCATGCTGTACATCATGTGGCACGCCGGATGGAAGAAGCGTAAATATGCTCTGTACACGACCGTGTGTGTATGGTAATGCCCCTGTCCCAATTACGTCCGCTTTCAAAGGCATACAAAAAAAGGAAATCATTTTGAACTTGACTCACAACTGCTGACTGTCCTTACCTCGTAGAGCATCCACGTTGACTGACAGACTGACATGCTGGGATCCAGAATAACACACACTCTCCCTATGCAACGAATGATCTTTGCTGTTTTGGCGATCTCCACCCTTGCTTGCTCCTGCTCCTCTTCATGGGTCAGCTGTCCTTTGAGCTGTGTTACAATTGTAAATCCCGAGCATTGAGGTATTTTGAACTGTGCTGCAAGCCATAGAAAACGCTGCAGTATAGAACAAGGAATAACCTTTGTAAATAGCAAGATTCAATTGGTCTAACCTCACCTAGTCTATGCTCCCGACCTAAACTTAATCATAAGGTAAAGGCTGACAAGACAATTTGTTTTCTTGGAATTAGCTTTCAAGCTTTTATACCATTGCAGAGCATAGATGTTAACAAATGGCGCAATAGCATTGCAATTAATCAGAATATCAGCTACAGACAACGGCTGTAAGCTGTGACACGTGGTTTTGCGCTTGGAACAACCAAGCTAACTGCCACAAGCGTCTCGAGCGCTAATTGTTCCCGATTAAAGAGGTTGAGGGGTGGGAGAGACATGGCAGACGCATCTTTTGGCACAAAGAAGCCCCTATTTCCTATTTAGACGTGTCAGTTGTAAAGTCGACCAAGGACGGTCTGCTAAAAACAGGCAAAAATGTAGAGGCATGATAAGCAGGATGAAACGAGGCATGGTATGAGAAGTGTAGAGAAAGACAGACCATTGTTAGCTAAGGTAGTTGAGCATTCGATGCAGATTCAGTGTGTTAAGAACAAAGGTCAAACAAGCCTGCACCACTTCACAGGTGCATGTTGTCATCACAAAGTACGCTTACCTGGCCGTGAGCAATGGAGAAGGGCGCAATCCAAACAAAGAATCCAGATATTTGCTCTTTCTCCTTCCGCAGGTATGCTTGCATTGAGCTTTGTAAAGGATCTGATAGGAGCCTGAGAACAAAGGATGTCCATACATGCAATGCTTTTCATCAATTACAGGAGCATTTGATTACGCATTGCGTAAATACAAGCGTTTTAAGGAGTAGTGCGACACTCTGTTCACTTTGTTAAGCTTGTATATATATGCAGGTAGAAGACCGCTCCTAAATATGTTTTTGAATGGGGCGGTGATCCATAATCGTATCTAAATCTTGCTTACTTGCAAAAGCAAGGAGATCACACGCAGGATATGATTGATGCACAGCAACGCTCAGAAGTCACATTGCAACTGAGCATCAACAAGACGTACGCATTTCTTTGGTACAAACCGAAAGCGTCCTAGCAGGAAACCTAGCATACAAGGATAAGTTACAGCTCCCTGCCTCATTCCCTCCAAATTTAACACCGGCAAACCTAACACTTCAATCAAATTACTACTGCCTTTCTGAAAATATGTCACCTGGATGATTTCATTGTTCCCGGCTTTGCACCAGCGTGAGTGGGTGAGGCCTCGCTCGGCCTACGGACGATGCTTGGCAGCAGTGGCAGTGACAAAGACTTTGATAGGCTGCCCTGATTGCTTACAAAGGTTGGAAAGACTTTGAGGTTCTGCTGCCGCTCTACCTCCTCAGTCAAAGAGGGACCCCTATCGCAGTGCTGCACGGAAGCTTGTTGCTCTACCGGTGGCCGACGTACGCCTGCTTTCTTGCCCACAATTGGGTTGACAGAATGGTCCTGCTTGCAAGCTCTGTTTGCTTGCTCTTGCGCACTGTCTGAACTAAGCTCTTCAGCACCCATCACTCGAAGAGGCCTGTCTCTGACACCCATCAACTGCAAGCACAAAAAGCATGCAAATTTGCCAGAGGGGGTAATCTGAGGCCCCAAATGGGGGTGTTTTTCAATGTGAATTGAGGGGCCCCCAACTTTCTGATTCTAAGTTTAGCACCCAAAGGTAGGGCTGATAGCACCTGAGCTTGAAATCAGCAAATAGGGGGGCTCACGTCTAATTGCCCGCGACATGGACCCCACTTTTTACCACAAATTCTTCATACCAGATCGCCCACTGCACCAATCTGGGATATTATCTATGGTATAAAATCCTTTTTAGCAAAGAATATCATTGCAATAAAAATGAAAGAAAACGGCTGAGTGGTTGGTGTTTATGAGGATTTGAGCCATTTTCCCATTGTAATCACCACATTTGGGTTTTCATGCACCATGTGTGCTTAATCCAGTCTATCTCAGCACGCAAGCGACCCACATAAAACTGGGCACATGCTCGGGTAGCTCTCAATGCCAGCTACACTTTGGTACTAAAATGGTGTCGATCGGATGAAGTGGCTATGAGTGGCTGCCTTCTGAATGCAAAAATGCACATTTTCAGGCATTTCCTCCGTTGATCCCCTCTGGAAATTTGCTCAACACATGATAATTTAACCCCCCCTGTATTGAACAGGGCAGGATATAATGCATCCATTCACACAGGGTACACTTCGAAACCCATAGCTAACTCATCGCACCAGCATCGAACCCCCTAGCTAATTTGTCACATCCGTATATGCCTTACCAGTTAAGACCAGACTTGCACTGTGCAATACATAAAAACATCCAGATCAGCCACTAAGCTGGCCCAACTTGCCCACACCTGCTGGCGCTCTTCGTGGTTCTTGATCAGCAGCCGCTTGGCGCCCCCCTTCCTCGTTTCTGCGGTCACGGCATAGGCTTCTTTGGCGCTGGCAGCATGTGGCTGCTTCCTGAGTGCCTGTTGTTTGTAGCAGGACAGGATTGAGGGCCTCAGCATCTCAGGTGTAAGAGCAGACGCTGTCGTTCTTAATGCTTCTAGCTTCAATCCAGCCGCACCATTTTATTTTTTATTTACCTGCATGTCGCTGAACTCGCCCTTGCCCAACACTGCGCCCTGGCCGGAGTTCAATCCGGCAGGCAATCCGGCAGGTGCAGCCTTGGTCGACTGAAGCACGCGATGGAGCACTGGAGGTGCTGCTGGTTGTGCTGGTCCTGGTGCATCCCATTCTGGAATGCTGCAGGTTGAAGAGTCACTTTCTGTGGTGTTGGACACAATCTGGGGGCTAGGGTGGGGTGCTGCTGTCGGGCTTACACTGGGGAGGGGGGTAAGGCTGGAAGGTGAAATGAGGTTGGGTTGAGAGGGGAGGGCAGAAGGGGAAAAAGCAGATGAAGTGGGGGGTAAAGAATAATAGGAAGAAGATAGCGTCGGGACGATCAGTGGAGGGAGCTGTCTGGGACCTTGGTGTGCTTGCTGCTGTTCTGATGCGTGCAGCTGTTCCTGCAGCTCCTGACGTTGTGGCTGGTGCTGCTCCTGCTGATGTAGCTGATGCACTGACTGCTCCTGCTGTGACTGCTCCTGCTGTGGATGTTCTTGCTGATCTAACTTACATCCCGAATGCTGCTGCTCTTGCTGATCAAACATAAATCCCGAATGCTGCTGCTGTTGAGGCTGCTGCAGTTGCTGCTTCCTAGAAACTAGCTGACTCGTTCCAGGTAATGCTTGCTGCTGTGCATGGTCGGACAAGCATGAGTTGTTTGAGCATGCTTGTAAAATTGTGCTGAATGCTGAGCATGCAGGCACGCCAATCAAAGCTGGTACATCAGTGCACACACCATTGTATCAAAACGGTCATCAGATGTTTTCGGGCAATCTTGTTTAGAGTGCAATTTGTGTGTTCCAGAACTGTTTCAGAGTAAGGGTGGCAGGACTGGTTCTGACATCTTTGGTTTAAGTATGTCAAGGCCGTACCTGGTCTGGAGGTGGTGCAGGGTGTGGGGCGGGTGGGTGCGTGGTCAGGTTTGTCGGCTGCCTTCTGAAGATGCGCCCTGTGCCTGATGTGAAAGTACAGTTCTACGTGGCGTGGAGTTTTGCCTTGTAAACTTCAGCTTAGTAAGACCTCCACGTGGGCCAACGTAAGATTGGTCAATTTGAGGCCAAAGAGCACCGTTTTCAGCTCTTAAGCCCTTCATTCGACCCAGAAAGGGGGGTGTTAGAGTGGGTGTACAGGACGTGGTACGTGTGTGACATGACCTGTTTTGACCCATTTTCTCTAACATCTTCCCGGTTTTAGGGTATTAATATGTACACATACTACTTTCAGTCCTCAATGTGTGCCATTTTACCTCCTTCACATCCTGCGCTGTTCAGTTTGATCACACAAACACGGATTAGATTCCAACCCACGACGGCTTCTGACTGTGGCACATCCTCAGTGAAATACACGCCTTGTAGATTAATAACAGCGTTCCTTAATTCAAATGCTGAATCCCCAGAAAGTCAGAACTCTGATTGGAAAAATGACAATTCGAAAGTGGAATTATACTGGGCGCTGCTTTTTGCCTATTAAAATGAAATACAACCAAAAGTCATTTTAAACGAGCTACAAGATCCGTTGTCACGGACTTGATTGTCGCCTAATGTTTTTTTTACAAAATTCCTCAACACACACACACACACACACACACACACACACAAACACACACAGGCACACACACACACTAGGGCAGGGGAGATGCTCTGAACTCAACTGCCCATGACCCTCTCCTTTCCCTA
>Ga0307942_1001781_pt1 | contig 17378 bp, 16 predicted proteins | sample OrgLakmetagen175_FD_201846 | JGI IMG/M metagenome (GOLD analysis project Ga0307942, IMG submission 201846) | Saline water microbial communities from Organic Lake, Antarctica - #175 | ecosystem: Environmental > Aquatic > Non-marine Saline and Alkaline > Saline | place: Antarctica: Organic Lake... | reverse complement strand
AGGGAGAGAGAGAGAGAGAGCACGCCAAGGTATGAAAATGCAAACCAGGATCAGTCCATTTAATTTTCTTGTTTGCATAAAAAAGTCTACGCTTGAAGTCACCAGCGTGCATTAAGGAAAGGCTCTCAACTAGTGCTCACACTAGCTAGACCCCACCAAAAACGAGAAAAAAAAGAGAAACAACAGAGACTAATGAGGATCTGGCGGGTTGTCAGCCATGCGATCCGGCCTGCGCCTAGCCCTCCTGAAGCCAGCCGCTCCACCAGTAACACCCCATCAGATCCCCCCTTATCACTGTTGTTGTTAAGGTGTATTTTGTGTCTTGTTTTTGTTATATTGTTCAAGCTTTTTATTGCATGGCAGTGCAGTTTAGTAGCTAGTTGTTGCACTTTGTGCATGGGGACGCCTAAGTTTAGTAGAGGAGTTATGGTGTACTGATTGTAGATTGTGCCCCCGACTCCAAGAAGTATAACATGAAGTGTGACTTGGTTGTTTCGAGAGATGCCTCGGAGGCTCCTTGTTCGTAGACGCTGGACAAGGGGTTGATGCTGGTTGTGCGCTTTTTCTAATGTCTGTCGCGGGATTACGTCTGAGCAGAATTTGAATCTACAAGATGTATGTCTTCGTCCTTTGGGGGGATCTGTTTGGGATCCAAATGCCTGCCTCTTCCCTCAATGGGCATAACTAAGGGTGGGTCATGACCTCTTTCCCGGTGTGGAAGACACTCGTTGGCAAGCGAGTGTGTCCACTTTTTGGGCGATCAGCCCAATCTTCCCAAAAATCCCCAAACCCAATTTTTTAGTGGCTGATTCGGATGACAGGCCCATCTTTTAAACCAAGTATCTTCATTAATATTTATTTATTATTATATAACACCAGGAAGAGTTAAAAGGGGTGTGTAACAGGGGGGGGGTGTAAACCAAAACCGCATTTTCCTGGCTCACACGCCCATATTATCCACCCGGTCTCAACGTTAATATTCATTAGTATATATAGGCGAACAACAGAAAAAAAATCGGCTCAATCCGTGCAGATTTGAGAAAGTGATTCTCTAACCGTAATGCACCAACTAGGGCCTCCCTCAGCAAATGCCTGCCTCTTCCCTCAATGGGCATAACTAACATGCCATCCGGACGGCTTTGGTGTCTAGTTGGAAGGTTTTGTTGTGTTGGGAAAACCCAGTCAGGAATGCTTCTTTCAATGTCATCAGGGGGTTCAATGTTAAGGTCAGATAACTTTTCACTGTTACAAGCATCCATTGTAACAATTGCTGATCCCAGCTTGCCTTTGCTGATCTCTTCACCACAAAGGCTTACAGCGCGTGGTGGCGTCGGTTTATGTGCATTCTCTTCAGAGTATGGTTGTTGCACCTAAGAAGTATGTGTGGAGCACTGTCTGATCCTCCGCACAAAGGGCAGGTGGCAGGACCTGCCGTATGGCTAAACCTTTTGGTGTGTTCGTCTGTGTGTATTGAATCCGTCCTGTACTTAAGGACTTGTTCCTGTTCCTTGAAAGTCACATTTGGCATGGACCAAAACTTGCTACTGAATTGGACATGCGCAAGGGGCTTCGCAGTAGCTTGACGTGTGTGAGAGTCGGGCTTTGTTTAGTTGTAAAGCCCTGACTTTATCGAAATAGGTACAGCAGCTTTGGCTCTGACCAAGCAGCCGAAGCGCTCATGCCTTTTTCCTACTCTGCCCACTCCTAGAAGTTCAAGAGACACATAAGTCTTCAGTTTGTTGCACACAAGATCACTGACTTTCTAAAGAGTAAGTTCAAGAGACACATAAGTCTTCAGTTTGTTGCACACAAGATCACTGACTTTCTAAAGAGTAGGTTCACTGTCTGTGCAGCTAATAACACTCTTACTTGTGTGCGGCCTGCATGCCCATCTTCTCCAGAGACTTCTGATTCCCCCCTGTCTCTCGACGGGTGGTGGTTATGATGGTGGTTGTGGTGGTGGTGGTGGCTAAGCTGACTCCCCTCGCCCTCCTCCTGCTGCTCCTGACGTTCGGATAGCGCAGAAGGACTGCCGCCCAGACGCTGTGGCTGTGCAATTAGGTAATTGTAGAGCAGTCAGGCAATCAAGTAATAGTAGAACAGTTAGGTAGTACGCAAGCATTATGTCAACGGTGCTGGTGAAGAGGCTGCTCTCCGGCCCCTGCAAGCTGCCTCTGCTGACCAAAAGGTGAATAGCTGCTAAACGTTGAAGAGTGCAGTGGGAAGGTGAAATTATGAACTAGAGAAGTGGAGGGGGTGAGTTTCCACTTCTCGCTCGTGCTCTATTCACTGATTAGGTTATTGCGCCTGATGGAAACAGGAGCGGAGGTATGGCGGAGAAACATTCAAGGGGCTCCATCCCTTCCAAGCAATGGCCTTGGCTTTCAGTACATTCACACAAACAACCACTGCCAGGCACTTTCACACACACACACACATGCACACATGCACAGGCTCATGTACAACAAATACACACACAGACACACACACATACCTGTTGGCCATGTATGTGCAGTGCCATCGCCCCCTCTAGCTCACTCAGCGCATTGTGCTGATGGCGCATCCATGTGTGTCCCCCCCCTCCTGCTTGCATTGCTGCGTTACTACTACTGTGGTGGCGAGCGTGGTGCCCTGGCCCACCAGCACCGCCTCCTGTGTGGGTTGCAAGGATTGCATATGATAAAGAGGTTCAGGACTTATGCTTTATGCCTTCACAATTTAGGACAGTTATTATGATAATGCCTGGTGCAAGCACACCTTACAAGAAAAAGCACACAGGCACAGACACAGACACTGGCACAGACTGACACAGACACAGAAAGAGACGCAGCCACAGCTACAGCCATAGTCACAGCTACAGCCGTAGCCATAGCCACAGCCATTGACACCGACACCAACAGCCACACACCCTCTTTCAATTACACATTACACGCACCTGCATGGGGCATGGCACTGGGAGGTAGCTTCCTGCCTGAGAAGCCAGGAGCATACATGGAAGCCCCACTGCGTGCAAAACAGATGCAAAAAATGTGTACCTTTTAAAGAGAGGGATACACAAGGCACCCAAACAGGTACTCTGTCGTACGATAGATGTGCATGCGTGTGCATGATTACGTACGTACAATGCATGTTAGTGGGTAAGAACGCAAATGTGCTTGACAACTAACACATCCAATTACATCCCTGGTCTAATACTCCAACGCCACAGCACACCTAGGCAAAGGGGGAGGAGCAACCACCCCCCCAACGCCCTTCAGCAACGGAGCAGATGCAGTGCCTGTCAACACAGGCTGCTGCTGCTGCTGCTGCTGCTGCTGCTGCTGTTGCTGCTGCTGCAAACGCTTTGCCTGACGTCTAGCTTCTAAGGAAGCTTTGGGTGGTGTCGGGGCCTGGGTCAGGCTACCGCGCTGAAACACGCCCCCCCCTTGTTGCCCCCCCACTCCCTCCGGCAGCTCCAAGTGTACGTTGCTCCCCCCCCCTGCCTTTGCTCTAACACTGCTGTCCTGGTAAGCCTCCTCTCCCATGCCCTGAGGGTGTGTGAGTGTACAACTGTGTGTGGCTGAGGGTGTACGTGTGCATTTGCATGTGCATACGTACAATGCAATTGTGTGTGCGTGTGCATGTGCGTGTGCATGTGTGTGTGCGTGTGCATGTGCGTGTGCATGTGTGTGTGCGTGTGCATGTGCGTGTGTGTGTGCACGCACACGTGCACGCGTGAGCATGCTTATATGCGCTTCTGGTTTGTCGAGCCTTAGTGCCTGTAAACTAGAATGCAAGCTTTGCTTATAAGTTATGATCCACACCCTATCTACTGTGTACATGCGGCATTGTTACCAGGGAGATGCAAACATAAAAGTTGTAAATTAAACGTTGGCAATAGGGTGTAAAAAGTACCTCTGGTTCTGGCCAACCCTACACACACGCACGCACAAACACACACACACACATCCATTTAACCTGCTGCACCTGCTCCACACTAGCCCACCCAGACGCAGTCAGGTCTGTCGCCATTCACTCAAACCCACCTACCCAGGCTCAGACGCACACACATATACACACATAAACACACGCATAAGTACAGACAAACACATATACGCACACACACACGCATAAACAAACACATACGCACACAGATAAACAAAAACAAACGGCATACTTGCTGCGCCTGCTCCATGCCAGCCCATCCAGGCGCATCAAGGTCCGAGCTGTAGCCGTCGCTGCTGTAGCTACTGAGATCCTCTTCACCGTCGCCCTCGTACTCAGGCACGTCATCATCGTCATCACCACCATCTCCCTGGTCACAAGTGCTCCTGCCACAGTAAGACAGGATCATGAGTGTGGGTGCAAGTGAGCATGTGGGTGCATGTGTGTGTGTGTTTGCGTGCGAGGAGTAATATTTTTGATGTACGACGAGCAGAGCAAGGGCAGCTGCACGACGCTCAGCGCATGGGCACGGAACGGAAGCGCAGGCAAAGGACGCTGCAGGCATTTGCAAGCAGGGCACTTGCTTAAGGTTAGCAACATGCTGTGGTTCACCGTTATCTTATTCAGTAATCCTGACGCTCATTCACCTAGACCTCACCTACTCCAACAAGTCAAAAAATGACGAGCCAATCATCTGACCACGCCACGGCTCATTGAATCTAAAACAAACAAAAGTGCACAGGCAGGGAAAGCACTGCCCACGCATCAGTTCTAACAACGTACCTGTTAGAGTCTGCCGGCTGTAAGGGTGAGGGTTGCGGTGGACCAGTCACTGGGCTAGGAACAGGCAAAGGGGGCTCAGGAGGGCAAGGAGCAGGAGGTGGGCTGTCTGCAACAGGGGCAGCTGCAAAGCGTGGTCGAGAGGCAGCTGCTGCTCGAGATCTGGGTCCAGGCTTTGAACTGCGGCATGGATGAGGGTGAGTGTGAGTGTGAGCATGGGTGTCTCTGTACGTGTGTATAAGTGTGTGTGTGCGCCTCTTACCCGCCAAGTGAACTGTGTGCAAATAGTGGGTGACACATGCATCCACACACAAGTATAGTCGGCCCTTGTCATGATACACGCTGCAATGCCTACCGTGATGGCGCGGGCTCAACTGCTGCTGCTGCTGCTGCTGCTGCACTCTGATGCTGGTACTGCTGCTGCTGCTGGTACTGCTGCTGGTAGCCCTTCTCTGCCATCGTGATGCCCAACGGCACAGGCTGCTGCAATGGAGACAGCTGCATGACGTGCTTTGCGTAGCGCTCCACGTGGCGCCTCACGTAAGACAGGCGGAGGATGGCATCCATGGACGGACGGTCCTGGAGTGTGTGTGTGTTTGCGTGCACGTGTGTGTGTGTGAGCGTGTGTGTGTCTGCTTATGTATGTTGGAAAGGGGGGGGGATGATTGTGTGTGTTTGTGTTGGCATGTGTGGGTGTGGGTGTATTATAATGTCAGTTTATGAGGTTGACGATATTACTGTTTGTGTGCGTGATTGATATATGGGTATATGGGTGGGGACTGCTCAGTTCTTAGCAATGAAGATTCCTATGTCGTTCGGTCATGGCGTGATTGGCAAGCAGCGTGAATGCAAGAACAAACTGCCAACAATGCGCATGATCAGCTCAAGCATGCCTGAACAAAACTAGCAAACTACTGTTCAGGCATGAAAAACGTAAGATGAGCTTGCAAGGCACTATATCCACACCGTAGCGGATGCCTGTGCAGTGGCTTCCTCACCTTTGGGTTCTGCTTGAGCATGCTGTCTACGATGTTGCGGAGAGGGCTTGAGTACTTGGTGGGCACAGGAGGGTATCGGCCCTTAAGGATTTTCACGACCTGCACAAATTAGAGTAATAATGGACCGCCCTGTCTCACACGTGCAAGCATGTTTTTGCCCCTTTCACGTTAAAAACAGACACTACCACGTACGTCTAATCCATACACACACACACGCACACACACACGCGTACCAGTGCAGGCAGGCTCTGCCCGTCAAACGCGCGCTTCAGTGTGCACAGCTCGTACAGCACACACCCAAGGGCCCACACGTCTGACTTGCGGTTATAGGGCCGATCCTCACACAGCTCTGGGCTGAGGTAGTAAGGGGTACCGATTACCGTGCGGGCCATCTCTGTGTCACTGTTGAGCACGCGAGCAATGCCAAAATCACTGCGTAGGGATATGGGTGCAAGGACTTTTGAGTTGATGTTAGGGAGGGGGGGCTTGCGTTGTTGGTGCTTGCTTTTTTTGGCTTGAAAGGACGGATCACGAACTGCCACTTCCACATTTGACATAGCACACACACCTCTACGTCCAAAACACACACTTTTACAAACACACACACCCATACACATACACACAGCTGGTGGTGTAAGCTCATGATGGTGGAACTCAAACAGGCTCAGACTCACCCCAGTTTTACAATGTTCCCTGCACAGTGCAAAAGGGCAGAAAGGGCAGAGTGAGAGCAGTGAGAGCATTTAGAGAGGGAGGGAGGAAGGGCGTTCGTCTAGAGGGAACAGAGCAGTTAGGGAAGAGGAAGAAGGTTTGTTTAGAAGAAACAGTGTTTGTGCACAGACTATGACAGGTGGAATTCAAAGGCTGACAAGACAGTTGAGCACGCTCCGCGAATGACTGCCAGCATGCTTGTTGGGGTTGAGGGAAAGATTGTCATAAGGTTGATAGAGGAAGACCGTACAGGGATCAGAAAGATGCTGTGTGCACTCGCCTTCAGAGATGAACACGTTCTGGCTTTTCAGGTCTCTGTGCAAGATGTTTTTGCTGTGGACGTGGTACAACGCCAGGACGATCTGTACGAACCTGCACATTGTGTATTCAAGCATCAGTGTGACAGGATGGGCCAAAGCTGCACGGTGGAAAGTGCAAGGACAGCTATCAATGACTGGCACAGACACACAAGGAATGAAGAAGCGCTTCGGGTGTACAATCGATAACAGGACCTGTGGCAACTTTCATATACGAATGTTGCTTGTGAGTTGAGTTTGGTCAAAGTGGTTTCCCCAACTCCCTTTCAGTTTCGTGCAAACTAGAGGAAAAACAGTCGTCACCTCCTTTTTATAGGAAATAAGCATTCTGATCTGTCATTGAGTGTATGTGTGCAGCATGCAACGTGAATGTGTACACCATGTGTGCTTTAAAATATGCTTGTGCCCTTCCACACCAGAACATGATCTCATCCTCCGTGAAGCCCTTCTTCTCCTCAGCTCTTTTAGCTATGAGGTCAGCCAGGTCCCCCTCTGAGGCATATTCCATCATGATGTGTAGGCAATCATCCTGGGTGGCCAGAAAGCGTGTGCGTTTGTCCAGTCGGCTAGGACAGTATGACATGCTAGGTCAATGGCACCTTCTTCGCTAGACACACCTCAGGCAAAAAGAACGGTTGTGCCCTGCAAGCGGGGATGCTACATACATATGCTCATCCATCACTGATCATGGTGTTCATTACTATAATTAGCTTAAGGGCGGGAGATGGAATGGCACTGTACAAAACGCTTACCTCTAAAACAGACTCGTAGTAATGGATGATGTTCTGCATGGGTAAGTAGGTGGGCAGGTGAAGGGAAATCGTAACAGCTGGTTGGGCAGAAGACGTGAAGCAAACACACGCACACACAAGCACACACACACACACTCACGATCATGCAATGCACAGCATGGACGGCTGCAAGTTACAAGCAACAGGCACTATCCTCAAGTACAAAACAATAGCAGCGGACTGTCCGTCTTGTGGTGCAAGCCTGGCTTCCTTGCCCTCTCACCACATGATCAAACTGGGAGAGCATCGTAGCCTCTCGAAGAGCGTCCTCTCTGAGTGCATCCTCCAGAATTTGAATCTGCTTTATCACTACCTTTTCATCAGGATTGTTTGCACGGCTAGCCAGCACAGCCTGAACGGAGCGCACAAACGGTCACTTGCTTGCACTTGGAAGGGCACTTGCCAGGGGTGAAAGTATAAACGCAAATGCTCATGATTGAGAGGGCTTGCACAATGCACAAACACCGAAACTGACTGCAATTAAAAGTCAGCTAAAATTACTGCAAGCAATCACGTGCGGAACAGGACATGTGCCTTTTGAGATTCTGTTATATTTCAGTGTTTAGGGTAATGCTGCTTAGGAGTTTCTGGCTCACAATCACGTCTACCTGGCGTACGATCAAGGCAAGAATCGACTCCTTGTCATAGATTTGCGCTACCTACCTTCCCAAAGTTCCCAGCTCCAATGGTGCCTTGCAGCACATATTTGCTTGCAATGGTTTGCTTGCCCAACGTCCCCTTCAGAACCTCCAGCTCCTTGACCCCTTGCATTCCGCCCTGTGCCAGTTGCGAGGTACTGTTAAATGCTTATGTGCACTCACATCTTGAACAGCTCTGTGTGTGTGCGTGTGTGTTTGTTGGTGTGTGTGAGTGTGTGTAGTGTGTGTGTGTAGCGTGTGTGCGTGTGTGTGTGTGTGTGATCGTGTTTGTGAGTTGTGTGTTTGTGTGTGTCTGTCTTTGTGTGTGTGTGTGTGTGTGTGTGTGTGTGTCTTTGTGTGTGTGTGTGTGTGTGTGTGTGTGTGTGTGTGTGTGTGTGTGTGTGTGTGTGTGTGTGTGTGTGTGTGTGTGTGTGCGTGCGTGTGTGTGTGTGTGCGCGCGCACGTGTGTGTGCCTGCATACCCTGGTTCTGTCCTCACACTAATTGTTCCTCATTTGCCCCTCCATTTTGACAGCCTTTGCAGGAATCAAGAAATTAGTTTAAGACACAACAATGTGTATTACCTTATTAAATGGTAACTACTGGAAGTGAGCTTACTCAAAATTTTTATATATCTATAACCAATGCTTGTCATCTGGCTTGAATGCGAAAGCAAAGTGCACAAGCGTCGCTTGCCTTCTCGACTAGTGTCGCTACGATAAATTTAATTCGAAATTGGTATGAAGTATCAATTTGGCGTTACAGACGGGAACGGAGAATTGTGGGTGCTTGAAACGATAACGTGATTTTTAGATTCCGTGACGGTTTTTTTTTATCCAATAAGTTCCAACAAGTTTAGCCAATATCACCTTACCGTTGAGATTTCTTTACGGTGTGTCCTGAATGCTTCCAACTACTTGCTTACGAAAAAGAGAACAAACAGAAAAAAGGAAAGAAGTTATTGGCTCAGTGCGTGCTCTGTGGGACATGTCTGGAGCATGTGCAAACACTGAAGCAAGCGTTCAAGCAAACGCACACGGTGATTGATGGTGGGCTAAATTTTGCCAGCATTCTTGAAGCAGACAATCTGTGCCATCTCCTCGGGCCAGCATCCTGTGCCCTTCAGGCCGTACGTGCCCCGTGGCTTTGCCTTGTGCCACAGCCCCTCAAAGCAACTTCTGCCTTGCCTACCAACGTTGCCAATTGTAAGCCGCCTTTTAATTGAGCATTCAAGGTGAATGGGGCCCTGGTGCTCGCAGCGCTGCTGCCTTCACTGCCTTTCCTTTCTGTGCTGCTTTGCTTGCTGCAGCTGCGTTGCTGGCCACAATCTGCTGGCTCTGGCATATCAGGCTGGTGGCTGGGGTGACAGCTGGGCTGTCAGCTGTGTGTCCTCCCTCTGCTGGTGCCGATGCGCATGCCAAACTGGAAGAGGTCCCCCTGCTTCATCATCTTTTTTCCAGGCGGGGGGTCCTCATCCTGTAACTCGTGAAAAGACCTCTTGGAAGCCAGCTATAGCTTACACTGATCACTGGGACTGTCTAGCTCATTATAAAAAGGTTAGTTTTCGGAAAAAACTTTTGGGCTTTTTGACTGTGGTTAAATGTTTCCGTGAAATTCTTTTACAAGTGATCACAAATACAGCCATTTTCTGAGATATAGATCATTGGGATCACGATCATGAAACACTTTCAAGCACCACGGTATACGAAGACGTTTGCGGCGCTTTCGAGTCTGCTTTCAAATCTGCAAATGCTTTCAAATCTGCAAAATTCCTCACATGAATCTCGGGTGATCAGGTCACTTCTGTGCTCAGTGCCGTCCCTCATTGCCAATTAAAATCAAAGTGCTGTTTGTTGACAGGTGTACGGGTGACACAGTGAAAAGTGAAAAGTGAAAACTTGGAAATACAATTGCAGCAATGAAGGGCTCAAAAAAGAAACCTTCTAAAGAATTCTGAATTAAATTAATGTATGCTTATATGTTGAGTTTGCTAGTGTACAGACAACAGGCAGAGGCTGTCGAGTTGACCTTAAACTATTAACTACAGATCTCAGTCAAGTTCTGAGCTAGGCCAAGGGTTTATCACTTTTTGTCTCCCTTCTCTCCTTTTTTTGTCATCTTTGTCAGTGTCTTTTGCCTCTTGCCTTTTGGCTCATTGGACTTGGCACCAGACGTGCTGGCGCCACCTGAAAAGGAAAGAGATGGACTTCAGCTGAATAAACATCTTAGACCTTGCTCGGGTACAAGTTTAAGCTTCATCCCCAACTGGGTGAAGTTGATGGCAGCAAATGCACAGTATTCGTGGTGTCAAGGGTCTTTCAACCCAGACAACTAGCATACTAGCACGCTAAAAGTACATAACCACAGCGGCGATTTGTTTGTCGAGTGCGACAATATGATTTGAGTGTAGTAAGAGCATGGCAAGAGGCTCTTTGTCAAGCGGGTATGCACGCCCTGTTAAGTAGTTGCTTTACCAGTAGTCAAAATGCTTCTGTTACACGTGTTAAATGCTTTGCCATCCTCACACGATAGTTTAGCATTTCTAAGCACTACCAGCCAACAGTAGAAGCACTGACAACAAACAAGCCCTCAGGCCACTCTCACCTGATGCCGGCTGCTTCTTGGGAGCTGCTTTGCCAGCTGCAGGCTCCTTGTTGGTCGCTTTATAGGCCACACCCATGCGTGCGATGCAGTCCTTGCTCGCAATGGCATGGTCCACGATCGGGGCGGGGTAATCACGGCCAATGATGCAGCTGCAGGTTGAGGAAAATAAGACTTTTGATGACAGCTCTGGTGGCCTTGTAACCCGTGGACTAATTGCTGCTTTGCTTTTCCTTACTTTGCTCGTTGCTGGACTTCCTTGGTAGCAGTCCAGGGCTCATAGATGTATTTGGCGGGCATGTCTTTCAGCACAGGCAGGAACCTGAGCATGAGAGCAAACAACCACGCCTCTTTTTCAAGTGAATGGCAACAATTGCCTTTTCATAGAAAGCTAGAGACACTTGGAGAAAAGACGAGATTTTGACCCCTGTACCCACTTGCGGATGTAAGCCCCGTCCTTGTCGTACTTTTTGCCAAACACAATCGGACTGTAGACGCGGAAGTACTGTGCAAAGAAGGCACTGGCGCTCAGCCACATCTGCCACACGGGAAAAATACAATGCTGTTTGTTATGAAGGTGTCTGGTGAAGACTAGATGCCACTGCGTGACCATGCAGCCCTTTGCATGTTGTGTTATGCTCAGCCATACATTTGCCACTCACCCAGTTTCCAGCGTTAATGAAGTAGTCAGCGTCTATCAAAAGCTCCTCAAACACATCCTTGCCTGTGGCCAACAGGAGTCAAGAGCCAAGCAGAAATGTATACGCCCATTGTGGCAAAGTCGCAACAAATTGATCTAGGTATACAATCGTATATTAATTTACGTCAATGTTGTTTACGGCAGTTGCAATATCCAGGGCTGGCCAACTGTAACCACCATAAACAACTGTACTTTGAAATCCTTCCAAATATCTGTACAATTACACCTAGGTACATGATCTTGGCCAACCCAACTGATATCACTCGCAAGGCTTATAAAATTTTACAAAAAATTAAGATATCACAGGCATTACACATATCTTGTGTAACTTTGTTACAAAATAGAGGCACTGTCCTATTGCACGTACCTGCCTCCCACGACAAATAGCAGTCGCCACGAGTCAAGAAGCAGGCCACGGAGTGGCGAGCAAGGTGGTGCATCCAGCCCTGTATTTTTGTTTTGTATGTATGAGGTTTGAGAGTGCAATTACGTGAGCACATACTTATGTGCTTATGTGCATACAAGGATTGGCGTTGATCAGGTGCAGGAGACATGCCTGAAAGGGCGATGCAGTTAGGCCTGGAAGAGAGCAAGTTGATGGTCAGTCAAGGCAATTGATATTTCTGCAGGAGAAGAGATGGTGTCAAAGAGGTGCAGCAAAGAATGACCCTTGAGGGCCGCACTAAAATAATTTACTTACCCATTGCTTCAGCTGCGTCATGGCTGCGTCAATCCAGGGATACCCTGTTGCCCCGTTCCTCCATGCTTCTAACATCTCTGGGTTGGTGTCCCATTTGATCTGCAGTTTGTGCATGCATGCATTTACAGTGTGTGCCCATGCAGTGCTTGGTGCACAAGTATGGCACATGTATGGCAGAACTGTGTATGGGCAAACAGGTGCTACAATGTGTACATGGTGGTGTAGGATGTGAGTGTTGACATTGTTGAAGCAGCATGCAGTTTGAGTGGTGTGGCAACTGAATGGAAATCAGAAAACCGAGAGGGCAAGGGGTGACCAGACGAAAGAGTGTGTGACTCATGCCGGTAAGAGTGATGTGTCCCAGGCCTGCAACCTGGACGATTATGGACAGCAGACAACAGGACAACAGAAACAGCAAGCAATGTATAAAAGATATACGTACTGCTCTTTCCTGAATGAACACCTTTTAGCCACTGCGTAGTGCAAACACGTAATATTTCCTTTACCTGTCGGCAGATGGGGTTCCCCTCGATGCGGGAAAAGTTGGGCGTGTTGGCGCCCACTGCAACGTGGATTGAGGACATGAATTTGCAGTTGTATCCTCATTGGATTGGAGTTTGGTGCACGAAAGCACAACAATAATTAGAAGAGAAATTAGTTGCAATTGAAGCGCAAGCTGTCGTTCATCCTTGTTTGTAGGGCTGTGCATGTTCGCTGAATTTTTTGGAACCAATTCGTTACCTGTATAGAAGAATTCTCGCCACAACAGTTGTCCACGCAGGGACATCGGTGGCTGAGAATGCTTAGGGTGCAATTTATACACCTCAAGTAGCCTAGGCAGGTAGAGGGAAGTGTTCAAACATCAGCTGTAAATAGAACGCGGGGGAGGAAATTGCACCATTGCCTCTGACGGTTATCAAACATCCTGCTCGGTCTCCCTTTGTGCTTCAGAGTATTGCCCTGCCTCAGAATCTTTGCCTATCGCTTGTATGAGTAATTGGTCTAAGATTAGGTTTTTACGCTTACACATGGAATCTTAGGAACACAACAGCTCACCCACCTCTGGTGGAAAAGGCGTGCTGACAGGCAACCGAATTTCAGGTAGGGAGATAGTACAGTGGTAGACGGCTCAGGATTGAACGTTGAGGGGTCCGTTGCAGGCTTCTCAAAGGCAGCAACCCACCTGCACGCCAAATTTTAATCCACTACGAGGTAATATGGGGGCTCACAAAAGCCATAGAACGACAAATTGCTGAAGAGACAAAGCCAGGTGGTTGCGTGAGGGAACGCTTGATTGTCCTTCACTCTTCTTCAATAGACTCTTCTTCAATACACAAAGCAGCAGCGGTGCATAAATGCGAGATCAACCCTCATGGCCTTTAAAAAGGAAAAGGAAAAGGGTCAGAGACCCAGTGCTGGAGTGCTCTTTCATACAGGTGTGGCTGGCAAACACAAACTCGTCTTTGGGTACACAGCCTCAGTGCACGCACTAACAACGTACTTGGCATCCTTCATATGGTGTTCTAGCCTTTTGAGCGCCTCTTTCTCTCCGCCCTGCAATTCGCACATGTGCAACAATGCTCTTTCAACTCTATTACAGGAGCAGGATAAGGGCACGGTGAGGAAGGATCTCCATATAATTAGCAAGAAGGGTTGGGTGATCAATCTAAGTAAAGTGAGAGACCTGTTCTGCCACCTGTTTTTATTAGAAGCAGCAATCATCCCTCGGCACGCACATGTATCAAGTCCCCACGTCCTATGTATCCCGCTTCCATCCACACGCAGCAACAATGGATATCCCCTGACCTTGAAGATCGACGTGGGCGCCTCAGTGAAACCCATTTCCTGCCATGTGGGCACCCCAGTCTCAGCTCCTTTTATGCCTGGAAGAGCTAAGTCAATGGTGGGGAGGGGAGTGGTTGGGGCAGGCAGGGCCGCAGGAGGGGTGCCGATCCTGTTCACAAGACCCTCAAAAGACTGCAAGCAGTGCCGGAGCAGGAAAGTGGTGATTGAGCAGCAGGCATGTGCTGCGTGACGTACAATGAGGCACTCAGAGCAGCAAATGAAAAAGAAGAGATCCATAACAAGAAAAAGCAAAACATTTTTGTATGTCACTTTTGTGTAGGTAGCTGACCAACATGTGGAATACCACGCTAGAAAGCAACATCCTTTTTGGGACAAAGAGTGTTTGGTGTGTAGTTAGTTGACCAACATGTGAATTACCAGGTTGAAAAGTAAATTTTTTTCCAGGACTCATAGCTCATGACAAAGAGCCTTTGCTGAAGCTAGGTGAGCAACAGGCCTGAGTCCAGAGCATTGAAGCTAGGTGAACAACAGGAAAAGAGCCTTTGCTGAAGCTAGGTGGACAACAGGCCTGAGTCCAGAGCATTGAAGCTAGGTGAACAACAGGAAAAGAGCCTTTGCTGAAGCTAGGTGGACAACAGGCCTGAGTCCAGAGCATTGAAGCTAGGTGAACAACAGGCCTGAGTCGCTAGGTGAACAACAGGACAAAGAGCTCTCGCTGAAGCTAGGTGAACAACAGGCCTGAGTCCAGTGCTTGGCGTACCTGCATCGTCAAGGGCGGCTTCCCTTTGTTCTCACGCACCAACATGTCTGTGTCCTGCTTGTGGGCAAACGACATGAGTGTACACAGATGATATTAAATATTCAAGTTAGAAAAAGTGCGCAGGCATGCCCGGCAATTGCAGCCTGGAGGAATGAACACAAGGAAATGGCTAATCTTAGCACAACGAATGGATGCTAAAATGTTTTCATCATTGTTCAGGTTGCGTGGTGCTGACTAGAAACGATAATAATAGGGTTGGCCAAAACCGTTAATATACGTATATACACACCGTATATTTGGTGATTTTCAAGCCAAAAATACCGTATGTACGCCGTATATATATGGTTCTGGCCAACCCTAGATATTAACTCTGAACTGCTTGTTGATGCTAACCAGGAGAGGCACATACAGTAAACTGTGATAAGAACGGGTGAAGTGCGCTCACATATAGGGTATGGCTAACCATCGCCTTCACTTCCACCCCTGCCTCCTTCGCCATTTTGTTTACGCTGGAGTCTCTCATTTTAGCGTAAGGCTCAGTGTCTACCTGCAACAAAAGCACCATTGTAATGAACTGGTTGCAGAGGTGAAGGCATGGTACAGAAGGGGTTGTTTTGGGCAACTATTATGCCCATTGAAGAAGAGCTGTAGCTGCTATAATTTTGGTGGTGGTGCAAAACTGTTCCAATGCAGAGAGCAGGTAGGGCAGGGATCTGTTGCGAAACAAAACCAAAGCTCGGCAATTCCTCTCACGCGTACAAGCTGAGAACAAGGAACACCTAAAACCTGGCATAATAGGTGTCATAGAAAAGAAAAAGTAAGAAAATAACATTTATATAAGGGGCAAAAAGCACGATGATGCCTGTGTTCCCTGGTGATCTCTCAATCCAATGCTGAAGGAGCCCTTTGTAGACTGACTTCACAGTTCTGATGAGAGGTGGTTTATGCTGCTTATAGTATGATCATAGCACACAGCTGCTCCACCCAGAGCGCACATGTGCAGGCGTCTGCAGCAGAGGAAAAGGACCCCTGGACTCTGTCGAAAAACGCACATCCCTCCTGAGTATTAACAGAGACACAGCAACTCCTCTTGTTTGTGTGCCCTGAGCTGGGTCAGCAAGATTTCTGAAGAACACGGACTGGTCCGCACAACCACCAGGACTCCAGCAACTGCCAGCATTTCAACTCAGCGACACCTTCCCAATTCCTCACAATGTTTTGAGTTCCTAGCAGGCACGTCCGATACACATGGATGTTCATCTCCCACTGGTACTGCTGGGCCACCGTCGTTCAGCCTCGTATTTCATTTTGCTGCTAGCACCAGGACTGCTGCTGAACACCACCAATCAGGTGCTGCTGGCCCAGCTCAGGGTCAGCAGCACCCGACCCTGACCTGACCCAGGAGCCCTGACCTGGCCCAGGAGCCCCGGACACAATGTGTTACGGGGCTCCTTCTAATTGAATTACAGCTACTACTGAAGGTAGCGGTAAAAACAAAGAAGTGCAAGTTTTGGCTGGACAACAGAAGCACAAACATGATTGCAGAGTCTTGACTTCACGGCAGGCTCAGGAATTGGGTATGGAATTACCTCGTAGCACAGCTGCCTGACGGTCCAATCCTTGAACACCTGAGGGAGCACCTCTTCAGGCGTCCCTCTCAGAACTAACAGCTGGGAGCCCAGCCCTCGCAAACTGCATCACAGGTCAATGTGATGATGTTGCACGAGAGGCTTTGCATGCCTGCAGTCAGCCTAAAGCTGCAACCAAGTACACAACAGTATAGGCAAGGAAGGAAGGAGTCCTTTTTGACGTGAGCGTGCAAATACAACCTATGGGGTGATTGTGACTTTCGATAGGCTCACCTCTCATCCAGGTCTCTCAGGCTATCCAACAGAAATTGATACCGGTTCACACCAACTCTGTGTGTGGCAGTGGCAAGCAATGGGTGTGATTCAGAGGATATATCAGTCACAAACAGAAAGCGTGATTTAGGATCACTTACTTATACTTTCCGCTTTTCACAAAGTACGGGTCGATGATGAAGATCGGAAACACGTGTGAGGCTCCTGTGCAGGCCTCTTGCAATGCAGGGTTATCATGCAGCCTCAATCCCTGCGCACACAGATTAGTGCACATTATGGTTCAGCAAGCTACATCCGGACTCTTGCCTGCAAATTTGTGGTGATTACATGTGGTGCTGTGCTGCGCAGCGTGCGTGCCAGGCAATGCACAGGTGCACAACCTTACGGAACCAAAGGATTTTGTTCCCTGGAGATGAAGCCATCAGAATCTGTCTGTCCCTTCCCCCGCTGACAGTCTTCCTGAATTTGCTGCGCAGAAATGATGGAACAGAATAACGTGTAGCAATTCCACTTGAGCCCCTGAGCATTAAATAAAAATAATTTGAGCAGGTATGCAAACTTGATGTGCCAAATGTTTTTGCGCACAATTGCAAACAGAACACCTGTATCAGAGCATATGAACAAGTGAGCAGATGGCTGTGCATACACACACGTGCACACACATGCATGCGTGCACATGCGCACGCGCACACACACACACACACACACACACACACACACACACACACACACACGAACACACACACACACACACACACACAAACACACAAACACACACACACACACACACA
>Ga0307942_1001780_pt1 | contig 17379 bp, 18 predicted proteins | sample OrgLakmetagen175_FD_201846 | JGI IMG/M metagenome (GOLD analysis project Ga0307942, IMG submission 201846) | Saline water microbial communities from Organic Lake, Antarctica - #175 | ecosystem: Environmental > Aquatic > Non-marine Saline and Alkaline > Saline | place: Antarctica: Organic Lake... | reverse complement strand
GTTTGACCTAATATTAACCCTGTTTGTTGTAAATGCAAACGGGGTTAAAATAGCAACCGCGGTTAATTCGGAAATTGCAAGTCGGGTTAATTGACTTAACCTTAACCCGCCGTTGTAAACGCGCCGTAATTCAAACTCAAACTACAAATTAACTTTAATATGCAAGCCGCGGGTCCCGTTAGTCAGAGCACTACTGTCCCAAACAAAGCCTAGCCGGAAGGCAGCACAAAAAAACACCAGGCAACACGCTTCACTACCATGCACGAGGACCCGATAAAGGTTATAAAAGCGTCATTGCACGGACAAGACTTTGGAATTCCTGCTCTAAGCTGTCAAGAAAATTTGTGTAATTTACATCAGAACGTTGTTCCGGCTCAGATGAACAGCTCGGTGACGAACGAGCCTGAGCCAGCATCCTTTGCCTTGTGGTATTGAGCTCTTGTGCTGCTTGCTTTCGCGAGGCCTGCAAAGAGGAATAAAACATTTTCTTGTTAAACATCCCGTGCTTCAAGCTCATTTGAAGGTTGGCAAGAGGCAAGTCAAGCTCTACACGCAAACCGTGGATGCCGTTTATAGACAACCTTGCTTTGTGTCTGTGCTATGCGATGCCCTTTGTTCAATGGCCAAATTTTTTTAACTGGAGCCTTGGGTTTAAATTATAGCCAGACACTATTTTGCTAGTCACCCTGAACTTATAAAGTCCAAATGCAAGGGTTGAAGCATTTTGAATCGTCTTTGTGAAAGGAGTTGAGTACGCAGAAATCTAAACAACTCGCAAAAGCTTGTAATATTCATATAACAATCGTACTTCTTATTTTAGCACCCTATACTGTAAAATGCAGTTATCGCAAGAAAGGGGGGCCACCTTTGCTTTGTCTATGCCCTTTTAATGGCACATAGTTTCTCCAAAAGATATAGTATCAAATGCCGCCAACTAATGGTACAAAGGTAGTGCATAAGACACATGCCCACCTTTCTTAACCAAGTCCCTGATATGATAACAATAACAAATTAGCATCGTAGACTCCCAAGCAAAGAAACAATGTGGTACATGACTCATGTAACATGAGGGGAGCAAATTATGAACCCCAGAAACATACTGCTGATTATACCAACCCCAGAAACATACTGCTGGTTATACCACTGTGATTATACGGGGAAAAAGTGTCGAAATAATATGATGTGCGGTGCACACCTTTCTGCACTAAAATGTGTACTTCACATCCGTGCCAAAAGCTTGCTGCCAATGTCATTTTCGACAGGAACTTTACATCACATCCCAGAAAGCCAAATAAAGTCTTAGTTTGACCAATTACATTCGACAAATTTCCACTGTGTCAATACTGTACACAATATTTGATTTGTAATGATCATGTCTCAGCCAGGAATGGGTCATACGGCGTTCAAAGGCATTTAATACAAAATACAATGCAATTCAGCCCAGCCAAGCTCCAACCAAAAAGGGGGAATTGATGCCCCTTTCCTGAATTGCACATCTGAGGTCACCTAATGGTTTCAATACACGTAACCTTCACCAAAATGTCCCCATTATTATAGCAAACACCCCTGGCAAGTTGCTGGCACCAGAGGGGAGCTTTTGATAATTCATTTTCTGGCAGGGATTTCCACCCTGCCCACCTGGGCACCTCCTGCCACAAACTGAGTGTGCAGGGGTGCTTAGATATATCTAGTTAAGGGTCCTGGATACTTAAATGTACTTTTCTTTTCGGCTTTTGGGCAAGAACTCTCACAGGGATGGCTGGCCTGAATACAAGTACAACTTATATAGTGCACGAGGTATAAAACAAATATCAAATATGTCGTATGAACCCGATACAAGTGCAGACCCCTATACAAGTGCACGCCCCCTAAACAAGTGCAGACCTTGAAATTTCAAAACTCAATAGACACAGCAGCTGCAGGAACATTACCAAGGAGCTCGGCTGGAGCTTGCCATTAAAACGTGCTTTATTAGGCATATCACATACTTCAATTTGCCCGCCATGCGATTTAGAGTTCTCCATTCTCACTCCCGGCAAATTAACTAATTTCTAACGAGGAAAATTGAAACAAATCAAAACCTTGGGGATATCCTGGTGCTGCTGCACAAGAGCTACGCAAGGAGGTGGTTTATTGATATCAATACTAAAACATACAAAACTGCAAGCCCACATGTAAAATGACTAGCAATGCCCAACAACAATTACTGGCAAAGCCCAACAACAAGTTAATCATGTTGAAGACACTCTCTCTCTCTCTCTCTCTCTCTCTCTCTCTCTCTCTCTCTCTCTCTCTCTCTCTCTCTCTCTCTCTCTCTCTCTCTCTCTCTCTCTCTCTCTCTTCCATTCACCTATTCCACGCATACCTGAGGAAATTTGGCAATTGCTGCAGAGAGGGCAGCACGAGAACGCAGATCAAGGCCATGCACGAGACTTTTTGCATTGGCTGCACGTCCTGCTTCGGCCTTCAGTTCCAATTCTCGTATGCTGGGCGGTGTGGCTGCAGCTGCCCCCCACGCTCGGTGCAGCCAACGCCAGACCCTGGGCATTCATGTGCCAAAAACTTTTGTAAATGAGCTGTGACGCACAAATTATGTCCAGCAGGCGGTCAAGCGACGAACAACTGAGAGGTGATCTGTCAGTTCACTGTAAGCTGTCTGTGGGCTACCAGGCGTCCGCAAGTACAACTTAAAGCAAAGCCCTTATTTCTGTCTCTCTCTCTCTCTCTCTCTCTGTCTCTGTCTCTGTCTCTGTCTCTGTCTCTGTCTCTGTCTCTGTCTCTCTCTCTCTCTCTCTCTCTCTCTCTCTCTCTCTCTCTCTCTTTTTCCACTCACCGCTCTGCTGCCCAATCTGCCCCCTCTGAACTGTCCGTTTTCAGGGTTAGGGTGTTCTCTTCAAAGTTGTGCCTGGTCAGACGTATGCTCGCATCTTGTTTCTCCCTTCTACTACAGTCTTGAGTAGGAGCTGGAGGCTCTAACGCTGCACACATCCGCGCCAATGTGTCACCATTCACCTGTTTGGGAAAGGTAAGGCTCTCACCAGACGCAAACAAAATTGAAGCAACAAGCAGGACGAATATGAAAATGTTTACCTTATCATTGCCACTCCTCAGTAAATTTCTTTCCTTTGCAACCTCAGGAGAGCAATCCAAATAAACTTGGGCATATGCAGCGCCGTCTGAAAGGAGGGATTGTGACTGTTTTTATAGAAAATAGGACTCATCTAGTGCGTGGCGTATCGCACTCACATGTGCGTGCAAGCTGAAAGCATTGCAAGCGCATGGATCTGTACTGCAAATTGTCGTCGACGATGACCAGGTGGAGCACTCCATTGTGTTTCCTATTTCTGTCCTCCAAAATCTGGGCCACATGCTGGAAAGCAACCTGTCTACTGTCCTGTAAGAAAAAGAGGGGAGCGAGGCCCACGCATCTGAAAAACAGAGGCCTTGTCAGGTACTACACGGTACGTACCTGCCAGGCATCTGGTGTAAACAGCGCCTCTCTGCCTGTGAAAATTCTACAGTGTTTGTAATTTACTTTGCAGTCAACGCGTAAAAGCAAACGCACCTGACTGCCTCAAGGATTGCTCCAAAAAGGCATCAAAAGAGATGTGGTAGACATCCACGGAGGGTTTAAACAAGGAAGATGGGGCGTGGCTTCCAAGCATGGTCTTGGCTAGACGGGTACATGCATATGATGAATGTGCAATTCAGTTGTGTATTCGTGCGTGCATATATGGGTATGAATCTGTGTAGGTATGGAAGCATGTAAATGGGTGTAGGTCACGTGCACAAACACGTACACACACCAATGCTTGTTTTGCCGGATGCAGGGAGGCCCAGGAAAGAGAGCAAGCAAACGGGTGCCCTGCCATGGGAATCCTCCATCAATTAATTCAACGACCCAATTTTTGCTTGGTATATATTTCAAATGGATGAGATAAATTCTTTGCTCGCCTTTGCCCAAAATTTGTTGGAGCAGAAAGTGGGCGTACATGGAGGGTCTGGTCTGCTTCATGTTATGCAGGTGAGAAGATCACATTTGTATTGTCATGCACGCATACACACACACACACACACACACACACACACACACACACACACACACACACACACACACACACACACACACACACACACACACACACACATACACACACACACACGTGCGCACACATACACACACACACACACAATACACACACATTCACACACACACAAACACACACGTAAATAAAGACACACACAGGCACACGCACACGCATGCATACACGCACAAAGCACTCATTTTTGGAAGCGCCCACGCAGCGAGCTCAAATGCTTGCATGTGCGCATGCTCTCTTTCTCTTTCTTTCTCTCTCACACACACACACACACACACACACACACACACACACACACACACACACACACACACACACACACACACACATACACACACACTCTCAAACATAGGCAAGCATGCACAAACGCTTGCGTAGGAACGTACATACGAATGTGTGCACTTACACACACATAAACACACAATCACACAATGCAAGAGGGCAAGCTGCGTGGTCTTTTCTTGGTGCTTTGCATTTCTGCTGGGCGCGCAAGCACACACACATACACGCAGACAAACACAAACAAACGTGCGCGTGCTCATACACAGTGCAGGCACACATACAAACAAACATAAAACTCATCTTAACGCAGCACGACACATACATTCCAACGTACACTCAGGCACAGACGCCTGTCAAACACACACACACACACACACACACACATACACACACACGCGCGAATACAAACGTACACATACTCACACCTAGGCACAAATAATCACACATACGCACGCAGCACTCGCCCACATACACACAAGCAGACAGCTTCCATCACACACGCAGCACACACACACATACATACACGCACACGCACACACACACACTTAACACTCATACACTCACACACACTCTCACACACACGTGCATGCGCACACACACATACACACATACACGTGCAGTACGCACACACACACGCACTAAAACACGCAAACATACTCACCCACACACACACACTCACACACACCCACATACCCCCACCCACACCCACACACCCACACACCCACACACCCACATACTCACCCACACACACACACACGCACACACACACTCACACACACACTCACACACACATACCCCAAACACACACACACACATACACACACATACTCACACACACATACACACACAACACACACACTCGCTCACACACACACACAAACACACACCCACAAAGCGTCGGTTTTGCACCATTTGTCCGGTTTATGTGTACTGATTGGCATCCTCAATTTACAGCACGCACAGCATGGTGTCCAGAAATGCTTGCATAGCAACATGGACCTATAGCACGCATTTCACCCCCTTCTTTGACCCCCAAATGTGTGTGGGGAGGTATGTTTTGCCTGGGTCCGCACCTACGCTCAGAAGGGCCATACCTTCCTCGTCGGACGCGCTCGCAAATAGACCCCTAAATTGTCCATTTCAGCACCTCCCGCTTGTCCTGTGTCATGTTTTTGACCCCCAGGAACACACACAAAGCATCAGTTTTGCACCATTTTCCCTGTGTGTGTTGACGACTCGCAGCATGCACAGCACAATGTTCGTTCAGACTCACACAGACGCAATAGGCGTGTAGTGCACATTTTACTGTACTTTTTCGACCCTCAGGAGTCTGTGTGTGTGGTCTGTTTCGGCTGATTTTGATGTCATTTCTTGGACATTTCACCCAGCTTGCGCCCCAGCTGATCAAACCACCACCTTCTGAATCAGCGCAAACTCAGGAGCGGCAGGGTGCCCTTTGTAAAAGCTTATAATCCCTGTATTGCGTGCACTGTAAAACGGGGGTGAGTGCTAGCGTGACCTCGCGCCAGCGTGACCTCGCGCTCACGTAGAACACCACATTTTCAACAGGCACATTGCGCATTTCTGCTGCGCGCACCTTCTCAGGTGAAGGAACAGAACAAGAGACTGTGTGTTGCTGCTGAGCAGACAAAGGAGGCCACCGCCAAAAGCAAGAACGATCTTGAGGGGGCTTACACAGCCCTTCAGAACCTGCTGTATGAAAAGGTGTGGCCGCTTTCTCATGGTCTAACTTGTCACATATGGAGCAACGCATACCCTGATTGTTTCCCAGGGAACTTGTTCACAAGGGAGACAACAGGCAAGCGCAGTGCAAAATTGTTCCTTCAAGGCAATTTATGACACATAATGCTGCGCAGAACCATTTTGAGAACGAGATTGCCAGCTGCCGCGGCTTCCAGAGCAAGGTTCATGGAGAAGCAGCTTTAATGCCACAAGAGGAGTTCCTGGCCTCTCCCAACGGCCAGGAGTTTTTGCAGGAGCAAGCAAGGCAGAAGGCAGATGGTAGCCAACAAGGTTTGTATAATTTTATGCGCACAAGAACCTTGCTTTGACACACACAAACACACACACACACACACACACACACACATGCACACACACATGCACACACACATGAGCACACACATTAACAATAACAATGTGTGATGCAACCCTAACCTGCATTTGCTTTGAAATGCCATTGTTTTAGGAGAGGCTGGATCAGGGGTGCCACCAATCCCTGGCCTGTCTGAGGAAGAGACCCAGCGCATGCTGGAGCAGCACGAAATGATGAAGAAGCGTCTGATTCATGAAAACCAGCAGCGCAAGCAGCTGCTGAAGCACCTGGACCAGGTTCAGCAGATGAAGGCAGTACTGAAAAAATCGGTGGGCAGCCAAGAGCAAGTGCTTCATGACCTGCAGGTCAGTTGGGGTGGGAGGGGGGGTAGGTAAATGAGCAGGGGGAATTGAGGCAGGCTTTAGTAACTGCTTCTATTGTCCTTCTTGTTCTTCTCTGGGGCTTGTGGCTTTGTTGCAAGCTTCTTTCAACCTCTGAGGCTTGTCCATGCCTGCCTTGGAGCAGCTGTGGTCAGTCATCCAAAACATCTAAACGCATGCATGTCACATGGCTGCTCACGTAGGACTCGCTCAGGAATCTTGAAAAAACAGCCGAGCCCATCAACAAAGTGCTTGCACCTTTGTCCAACCTGCGAGGAAAGATGTGCAAAGCAGCGGGTGAGGCAAACACATTGTGTGAGAGAGCCAGCCCTTGTCACGGTAGCTAACACAGTCCTTGTCACGGTAGCAAACACAGAACCCCTGTCTGTTGATCCCTCATCAACCTCATGTCTCTCATTCAAGCAATACCTCCGCGCACAAGCGGATTGTCCATTTCGGCACCTCCCACTCGCCCTAGGTCATGTTTTTTATTACCACGAATATTCAAAGCATCAGTTTTGACTGAATTGCCTTGTGTGTATGTATATTGAGGACCTGGTCAATTTACAGCACGCACAGCACGGTGTCTATTTACGCTCACACAGACGTTAAGGAAGTGTTACACGCATCCTTCCCTATGTTTCAACCTTCAGGGACGTCTTATGGCGTCTATTCTGCCTGGTTTTGATGTCGTTTGCTGAACTTTACACCCGGCTTGCACCCCTGCAGATCACACCACCATCACCTCGCTTCACCAAAATCCAGGGGTGTTGTGTGTGCTCTGGTCAGGTTTAAAAGCCCTGAGTTTTCCCCTTTTCTAAAGCGAACGGTGCTGAGACCTATAGGTGCAACTTCGCTCACATAGAGCACCACTTTTCCATCAGGCACATGGCGCGCGGCACTCGTTAGACTACAGTGCTAATTTGCCCTTTTGCATGAACTCACAGCCGATTTGCTGCCGACGCCCCTGTACGTCATTTACTCTCAACTGGTGGCCGCGCGTGAAGCACTCCACATCAACTGTAATGCAAACATTGGAGGCAGTCTCGAAGAGGCACAGCACTTTGCTAGCATGACAGCAGCGGCAGTATCTGAACCCGTAGAACAAGATGAGGACCCTTACAAGGTGAGGCGTGTGGACATGACCCTGTCCCTCTGTTCTTATTTTCTTTAAAACTCATTACATGATTCATGTTGTTTTCGAGGGAGGAATATGCTTCGGTGAGGGTGCCGATCAAAGCTGAATTTGCTTACTTACACCTTCTTGTCATGGCCATCCTGTAACTCCTTTTGCCGCACTCTTCCGTGTGTGCAGGCCCATCCGCTGAGCATAGAAATGGAGCTGCTGAAGGAGGCACCCACATCTGTGCCAAATGCTTTTGCAACCAGCTCGACAACTTTAAAACCCCTGGCGCGTGTGGTGAGTCGTTTGCGTGATAAATACTATCTAATTTGCAAAAATAAATGCATGGAAAATGGGCAAACAGCCATACAAATCTGATTAACCATAATTGTGTATTGTCATATACTTGGTATATATATTTACCCACCTCCACCCTCTTGGCGTGATTCTTTGCTTCCTCCCCCCTCTGCATACTCATTCAAAAATCTACCACATCCTGCCTTTTTCTTTGCTAGATTGCTGCATTGTTTTGCATCTTTATTCCTTGCCATCTGAAGTGTATGCTTCAGATGAGCTCCACTGCTTGTGAGCTTTTGGGTTCTCACAGATACTTGTCATAAAGCGAGTATAAAGTCAAGGACCAAAAGCTCCCCCAGTCGTAGAGCCGCACTTCCACAACAGGCACAGGGCGGGTCTCACAGTAAATTTGTCTCTACACGCGCGCTGACATGCACACATTCACATGCACCACAGGTCTTTCAGTACATGCCTGCCTTGTGTGTTGTGACGGCACATGCTGCGCCCCCCGCCGACAACAACCTCCTGAGGGCCATGTTTCCCGGTGACGACGGCAGCGCCCTTCCCTCCCTCGTGGCCTCTGAGGCAGTTGCTCATCAACAAGGACCTCCCTTCAAATTCAGCGCATCCAGAGTAGCCAGACCATATAGGTATTCTTGGAACAGCTCTCAACACTATCACAGGCATTACTACTGTGCCACTAGTGCAACCCAAGTTGCTTGAACAGCCCAAAACAATCCTGACCTGTTTGCAGACGGTTCATCAATACTGAGTACAAGCACGCAACTGCTCTGTGTTCAGGTGGTGCCAGCACCTTGCTGGCCTTGACTTTGTGCCTCCGCTTCCCGTTTTGGCAGCACACCTGCAAGGTCCTGAGCAAGTGAGTGCAGGCATCACCAGCATATACTGCACTGCTGCTGTTCGGTAATCCTGCTGCAGCATGTGATCATACTTTGTAATTGTACTTTAGGCTATGCCTAACTCCCCAGGCTGGAACCCTCACACCCCCGTGAAAGTTTACTGGCGCAAAAGTTGTGGGCCTTGCAAACAGGAATCTGTGCCCCCTTGTAAATTGCAGGCCCGAGTCCTGTCTGGTCTTGAGTCCCACCGTCGTGAGCAGCGGATCGTGACGGTGGTGTGCCGGTTGTGGGAGATGAAGCAGGCAGACCTCAAACTTGGGTGTGCTCATGAATGAGGCCTCCTTGCTGTTGCTTATGGAGCGCATGCATAGAAAGCACCTCTATTTCCTTCAGTTTGTTCCCAGGACACGGCTGTAAAACCAGCCATTCGAATAGAGTGAATGATGATATAGCATTTCTATTTAAAAACAAGCGTGCTGTAATCCTCACCAGTCTGCTTTGGAGCTACAGCTTTGGAACATAGATAGTTTCACAATCCTAAAGTGGGGAAGTTACATGTTCAGCATGCCTGCCACAACCAGGATAGTATTTGGTCAAATCACTTGAGCTGGGTCATTCGTCACTCATTTGCTGGACATGCCTTGCTTTCTGGATGCTAACGCACCACGCTTCTATCTTTTTGTTCCCTACAGGCAAATAATTGGAAGCTTGCTAAAGAATCCGCTGCCTTCAGATGTCTCCATGTACGCATGCATCCCTCTGTCACTTATTGTGGCAAAGGAGGAGCTCAAGGACGCATCCATTGCAGGCCCACCGCCAACACCTGTAAAACAGAAACCTGCCGTTGCTCCGTCTGCTCAGGTCAGTTGTTCTCTGGGTAAATTCAGCAGACAATTTTGCTCAGGTCAGTTGTGCTCAGGTCAGTTGTTCTCTGGGTGAATACAGCAGACACTGTAGAGCGAAACCTTCTGGTGCCAGCAAAAACTGTGCCGTAAAGTGCCCGGCAGGCACCTAGATCTACCATTAAATTAGGGATGTTGTTGAGCGATATTATTCTTCACTACTTGAACCTGTGCGTGCCTAGCAAAGGGAGCTGTTTTGCACGCCACCCTTCACCCTTTGCAGCTTTGCTTAGTGCTCATGCCAAAAAGCAGACAAAAAGAGGAAAGAATGTGCCTATTGTTTTAGAGCAACCATTGTGCTTGTTAATGATTTATGTACAAGGACTTGCACAGGTACAACAGCAACAGCTGCAACAACAGCAACAGCAGCAACAGCAGCAGCAGCAGCAGCAGCAGCAGCAGGCCAACAACGCCATGCTGCAGCAGTTACAGGCTGGGCTAGACGACGAACAGATGGGAGGTATGCAGGGCTGTTTGGTACATATTCTGGAGCAAGGGTTAAATGTTCATGGAAGTTTTAAAACCCTTGAACTGTTCAAGCAGTTCGATGTGCAATTTTAAAATGGAGAACTCTGTTTTCTGTGGTCATACTCCTTTTAAACGTGCTTGTATCGTCTTGAATATAGATAACATGTTCTAATGAACCAGTGCACAAGAAATAACTGGACGTTTGATGGCCATCCAAGGCTCTTTCCTGCGTTTGGACGCAATTTTGGCTTATAGTTTGAAGGACTCTCGAAGGTTTGCAAACGGCATATTAAGCGTTTGTTGATACGTGTGATAGTTTGCAAACCCGAACTTGACCGAACCCAAACTAATGTACAACCCTGCAGAATGAAGATTTACCCTGAAAGGTAAATTCTCTCATATGTGAAGGGGGTTGTTGGCCAGAACCGTATAAGTATAGATAAGGGTGTTTAAACAAATCAACCAATCCTGTATCTGTATGACATGAGTTTTAGCCGGAATGATCGTGTATGCACAGTTTATTAGCATAAATGAATGGTCGAAAGCAATCTTGTCTGGCCTTCTGGGCCTTGAAAATTGGAATTCGCTGTGTTCGGTTTGGTGCTAAATGCTGTTTGTAATGCAAGGGAATGTACCACACAACAAGCAGCAGGATAGCAGCAGCAGTAGAGTTTGAGTATGAGAGAGGTCTCATGAAAGCCAGTAGCTAAGGGGACTAAGTGGGTCTCCAGGGGGGGTAAATGATGCGGCAGCAGGAGTAGGAACGAAACATACACACTCACGCACAATTGCACACATACATACACATACGCACATGCATATGCACGCACACGCACACACAAACAATAAACACACATATACACACACATGTACGAGCACGCACACACAAACAGATGCACACACGCACACAAGCATGCACGCACCCCCGCACGCACGCACATGCACACGCACACACACACACACAGTTTCGCACAGATGCACACACAAACACACACATACACATAGATGTGCACATGCATACACACATGCATGCGCAAACCTTGGCACGTGCGCAATTGATTAGGTGCATGCACGCATTCACGCAGGCATACACACATAAGCATGCACGCACATGCGCATCCATGCACATACACTTCATACATATTTGTGTATACGGGCACACACACAGAACACACGCACGTGCACAAATTGATTTGATGGGGGAAGAAGAAGGGGAGGAGGAGGAAGATGGGTGCCAGGGGATGGACATGGGATGATGGTCTCTTTAAATTTAGCTTACAACTGGAGTACACAGACATATACGCTGAAGACTATTTGATTGTAAATTTATGGTTTAAATACACTTTTGTGATGGTGAGTCGGTATGTTTGTAAGGTCTTGGGCCTTTTTGGGCAAGTGTAGCTCCCCAATCTTCCGTTTTTGGGTAAGTTTATATCATGTTTGCAATCAGAGCCCTTTTAAGAGCTACAAATTGACCCTTCTATGAAGTAAATCCGAAAAGGTACAATACTCATTTGTACGGTATGTACGTATGTATATGTATTATTATGTATAAGGCTTATATATGAGAACACAGGACCGTTCTGTCCAACCCTACATATGCGCCTTAGAACGTGGTGTTTCATTTTCCAGCATCTGTACGCACATTGAAAGGCAGCCCCTTGTGTCGTACAGCTCATTTCTCCTGGACTTGCTGCTCGCAGAAGCAGAGGGTTCGATCTTGGAGCTTGAGGGAGGTAATGGAGATGGAGAGGACGTGGGCATGGGTGAGGAAGAGGGAGTGGCTCAAGAAACAGGCGTAGGCAACCACGAGCAGCAGGGAACACCTCCGTCTGGAGGGGGCAGGTGCGCGACAGCTATACCTGACCTGATAGCCATCCTTCTCTTGCGTTTTATTCTTCCTGTTTTTCTGTGATTTGTGGCTTAAGCTCTTCACTTTGGGTTGCCATTGCAGGTGGAAGCATGGGCGGGACAACTCTAAAGCAGCAGCTGCGCTCCTGCTGCGCGAAGGTCAGGAGGAGGAGAGCAGGGCAGCAGCAGCAGCAGAGGCAGCAGCTCCCCGGCCCAAGCCACCCTCCCGCCTGTTTAAATTGATTATGCGCAGCCAAAACTTAGAGGCAGAAGTGCATCTGCGCCTGTTCACTGACTACCTGCTACGCCCGCCATTGTTTCTGGTGAGCAGGTTGACAGTGACTTGAAAGGCAGGAACATGCTGTTTTTTAGCCTTCTTTGAGGCGCCAAGAAAGGCTCCATGTCCGAAAGCAAAACACCTATTCCTTGTTCCTATGTTCTGTACTCGTATGCCTCTTGGATGACACGGAAAAAGTGTGAAATGTATTTCAGGAATCGTTGACAGCTAATACCTTATGGTATACCGTACTGCTTCTTATTTTTTGCGAGGTGACAGAGTAATTGCAATAATTAATTCGCGAGCATTACGGTTTTGCGAGGCCCCTCAACAATTATGGTAATTTTGCAACCGTGTGATTTTATGGGGGACTGTGTGCGTTGATCCAGCTGCTGCTGCAGCTGAAGCTACAGCTTCTTCTGCTGGATTCAGAATGGCTGCCTGCTGAAAGCTGGAGTTGCCGCTCTACCACGCATGCTTTTCTCCTGGACGGTCTTGCACCCCCTACGTAGGCTATGTGCTTGGGTCTGCCCACTGTGTGCCCTCTGACAGGGAATCTGCTTGCAAGCAACTCTATTTCTCAGCCCCAATAAAGCCCAGAGCAGCTGTGTGGTGTCAGCTCGCCTTACTCTTTAGAATGAAGGGGCTCAAAACGAGGATCCGTACAAATTCCCGTAATAAATAGTAAAATCACGTTATTGGAAAGTAGAAATACTGCGAGGTCTGGAAAATCGATTTTTTTGAACTTGATTTTGCAAGGAGCCCAAATAACTATTTAATTGCTCACAACACAACCAGTATCAGTACAGTAAATACTTAAAGTAGACATGTTTTGGCCTGAAGCCTCTACTTTGCGGTGCACACAAAGGTGAAAGCGCTCCGGGAACTGCCTGCTGCCGCGATGGCTGCAATGAATGCGCTGCTCAACAAGACTGGTTCTCACAGTACAACCAAGGCTGCAGCCAACGCAGCCAGTGCGCCTGCAGGCAGCGCACTAGAAGGAGCAGAGACAAACGACATGGCTTGGATGGAGGAGCAGGTATGTTCGCCTCTTCATATGCTGACATTCAACCAACCAGGCCTTCACTCTTTTACATACTCTTTTACATAATATTAGGTTGAATTTACTGAATCGTGATTGTAATCTTGATCAGAGGGGACGACTCCCCTTTAGAAAAGGGGTGGACTTCATATGCTCATGGCTCAAGCAAGCCCCAATTTGCAATATTAAAAGCTGACAATAGCTGTAAATTTGCAGCCGCCAGCACTGAGCATGAGCCTGCATTAGAAATCCTGATATGCGCACATATGCTCATGTATATCATGGCGTCTGGCAATAATTATTCTCTACCTTGAACTCCCCTTCCTAGCCCCCGACACAAATGAAAAGGATGTCATTCTACTTAGAATGAAAGCACCTACCGTAGGTTCACGATCACTTCGGAAATTAAATAATTATTTGGCAAAAGAACGAAATTTTTTAATAATTCTCGAAGCCCTCTCCGAACTAAATTCGAAGTGATAAATAAATTATTTTAAGTGGTTTTGAGGGTGCTTTTGAAAATGAGCTCCCAGCGTGCCCTGGTTGTGAACCCCTGACCCGTTTTTGGAGCCCCTGTCAGCTGAGAGGCTGGCCGCTCAGCTGAGAGACCATGAGAAGCTGCAGAGGGAGAGGCAGCTCAGGGAGCTGGCAGAGGCATAGGCAAAGGCAAGGGGCGCAGCTGTGAAGAGGCGTGGGGCGTCCATGCATGCTGCTCCAAGAACAAGCCTCCTCACAGTCCCTTCAGGCCCTTCCTTTGGGGCATCCACACAGAGTGAAGATGGCGAGTGGGTAAGAGAGGGTTGCTTCTCTGATTGAGGGATTCCCTCACACATGCAAGCACTCAGCTGTGGTTCTTCCCATGCAGCCAATGGGCAGCCTGCACAGTAGCAGCATCAGCATCAGCATACAAGCATCAGCTACCAGTGGGGGGCTCGAATTCACAAATTAATTCCCGACAGAGCCTGCCCGAACTGGATTCAAACCCAAAAATTATTCCCCAGACCCCCTTGTTGTAGTCATTTGTGTGGATGCTGCAGGAAATGCCTGGTTTGTGTGATCAACGGGTTGATGTGTCGATAATTTTCCTGCAGGTTAACATTGAGGCCCTCTTGCTTGTGCCGCCTCAACACGCCGTGGAGACGCTGCTGTATCAGCTCATGCACCTCAGACTGTGCCTGGATCTGATCACCAAGAAGCATGCGAATCAAGTGATTGGCTGCGATGCAGCAGCTACTGGGCAGCAGCCTAGAGGACGGGACCAGCGTCCGGCAGCTAATGTACAGCAAATGCAATGAGTAACATCCAAGGCGCCCTGTGCCTGTAGTGACAGTACGGTTCTACCGGGGATGAGACTTTTGCTCCTTGAACTTTAGCACCCCTTGCTCACGTGAGCACCCCTGTATGATTTCCTACATAATCGGAGCAACGGTTTGACATGAATTGTGGGGCTTGCACCAGAAAGCTGCAATCTTTCGCGCTCACTTTTTGCTTAAGCTTAGTTTAGTTTAGTTTGGATTACAAAGGCCTCCAGCCTGGCATGGCTGCTCAACCTATAGGTCCCTACAAGCAAATAAATCAATCAAAAAGATCGACAGCTGCACTAATAAATTTGTAAACTTCTGAGTTATGTTGAAAAACAAAAACACCTTTTTGCTTAATATAAACCATATTCCGACCTTTACTTAACAAACAAACTGGTTATAGGGGGAAGGCATGGTAGACGCAATACATGCAGCCACATAGCTATGTTGGTCATTATTACAATGCATTGCTGGAGTAGTTACAGGTTACTGAGAGAGCCATCAGGCAAAAAGCGCGACTGCTAGGCTGCATATGCTTTGCCGGAGGAATCGAGGGCCTTGTTTATAGACTAGAAAGATTGGCTTTTTTTGGTCTCCAAATCCAAATGTGGTGGGCAAATGCATCAAAGCTCCCCCAGACTTAAATTTACAATTACATGAGGACCTTCTTGAAGCCAGACTGTTTGGCTGATCGGCCTGTGACTGGTCCTTGCCAGTCAACAATAAATCCAAAGCTCCCCCAGACTTAGAGCAGTACTTTCACAGCAGGCGCAGAGTAAAGAATGATACAGCCGAACTAAGGACCTCATGTCAAGTAGAATGGAGGGTGATAGCATGGTTTGCCAAAGCTACAAGTTTGGACCCTCGTCCGCAGAGCTTGGGTTCCCAGAACTCTGGACAGCCCAATTGGTTACGGTGTGGAATTTTTGGAGGACAACGTTGCTGGTCAGCACAAAGCTGCTTGCAAGTTGGCCATTGTCTATCTAACTCCTATGAAACTCTATCTGCCCAGTAGAAGAAATGCCCACGCGCACTTATCAGAAGGGAGGCAAAGCAATTCGCTAACTTTGACCAGCTTCCACTAGTTGGCTTACAATTTACATATATCCAGGTATATGTCACTTTTTTATATAAGCATTTTGTACTCGTATCGGCTCTTCGCACCTGCTGATTTTGTCCTGAGGGCTATGCGTCGCTTTTAGTACAGAAGACTACCACAAGGCAATGCGATTGGTAAGTACCAGTGTTGTGCAATGCGCGGCTTGCTTGCTGTTACACACACACACACAAACACACACACACACACACACACACACACACACACACACACACACACACACACACACACACACACACACACACACACACACACACACACACACACACACACACACACAAATTCACATACACGCACACATAAATACACACGTAAATACACACATATACGCACACACAAATACACACACGCATACACACAAACACAAAAATACATGCACTTGCGCACACACAAAGACACAAACACCCATACACGCATACACACATACACACAGAGATACGCACACACAAAGACACAAACGCCCATGCGCACACACAAAGACACAAATACCCATACACACATACATACAGAGATACGCACACTTACAAATTCACGTTTGTGCGCACACATACACACAAACATAAACACACATACACAATGCACACACACACACGCACATGCATACATACACAAACACAAAAATACATACACACACACACACACAAACACAAATACACATACACACATACACACAACACTTAACATACACAGGTATAATACGCACATACATGCGCCCACCATATACACACACGCATACACACACACACATACACACACACACACACACACACGCACAAACACGCAAATGACGAATCAAGTCAATGAGAGGTTACCTTACCAATTTACACCTTACACTCCCAGGAGGACTTAGATATCAAAGAGGAGCTGGCAAAGGGCTCCTTTGGTGTCGTATACAAATGTGTTCGCAAAGGTGCGTCAGTCTCTCAAAAAGCCTGGTCTAGGAGGACAAAAGCAAGAAAGCATGCATGTTAAATATGGCTAGCAAGCTTGTTCAGAAGATGTTATTGATAAAAAGATAAAAACTATGCAGGCAGTGAAGAAACACTCCCCACATTAATATAGGGAAAGGAGCCACTTTGGTACCGGGTACTAAACTCCTCCACCAAAAAAAAAGATCAATGGAAATCAGGAGAGTTGCAGGCTTGACCTGAAACCGTCTCCTGATGAGAATTGATAATAGTGCTGAAAAGGGCACGTCTGGAAGAGTTTGGCAGCGTAAATGCTAGAATGAATACGAAGCTTGGAAGCAAGTTTCTTAACCCTTTGAGAATCAAGACCCAGCTCCTTAAGAGGCTCCAGCGTGTGATTGTTGTAAATAGTGCC
>Ga0307942_1001779_pt1 | contig 17380 bp, 14 predicted proteins | sample OrgLakmetagen175_FD_201846 | JGI IMG/M metagenome (GOLD analysis project Ga0307942, IMG submission 201846) | Saline water microbial communities from Organic Lake, Antarctica - #175 | ecosystem: Environmental > Aquatic > Non-marine Saline and Alkaline > Saline | place: Antarctica: Organic Lake... | reverse complement strand
AATGGCGTTTATAGACCCCAAAAAACATTTTCAATCATTAACGCATTTGGGGTCATTTGGGGTCGTTCGGGTTCATTTTTCCCGACCATAAAGTGTCCGAGTGTCATTAGAGTTCCGCACCGCCATAACATATATTACCAACATGTATATATTACTAACATAAATATATATAACATATTACCAGCATATATTATTACCCTGACAACCTTCGTCAAAACAGCACCAGAGGGTTGCGTGAAGGTATACACTCGTGGCAATTATTCAGGTGCTCAAGTGTTTGTGGAGCATCAAATGTAATGTGTATGCGTATGCGTATGCTTATGCATATAGGGAACCAGAATTAAAGCACCTGTTGCACAGCTAGTTATACTTTCTCCTAACCCTTGTATGAATGACCAATAATATGACCTGATTGCTTGCAGATTGCTTGCAGAACAGCATAGTCACACCAGGGGTACTTAATTATAGAAGCCTTTTAAGCCCAGACCAAAACATAAAATATGCACCAAGGGTAACTAAAAGCCCAAAATTAGAAAGGAAAGACCCATTTCAAGGACCTACACAAATGGCCTACACCTAAAGAAGTGCTTTGCGGCACGAGCTGGTGCAATTCCCAACTTAAAGCGGACTGTACTACACCTCTCGTTTTTAGGGTTGGCCAGAACCGTACATGTACACCATAAAAGGCCGTATTTTTGGTGATTTCCCTGCCAGAAATACCGCATACACACCGTATATATATGGTTCTGGCCAACCCCACTCATTTCACCTGAGAAACTCAATGCCGTCGATGTGGTTCTTCAAGTCTGTCACCTCTTGGCTCAGCTGCAAGGCAAGACAGAGAGGGAGGCTTGCGTGGATGGTCAGAATAAGTAATAGAAGCAGTCCCTGAAGACAAATAAGTGCAGTCGAAGCTTGCAGCTGTGATGTTTCGTGCGTGTATGCCAGATGACACGTTTAAGTGTGTGTATGCCAGATGTTAAGTGCGTGTATGCCAGATAATTAGTTTAAGTGCGTGTATGCCAGATATTAAGTGCGTGTATGCCAGATAACACGTTTAATGCGTGTATGCCAGATGTATGCCAGATGTTTCGTGCGTGTATGCCAGATAACACTAAGTATTGCTCTGGCCTTGGGCAAAGATTTCTAGAGGCAAGAGCAAGAATGACATCTTGCTACAGAGGCAAAAATTATACATTTGCAAATAATGTGTTTGTGAGCCATATGCCTTACAAATGTATTAAAAGGGTCAGCCCTGCATCGCGTGAGGGCATGCCTCATTCAGATAGCTGCAACTACATCAAGCGACCTGCGTTGTAGAAAGGCTTAAAGCCCACACATAGTGTCTGCTCATCATTGGATGAAGTATGACAGTGTGCCACGTGCCACGCTATGTGCTACTTAGTTACATTCAGACACAGAGACAGACAGGCAAATTGGTGTAAAGAGGCGCAAATTATTTTTGTGGGTGTGCCACATGGCGCCCGCAAGGTGGACACAGTTTGGTAGGGACCAGCACTCATCCTCTCAGGCAACACTCAACCTCTCAGGGCGGGCTGGGTTCGTTTGGGGGGTGTTTTAACAAGCCTATAAAATTGAAAGGGACCCACACTCACCTCGTTGTTCTCTTGGATCAGGCGCACGTTTTCTTTGTTGATTTGCCACATAGTGTCTTCATGAGTGGACAAGTATGCATTCCAGGTGTACGCAAGCACACGGCCCCGCTCTCCGCATTGGATTTCGACCTGTGAAGTGTTTTTTGTAAGTGTGTGTGTGTGTGTCAGGTGTGTCAAGGAAAGGGGTAGGGGTGACTAAAAGTTTGACCAACGGCTTCTGCCTTATGCAGCATGGTTGCCATTGATAAAGAGGCACATGCATCGTGGAAGCATCGTGGAAGGAGGCATATCTGGAAAGGCTGTTTAGGATTGATCACGCCAAAGCAAAGTTTCGACCTTCAGGTAGGCAAAGCTGTCAAACACTGCATGGAAAGTGCAAATGTGCATGAGCGGCAACGCGTTTCACTAAGGTTGTCCAGAACCATGCATATATGCAATGTGTGCGCGGTATTTTTTGCAGGGAAATCAACAAAATTACAGTCATACACGGTGTTATATATACAGCTCTGGTCAACCCTGCCTGAAATGCATGGGTGCATGTAGAACTGCACAAAGTTTACACGCAAGCGGTGTTGCCATCATAAGCATGGATCAAGGAAACGGAGATGTTGCTGTCAAATAGCAAAGAGCTCAAGCTACCTGGCGGATTTGAGCCCGCAACCCTGAAGAGTCTGGCCTGATCGTTGGTCCACTAGGCTCTCGAAGCAGCTTTCTTTCAGCTACACAGGAAAACATGCGCAACACAATGTGGGCACACAAACAAAAGCATACGCATGTCTCATATACACAAAGACAAGCACACACACACTCACTTACACACACTTGCACACACACACTCACACACACAAACACACAAAAACACACACGTACAAAACACACGCACCTGGCGGATAATGTCGGCCATGCAGATGCTGGTTGCTACTGACATGCTGAGCGTGGCCACGACCCTCTGGTGCAAAGGCAGCTGCTCAGCTCCAACCTGTGAACAGTCGTATGTGGACACAATCTGTGTGTACGTCCATGCAAGGATGAGAACACATGAGTACATAGTTTGTGGTGGTGGACTCAGCACTTAGGTGGTGGACTCGGCAAAAACCCGCAGGATTAAAACCCCGGCAGGCCTTGCTAAGGTGCGTGCATATTCTTAATACAATGGTGTCATGCAAGCTTGATCTGTTACAGTCATTGATGTACCACAGATGTTTGATTCCAAACAAAGGTGTGCCAAGATAAGTGTGCGGCTGCCATCATTGTAATCGCTGCCACCTTTTGTTTAGCCACAAGCACGCACAAACTACACACACACAGGCACACACACAAACTGCACACACACATAAATCATGTACATAGGTACACACAGACCGTATAAACAGGCATGGACACAAACATATCCGCAGGCAAAAAAACAAAACATAAACAAAGGCACGCACACACAGGCACACGCATACCGTAAATACACCGGTAGTCTTTGGAATCATGCCAACAGCCTCAGGGTGATACAGGAATGCAATGACCATGGCAAGAGCGTATCAAGCGTACTTAGTTGTAACTGTGCAGTGCATCAACTAAGCCTATAAACGTGATAACTGTGCAGGTTTGCATCAACTAATCCTATAAACGTAATAACTGTGCAGTGCATCAACTAAGCCTATAAACGTAATAAGTCAACGAGTCAAACGCTGCCAACTCAAATGCATGCCGACTCTTCGTTTCCAAACCAAACCGACAAAGGTACCTCCTCACTCTCTGTGTGCATGTCGACTTTTCGTTTTCAGCCACAACTACGCACAGGCGTTCCCACACGACCTCCGGCTCACCTTTGCAGTGTACTTTTTGCTCTCTCTTAGGGTTTGGGTGGATGCCAGCTCAGACTTCTTCTTAACTTTGGAGGGCTCCGCCTCTGTCTTTGATCTGTGCTGCTTCTGCATTTGCTGCAGCTGCTCGCTGCCCACGTGCTGGGGTGCATGCAGGTCTGTCATTGAGGTCTCTCCTCCTGTATTAAAAATAATCCAGATCAAGAGATAGAGGTATGAAGGTAATACAAGATTGATGGAAGGCTGCACGGAGGGAACTATGCTAGACACCTCAGCCTCGTAGTATGAGGAAAGCGGTCATCATGCAGATGCAGAAGGTCAAGTCTTGTGGGTGACGTCCCTATGTTTCTGCCGTGAGCTCATGCTGCTTTATTTGTGCAGAGGCTGTACAAATAAAAATTAAAATGTGCATGTGTGCAACAAATGCAGCTATAATGATCTTGACTGGTGATCAAATACAGAGTGGATACGTGTCTTGGAGTGGTTGTGTGTGCACTTCCAATGTTATGTGGGTACAATGGGAGCAGGTAGAGAGATTGCTTTCAGGCAAGGCAGCTCAACACAACCCACACGGTTGCTGGACACATTGAAGCCCTAATTATCACCAATTGCAGCATCAAACACTTCAAATACGAAAAGTCCACAACGCACTAAGACCCCTTTTAGCACAGCCCCATGCTAGTGCTCCCAAACCTGTATGCCGCATACAGTATGCGTCATTTTTTAGTGTGGCAAAACATGCACGCAAGTAGCTTTGCCAGTGCACACACGCAGCACGCACCCTTCATCAGCTCCAGCACACTTGATGACCCTAGCTGCTGGCCCAGCAGCTTTGGCGTGAGAGTGCTGGCCCTCCCTTGGGGTGTGCTCACAAACCACGTATGGCGAAGGTATGTGCCGTACATGCCTTTCCTCACAGCGCACATAGCGTCAGAGCACATTGTGCTCAGCATGTGGGAGCGCCAAGCGGTGGCCCTGTGCATGTGCACGCGTGCGTGCGTGTGTGTGTATGTATGTGTGTATGTGTGTGTGCATTGTGCACAACAAGTCAGGGAGGAAAGGAGAAAGTGGCGAGATGACCTTACATACGTTATGAATGACCTTCTATAGCAATGTCCAGCCTCATTTGAACTCCTTCCTGTCAAACAAGTTGTTCTGCGCCATTCTTTAACAGTCTGCAACATACTCACTTGTGGGCAGCTTTCATAGGCTCCCTGAGCAGCTCCTTCAACAGGCTTTCAACAGCCAGAGCCTCACCCTGCATGGGGCGGATGTTACTATATGTCAAGCTGAGCGTGATAAGAATGTCAAAATTTCCCCTCCGTTAATAACTTTTGTCCGCCAGTGCCTCACCCTGCTTGGTCAAATATCAGTGTTTGCAGAGGGATGTTAAACGCTGGCATGGTGCACCTGAATCAGTAATTTGATTGAAAAACGCTGGGAGGTTTTGTGTGCCTTTTGTTGGGAGGATGGTGACTACTGCAAATAAGCAACTTCCAGTTGCAGTTGTTGACGTCAAGCATTTTTGGCACGTGCAAGTACGCAAACATCAATCTGAGTCCATACTGAAAACGTGTGGGGGTAAGATAGGGGTCCTCGATTAAACACTATTAGAAGAAGACGGTTAGGATGCTAAGAAGGAGAAGGATTTGGTGCAAGTTCTGATAGGCATTTACACACACACACACACTTTATACACACACCAAATGCGTGCACGACAAGCGTTACTCTGTGCACTTTTTGCACGCTCTACTATTACACAAACCACAAGTGCATGCTACATGTGTACAGTTGGCCAGAACCATATATATAGTGTTTGCATGGTATTTATAGCTGGCAAATTTCCATGTATACGGTATTATACGGTGTATATGTACAGTTCTGGCCAACCCCATACATGGCCTACAGGTGAAGTGGTCTGCTCGTGATGTCATTAATTCGCGTGAACATACTCACTCGTGTAGGGGGGTTGTCAGACGGAAGAATGACGAGGCATGCATGCCCTGATCTGTCCTTTACCATCGCTGGAATGTCTAGCTGCAAGGCTTCATCCACAACAGGAATCTGTAGCAGGACAAAAGGCAACACAACAGGTTTTGCACTCGCAATGTTTGGCCAGATTGGTTTGCCGTAACTTCAACAATCGATTATGAACGCAAAAGCATTCTGCTCAATCTAGCGATTGGAGGAAGTTGGAGATAAGGAAGACAAACAAGTAGCTGACTCATCCCAGTTTCTGGGTCATTTGGCTACTATTGACGACATGATTATGAAACAAAACAGATTGCAGGAGTGCTTACCCCCATCGTACATCCATGCACTATGATCATAAGAATGTGTGGACTCACACAGCTTAGCCTACAAGATGCAGATAGATTGTAAACGCCAGCAAGAGCGTAGCCTGTTGAAAGCTTGTCCAAAACATGTGTCAAATTAAGAACACTGCACGTCTATATGAAAGAGTCTACTGAAATTGTGCACGTCTATATGAAAGGGTCTACTGAAATTGTGCACCTCTATATGAAAGAGTCTACTGAAATTGTGCACATACATCTGCATCTTTTCAGCAGCAGCATTGCCTTGTGTGTGATGGTGTGGACATACATACGCTCACCAACAATTCAACACATCCATTCACATGCACAAAAAGCCGCACATACCCGCATTTGTAAACACAAACACAACACGAGCACACACACGCATATGCACACAGCACGCACACACATACACACCTTGAGCAGGAGTGCCTTGCGTGTAATTGCGTGAGGCGGTATGGCAGGGAGGCCATATGTACCATGGATCTGACGCAGCCCATCAACCACTGGGTCATACTACTTGTAAAAATTTAGAATGAAGGTGAGCGAGTCAAGGTTAAAACAATTGTGTCAAGGACATATTTTCAAGTAATGAGGTTAGGGTGAGGGTCAGGGTAAGTGTGACAAGGATGGGTCACTTGCCTCGAGGATTATATTTTTTAAAGCATGCATGAGGTTAGGATGCGGGTGAGCGTGTCAAAAGATAAGGATGAAACACTCATTTCCATAGATAAATAACATGTGATGGTTTGCGTTTGCGTACATGCATACAGGGATGCGAGTGCAGATGCTGGATGGGAAAGATTTGTCTGGATGCTGCCCCAAGTAGTATGTACGACACATGTGCTTGTGACGACATGTACAACACATGCGCTTGCAAACCCACACACACAGATATACACACACGCACACGAAAACAAGCAAATCCACACATACACACACAGATTCACACCGACATACGCACAAAACACACAAATGAATGCATATACCCCTCCAAATTACAAACACACATGCAAAAGCGTGCTAGGACCTACCAAATGGCCGGCAATGCTTTCAAACGCGATCGTCAGAGGGTCATCTTTGCTGTGAGACAGGAGAGCGGGCGCTCTGCTTTCGTGGGGGGCAGTGCTGAATGGATTGGTGCTGGAGGGCAGGCTGCTGAAGATTGAGTTTGTACCGGTCGCCGCTTTTATGATGGAACCACCTGATTGGTCAGAAAGCAAGAGAAAAGTCGTTGAATGAGGCAACCCAATTTGAACCATTTTAAGGTATGCAGGCACAATGTACTTAGGTCTGAGCTGTGCATCAGGTGCAAACTCAATTCAAGTTGGCAACATTGAGGCAGGTGAAAACGAAGCAGAGCTGACGTCCAAAAACGCTCCACATACAAGTCCAGGAAAAGGAGCTGCCTGGGCACCTTTTTGACGATTGAAATAATCAGAAGCAAAACCACGCGCCACAAGACTAGGACAGAGCACCAGATTAGGACACACCACCAGACTAGGACACACCACCAGTACACACCAGGGGGCGCAGGCGGGCTGGGTTGGTTGAATCTCAAAAGGCGAGATGTAGAGTCCTCCTTCTCTATCCCAAAAGGAGGAGGCTTTGAGGCTTGTTGCTGCAACAGGAGCTGCTGCTGCTGCTGCTGCTGCTGCTGTGTGTGCCACTCCTGGACCTGCTGTTGCTGGTGCTGGTGCTGGGGTTGCTGAGGGTATGTCTGCTCTGGCGTGTGGTCAGGTGCCGGCATCCATTGCGATCCAGGGGCGGGAGAGGAATGGTTGAGGGGGCTGGACAGGCCTCGCTGCAGGGCTGACAGCTGGGACTCATTTAAAGCACCAGAGCGTTGCAGTGCCTGTGTGCGTATGTGTGTGTGTGCAAAAGTGTGTGAGTGTGAGTGTGAGTATGTGTACGCATGTGCAAGTGTGTATGTGTGTATGTGTGTGTGCGTGTTTGTAGTGATGCAGCACTTGCGCACGAGCATCTATGCATCAGTCTTCACGTAAAGCGTGCGTGCCTTCTGGTTGCGCTTTAATAATTTAATATTTCTGATGGGGAAAGCAAGAAACAGACTGTTTACTCAGACCCCATACGGTCACGCACATGAAAGAGGAAGTCATTGGAGAACTACAGCTTTGTGAAACAGGTGGCACGACCTTTTTTGTGGAGAGTGCACACTTTACAACACAGTGCGCAAACCAGTTTGCATGCTGTCTCTAGCACAGTCTTTTTTGTGGAGAGTGCACACTTTACAACACAATACGCAAACCAATGTACGTGCTGTCTCTGACAAGCTGCTCAGCGGTGTCCCAGTAATAGGAGATGGATAGAGCATGTGTCTAACAAGACAGCAGTGCTGCACTACTATATCAAAAGCGCCTTCACATAGCCCCTGACCTGTGGCTGAGCAATATCTAAAGACAGCAAGATGCATTGGGCACATGTAAACTTTAGGTGACAATGTAACAATGCTGCGTTACTATACAACCGAGAGCTCCATGCTCCACACAACCCCTGACCTGCAGCTGAGCGGTGTCCAAGGACAGCTGGCCCGCCCTCTGTTGTAGGGCATGCAAGTTTTGCTGCTGAGCTGCCTCGATCGCTCGATAGCCGGAGGCAAAAGACGCTGCCGCTGCTGCTGCAGGGTTGTCTCCCTGGTAGCGCTGTGGAAAGTTGAGGAGATTTCGAATAAGAAGCATTGCAAATGGGAGCGATTAAACAGCTGGAGGGGGCAGAGAACGGTGAAACAGAAAAGAGAAGCTCGAAATGGGCAACATGCTTTTCATCAGACCACCTGCCCACCCATGCTGTGAAAGGGAAGGACTGTGCTTAATGCAAATATGAGGGGGTGCTTTAAGCCATTGCTCCCATTGCGCAGATCCCCAACATGTTAGAGGTAAAAGGAGGGAAAACATGCTGAGGGAAACAGGAGGGGATCGAGAGTTAAAAGGTAAAAGTAGTGATGTTGAGGAATGTTTGCTCGTTTTTGTGAAGAGTAGACAAGACAGAATGAAATATGGCTGAAGGGGCGAGAAAAGCAAAATATTGTAAGCAGGCTGCTTCTAAGCCAAAATTACACAAGCACTATGTGCTGAATTAGTCGTGAGTCCAACACTTATATCCACACAATTGCCACGTTATTATATGGACATAATGTTCAGCTGATGGTAATGGAGGCTTACAAACATGTAAAAAATTTAAAAATTACATGCATAGAAGCTGCACGTATCCTAACTTGCTCAAAGTTCACCTGCGCCAGGTTTGAGGTGCTCGTAAGGCCTACCCCCTCTCCTTGCTGAGACCCTTCCTCGTGCTGCTGCTGCTGCTGCTGATGTTGCTGCTGCTGCAAAGGCCCATGGCCCTTTGGGGAGGGTATACGGTATTGGCGAAAAGCGCCTGCGGGGCTCCTATCTTCATCTTTGCTATTCCTGCTTTCAATGACAATGGATGTTCATGTGCTTGTGTGTTTGATCGATCACAAACTGTCTGTGTACGTGTGCCTGTTAGAGCATAAGTGCCCACCCCAGGCTTTCAGGATGCTAAAAATGTAACAACAATGCACCAACCTGGCCGCTTTTGTTGGTGGCACGTCTAGCCGAGGTAGCGCAAATTCTGAGGAGTGGGAGGTTGCCAGCGGGGGCAAGGAGGTCTGGACGGTGGGGATGGGTTGCTTCTTGTACGACCAGGGCCCTGCTTGTGTGTGCATGTTGCACATGCTTGTGTGAATTTGTATGTGTACATATGTGTGTGTATGTGTGTTTGTGAGAGAGAGAGTACGAGCATACACTGTTACTACGTTAAGACCAATAACCCCGCAAGCAAACACCAGGATCAACAGGCATGTGCTCGGGTTGCAATGCTACTTTAATACTGTAATGTAGGAACTATCCTGCACGTGCTTAGAATGCAATGCCAGTTTAACATAGCAAGACTACCCAACATGTGAGTGAGTTGCTCTGCGCTTGTAAGTAATATCGTGTATGCGAGCCCAATTCCTCATGGCAAAACTGACAAACCTAGCACCCACCTTCTGGCTGGTTAGCTCGGTGTATATCTGGGCTGCTGCTCTGGGGGGCCAAATACAGGTTTTCACTCCCAGCTCCCTTCAATTTCTGTATTTGTTGCAGTGCAGCATGTGTGCAATGTGGCTGTATAGTTGCTTAGAACTACATGAACTCGTATGCTTGTACCTCAAATAAACGCATTGATACAGCTTTATGCGGTTGCTATAGACACAAATAAAGCAGCGTAACACGCACATGCACATTAAAACGCATCCCGTACACACGCACGCACGTGCATAAACACGCACAATGGTAGCACAAGACAAAAAAGACTTACTGCCGGTTGTTGCAAGTTGAGAGCGGAAGCCTTTGGTTTTGCTGTGCGTTCTGACGTGCGCTCTTTCGTCACCTGGGGAACAAGGCTGAGGGCAGAAAAGTCTGGAGGCCTCTTTCTCTCCATCCCTACCTTTTCTTCATATCGAATGTGCTGGAAATTGGAATCAGCATTTTAAAATGTATACTCATTATTCACGAAATAGTAACAGATTTAAAATTGCACATGCAAACTGACATCTAATACTTATACCAACGTTTGGCCCATAGTCCACTTTTGTCCATAATATGAACCTGGTCAGGAAAAAGATGCGGGCACACTGTGCTTGCAGCATCCGCTAGCTCTCAGAGCGGTGCCATTCCGGCGCAGCAGCTGTCACAGGGCACGCCTTTGTAACGCAGCAGAAACAGTGGCAGTCCCCCTATGCCACCGGCCGCCTATCCATGAAGACTCAGTTGACGCCGGTGAGCTTTGCCTCAGATGCGCTGTGTTGTTGCACAAACATGGAGCTATTAGTAACTGTTTTGCACGCCTGCGCACGCAGTCCTTTCGTGGCACGAGAGTATGACAGAGAAGGTGGCCCAAATTGGAGACTCGTTTGAGCGGCAGGATTTGGGACCCTTTGAATCTGAGCTCAAGGTCGTAATAAGATGAATGCTTGTCAGCTGCACCTGTGTTTTGTTTGTGTGTGCGTTGATGTCGGTGACCTAACGCTTTTGTCTACACTATGTCCGAGTGCAGAGGGAGTTGAATTGGGTGCTTGATGACACAATCGCGGTAAGTATTTCGGTAGCTGTGGAACTTGTCACTACACGCTTGCACGCCATATACATGTGGCTGGCTATCAGTGACACTGACAGCCGTGTCACTAATTCTTAAGAGCCTTTTATTTGGAAGCCGAGATTTATCATTGATTTGGCTCGCTAACAAGGCACGAAGGATCACTGAACGTAAGCAATCAACCAATGAACCCCACCATTTTATGGGCTGTAGAGCTTACACCAGACAAGATGCACAAAGCTCCTACAGTATAGATGGCAATGGGAAACCTCGTTCTCTCTACAATTGCACACACCGTCCTTTAACCCTGAAACCAGACTGTGGCATATTTGAAGATATGTGTGCTTACAGAAAAGAGCGCGCTTATACTTAGATGCCCGCTTAAACTTTCTTACCTGTACCCAGGCAGTACGCTACGCGTCTCAAGACGTGTGGATGCCCTGCAGCTGGCGGTTCTTGGAGTCAGAGGTGGGGGCAGCTGTTCGTAGAGGGGGCACCCTAGCAGGCTGGTCTCTGCAGCTGAGGGCCTCCGTTGCTGAGCTGCAAAAATGGTGGAAGCTGCGATTGGAGGTGCGGTAGGTGGTGTCACTCATTTGCTCATTTTTCAGTTGTGTGCGTACTCACACACACACACACACACACACACACGCACACACACACATACACACACACACACACACACAAGCACACAAGCACACAAGCACACAAGCACACACGCACACAAACACACACACACACACACTCATACACACTTACACCTAAACACACATCAACGTACACACACAGACACGCTTGAATTAATGCAAGAGAGGAATATTAAATTGTTTACGGAATTTGAATTATTCTTAACAACCCTGGTCGCCTCTCCTCTATAAGTGCTAGTTGCTTGTAATATGCATGATTTAAAGATCTACTTACAACACACATACCTTCCGCTGTGGGATAAGCGTTTTAATTCTAGAAAATGCTATCACGGTGTATCAAGCATCAAACAAAAGAGGACGCGCCAAAGAAATTAATCAGAGGGGGTTATCTGGGCAAAAGCCAAAGCATACTCCTTTTTACATGAAAGGTGCAACTACTCACACGTCACTTCATTAATTTGGACCCAACCTAACTTTAAACTGATGCTGACTTTTTAAGCTACCCGAGCATGTGCTCAGATTTAAACAAGTCGCCCTGCGTACAGAATGACAGGAGTAAAAGCGCACGTGGTGCACTTGTTTCCAGGGGGAATGGCACATTAATTTGCATATCTCGCAACCACTTAGTCATTTTGCCCCATTTTTCTTGCAATGATGATCTTTATTTATTATAAGGACTTCAAAACACTAAAATCACTCAGTTTGGTGCGCTGGCTGGTCAACCACAGCATATGGCTGCTCAAAAAGTAGCGTTCACGCCGCAGCCGATTAGGTATGGGCCCCGTAAATGGCAAGTTTCAAGCTCGGCTGCATTGGAATCTACATATCAGAGCTGAGCTTGAAACTTGCCAGTTACGGGGCCCATATCCTGGGAGCATGCCAAAACCGTACCATTTTTGGCCTCAGATAACCCCCTCTGGGAATTATTAGGCTTGCATCCCTTTCAATCTCAATAGATACGACCTTGCATTTTAATAATGCTTGCGTACCTCTCTCGCAGTCACTACACGCTTAAACTCTGTGCACTTCTCTCACAATAACTACACGCATCTACTCTGTGCATCTCTCTCACAGTCAATTCACGCATCTGCTCTGAGTGCGCCTTTTGCAGTCACTACACGCATCTACTCTGTGCACCTCTCTCACAGTCACTTCACACATCTACTCAGAACGCTCCTGTCGCAGCCATGACGATTACTTGCTTCTAGTGCACCTCCCTTTTGTAGCCACTCCACACGATTGCCTGAGCCACTACACAAAAACCATTCAATGCTAGTGCACAATTCCCTGTGGGTGGGTGCATAGGGCTGGCCAAAACCGTGTATACACACCGTATGTGACCGTATGTATAGCAATTTCCCTGCTAAAAATGCTGTATGTACGTTTGCACCATATACGTATATAAAGTATGATTGTATGGTTTTGGCCAACCCTATGCGTGCAGGATCGTGTGCCCTTCCAGTACCTCATTGCTAGTGCACACTGGCGGCAGCACATCTTAGCGGTTGGGCCAGGTGTACTCATTCCTCGTCCTGAAACTGAAATATTTGCAGGTGGGTGTGGGTGGGTGTGAACGCGTGAGGGGGGAGGGAGGGAGTGTGGCTACACGTGCATGTCCTATCTACGTGCACAATTATTGTAATTCAGCTTCGGGGTCGTGCTTTTGCCATAAATATTCACCATTTTTTCCAGGATGTGCACAGCAGTCTTAGTTCTTTCAAGAACCCTGTAGTTTCCTCACTGTGAAGGCTAAACAAATGCTTCCACTGTGAAGGCTACACTTCCACTGTGAAGGCTAAGCTCAGGCAGGCTGACTCAGGTCTGATTTTCAGCTTAGCTTCCTTCCTTGCACCTGGACACTCCTCATTACCTTTCATTGCCATACCTCAATAGTGCCCTGCTGTTTGAACAGCGCACTCCATATTGCTTTCCTACTGAATGTGTTCGCAAGCATTTGGTTTCAGATATTAGTGTCCTGCTGCTTGAACAGCGCACCCCATATTACTTTCCAAATGATTGTGTCCCCACGCATGTGGTATCAGACAATATTGCCCTGCTGCTTGAACAGCGCACTCCATATTACTTTCCTAATGAATGTGGCCCCGCGCATGTGGTATCAGACAGTAGTGCCCTGCTGCTTGAACAGCGCACTCCATATTACTTTCCAAGTGAATGTGTCTCCGCGCATGTGGTATCAGACGATATTGCCCTGCTGCTTGAACAGCGCACTCCATATTACTTTCCTACTGAATGTGTCCCCGCGCATGTGGTATCAGACAGTAGTGCCCAGCTGCCTAAGCAGCGCACTTCACGTTATCTTCCTACTGAATGCACTTCCCTCAGATTTAGTATCAGAGGCACTCGCTCGATCTCCAGCTCTGGCAAATCTTCCGTGGGTGGACTTGGGTACCGGCAGCGGCGCCATTGCCATTGCAGCAGCAGAAGCCTTGCAGCAATACAACAAGGTGTGCGGACGCACAGGTGTTTGTTCCATCTCATGATTTTGGTGTTGTGCGGCTGCCCGTGTCTGTCCACGTAATGGGGTTTCAATAGGGATGTGTGCCATTGTCAATACAGCAGCAGAGGCCCTGCAACAGGCTAACAAGGTGTGCAGCTGGGTGCGTTTGTCCTACCCAGATGTACAGGATCCCCTCTACTAAAGGTACCTCTTAGGCTGATCACATGTTGTAAATTGATTACTGATTACTAAAACAATCAAATCCAGAAGGTAAAGGTTATCAATAAGACTGGCACGTCCAGCTTCTTGAACAATACATGTGTCCTACCTAGCTGCTGACCTCAGCACCTCATAACACCTGCTGCTCGACAAATACAACTGCACTGTCTGTGTACAGGATGCACGCGTCCTAGCTGCTGACCTCAGCACCTCATGACACCTCCTGCTCGACAACTACACTACACTGTCTGTGTACAGGAGTGTACAGGATGCGCGTACATGCTAGCTGCTGACCTCATAACACCTCCTACTTGACAACTGCACTGTCTGTGTACAGGATGCACGCATCCTAGCTGCTGGCCTCAGCACCTCATAATGCCTCCTACGCAACAAATACACTGTCTGTGCACAGGATGCACGCGTCCTAGCTGTTGACCTCAGCCCGGTCGCAGCTGCCTACGCGTCTACAAACGCAAACTCAGCAGGCTACGGCCGTCATGTGACGGTGCTGTGTGGCTCCTGGTTTGAGCCTGTGTCTGCTGCCCTAGCGGCAACTGCACCAAGCACCAGCACACACGCAAGCACTGTAGCAGAGAGCATTCTTGCAAATGAGGCACTCAGCAGCTCCTCCGAAGCTTGTGCATCCAGTAGGAGCTCCTTGCCTGACGAACACTACAACAGCCCTGCCTTGGCAGGCCAGTCGTCCACCAGCTTGCCTGCTAGCTCTGCTTGCGGTGATGCCACCAGCTCCTCCGACGGTTTAGGCAGGCAGGAAGGTGTTGTGCACGCAGGCAGGGCAGCTGACACAGACTCAGGTAGCACAGCACTCACATGGAGTGGGGATGAAGTTCTCACGGGCCCTGGGGTAGCAGCAGCACCTCACCAGACGCTGTACCCCCCTTCACCCTGTTCTTCAGCATCACCCCTCTCTAGCACGGACAGTGGTGTTGCGTGTAGCGTAGAGCCAACAGGCAGTCTGCATCAAGCACCTCACCACGATCAGAATCATTACCACCAGCAGTGTCTACAAGACTGCACTCGTTCACCTCAGCAGCAGTCATGTCCTGATCATCAGTCATGTCCTGATCATCACTCATGTCCTGATCCCACGGAAGCTGCAGCTGTCGGTGGTTCGCAAGGAGCAAGCCAGGCAAAGGCAGGGTGTTTGGGTGGTGTGCTAAGTAACCCTCCCTACATACCCTCGCCAACAATGGCGGCAGGACTACAGACAGAGGTAAGTTCTGTAGTGACTACTGTGTGGGTGCGGTTGTGGCGTATTATCTCTCGACCAGCTGGTGGTTGGCTGCTACGTCTCCGGCACGGGAAAATTGGCGCAAATTTGGGTCATGCTATAAGCTGTGTGTGCTGTGCAACGAGGGTCATGCTACAAGCTGTACGTGCTGCTTTGTTGCTGATCAAATGAATTATGTAGTCTGTACGAGTGCACTCATTTTAGTGCTGTACCTCCTTCTAAGTCCAATGAGGTAGCCTCGTTATATTTTATTACAAACAAGCGAGCATCTCATTTACACGATAAAATCCACATGTAGGTGGGCGTGCACGAACCCTGGAGTTCTTTAGATGGTGGCCAGGGGCAAGGGCTAGATAGCCTTCAGGTGATGGATTGTATATAGGTGATACATAGGTGATAGATAATAGATGGTGGCCAGGGGCAAGGGCTGGATAGCCTTCAGGTCAATTTGTTTTGCTCGGCGTGTGTCTGCTGCTGTAGTATGCACCTATGTTTTATGTTCATCTCTCTCTCTCTCTCTCTCTCTCTCTCTCTCTCTCTCTCTCTCTCTGTCTCACACACACACACACACACACACACACACACACACACACACACACACACACTCACACAAACACACACACACGCACACAAACGCACGCATGCACGCAAAACAAACAAATGCACACACACACCAAAAACACATCATACCCACACCCGCACGCAAGCACACGCACGCGCGCACCTTTCATCATTCCCTCTACACAAAGCTCGGCTGGGTGAGGCACAGTCACCTTTTCATCACAGTCTCTAGCTCAAACACCTTATTGGCATTTGTGACTGATGCATTTCTGGGTGCTGAGATGCTCAAGCTGTGTCTGTTGCATCTCTGGGTGCTGTATTTAGATACTTAACAGGCGACTCTTGCCTTCCCGTCCTCATCTTCCTTTGTTCAATTTTGCATAGCTCGACTTACTCTCCTTCCTTGATTGCACAATCTAGGCGATCTGCTCAGGAGCAGTGGACATGCTCGTTGCGGGAGGATTTATCGGGCTAGAGGTGGGTTTAAAATTTGCACTCAGACTCGGTGCCCGGCAGAAACATGCTATTGGTTTGACAATTCATAGGTATAGGGTGGGAATAAGCTTTGAGCCGCTTGATTTGAGAACAAAAAGTGGCATGTCCAAGTTCCTTCGTGTTCGTTTGCATTTTTGGTATGGGTAAGTTCTTCTGCCACTCACAATGTAAACGCAACTTTTGCGTTGAGTGAGACGTTGCTTGAAACCTAGAGCAGCCAGTGTTATATCTAGACATACAGGTGTGCTTGAAATGGTGGGTGCTTGTAGGACTGGCTGCGTTAAATATGGTAATGAATGTGCTATCCAATTCAAACGTGCATTGTAATCTATTGTGAGGGCGTTGCTTGCTTCAAGCACCTACAGAGGCCCCTCCCTAAAATGTGCCCTTAATCGTGCTGACGTGTTATCACTGCAAGTGGTGATTTGTTTCCTCACTGATTGCAGACTGCCGGCAGGGGCCAAGCTTCTCTGGTTGCGGATTTATTGCGAGGCATACAGACGGTTGACCATCTACCTGCTTTTGCAAGTGTGAAGGTTATCGATGATTGTTTTGGTGTACCGCGATTTGTTACTGCGAGTAGATCGATTGTAAGTTCATGATCAAATTTTGTGTGCTTTCAAACATTATTTTGGCATTGCCTGTGTTGGTACAAACATCTTCTGCTCGTTTTCTTCATTAGTGCTGATACTCACGCCGTCTTAACTGGCGCCATATTTTCTACTTTTCGCAGTGGGCATAAATTTATCTACTTTTGTGTTAAAGGGTAAGGGTAAGGGGTTACACAGCTATATCCGCCAGCGAGGGCAGTTGAGCTATAGCATAAAAAGCCAGCTTCAAGAAGAGAAAGAGGCCAGACTGAACAAGACACCAGAAAAAGAAGCTAGA
>Ga0307942_1001778_pt1 | contig 17382 bp, 16 predicted proteins | sample OrgLakmetagen175_FD_201846 | JGI IMG/M metagenome (GOLD analysis project Ga0307942, IMG submission 201846) | Saline water microbial communities from Organic Lake, Antarctica - #175 | ecosystem: Environmental > Aquatic > Non-marine Saline and Alkaline > Saline | place: Antarctica: Organic Lake... | reverse complement strand
TTGAGCAGCTTTCTTTTGCTTTCTCCTCTGCTTGAGCCCTCTCTCCTCTTTTTTTTGTTGTCTGTCAGGTCCCTGCTGGGGGCCGTAGCTGTAACACCACCCAAAAAAAAAAAAAAAAAGATCTGGTTTCTAAGAGGCTCAAACTGTAATAGTCTAACAAGGTGATTCAAGGCTCTCAACTAGTGCTCACAACTAGCCAGAGTTCCATCGAAAATGGAAAAAAAGACTAATGAGGATCTGGCGGGTTGTCAGCCATGCGATCCGGCCTGCGCCAAGCCCTCCTGAAGCCAGCCGCTCTACCAGTAATTCCCCTATCAGATCCCCTATTATCACTGCTGTCGTTGTTGAATTGCATTTTGCGTTGCGTTTTGTTTATGTGATCTTGTTCAAGCTTTTTATTGCATGGCAGTGTAGTGCAGTGGCTAGTTGGTGCACATTATGTAAAGGGACGCCCAGGTTTAGTAGAGGAGTTATGGTGTACTGATAGTTAATTGTGCCCCCAACTCCAAGGAACTTAACATGAAGTGTGACTGTACTGTTCTACATCATCTGAAACAGTGGTTCTTAGATCAAACAACTGTCCTTTCTGCTGCTAATCAAAAAAGGTGGCCACAGCGGAAATGCTTTGGCAGGGCCTGGCGGGGAAGAGACATCTTTTCTTGTATCAGTGGCAGATCTAGTTTTAATACGACATCCCACCTCAATATGAAGATAACCCAAATCGTCCGAGGACCTTTTTGAACCAACCAGACGTTTCCAGTGTTGCCTCTTTTGTGGCCGAGTGCCTAGCCCTTTTCCCTTTATTTTTCTCGGTTAAAGTTATAGGCATTTCCCAAGCTTCCGCTCAGGTGCCCCCAATAGGCATATATAGCGATGTAACCTTACCTTATTAGGTACGACATAATTACTGGGCTGCGTTTTGGGCGTGGCCGTTGGGTGGAACTTAGAATGATTGTACTTGGCTTCATATTTTGCCACTGGTTTTCTTATGAATGATTCAAGGAGCTCTATGCAAGCTATTGATGGGAAAAGAGAGAACTACGCAGGCAGTGAAAACCACTCCCCACGTGCATTAACTAAGGAATAGGAGGCACTTTGGTACTGGGACCTTACCATCCCTAACAGTTTTTACACCCATATGAAAAAAATGCCCACACCGCACCACGCAGTACGTACCACTACCGGGCATCTGCAACCCGTGATCATGCGTTTACTGAAAACCACTGCCCTCCTAGTAGTGCGTATAACTCTCCACCGACCCCTCGAAAATACGCTGGCTTCCCAACCTGGACCCCTGTCTCAAATCCCTGCGCTGTCGACCTCTGCCAATCATTGCGTTGCACAAACTGCCACGGCTTCTGCTGTTGTTGCGGCTGCTGCTGGCGCCCATACTGCTCTAGATGATCAAGATATAAATGCTGCTGTTGTTGCGGCTGCTGCTGGCATTCATACTGCTCTAGATGATCAAGATGTGAGTGCTGCTGTTGTTGCGGCTGCTGCTGGCGCCCATACTGCTCTAGATGACCAAGATGTGATTGCTGCTGTTGTTGCGGCTGCTGCTGGCGCCCATACTGCTCTAGATGATCAAGATGTGATTGCTGCTGTTGTTGCGGCTGTTGCTGCTGCTCTTGGTCATCATACTGCAGCTGCTTCTGCGCGGTGGCAGGCACTAAATGGGGGTAGTGTGCCACTGTGCGGGCAGAAGCTGTGGGGGTCTGGGGGCTATTGTAGCATGGCTGGTCCTGTGTGAAACCACCACTGCTGTGTTGCGGCTGACGTTTTGTGAACACATTGCTGTCGTGTTGTGGCTGACCTAAGGGCCTTACGCTGCAGTGTGGCTGATCTGCAAACCTGCTGCTGCTTAAAAGCAAGCCAGGAGAGGCGGAGGCGGGCATGCCAGGACCTAGCGTGGAGCGGCGCTGTGACTGCAGGATGTCGTGTGTGTGTGTGTGTGTGATGATGTTTGTATGAATGTGCATGTGATGGTGTTTATGTGTGTGTGATTTGCGTGTGCAGAAGTCTGGTGTGTATGTGTGTATTTATGTTTATATGCACGCCTTGGTTTTTCTTGCCCCCAGTCAGTCTGCCCCAGTGCTCAAATTACAAAGGGATCTGATGCTGCATCACGTTTCTTGATGGTGCGCGTACACAGGATAAAGTGATGCCAAGCACAAGCATGTGTGTATACACTCATTTAACGAGCACACACACACTTTGTGTGGAATCAGATACCTGTTGAGTGGGATGAGATGTGCCCCCCTTCCCCCCCCCTACACACTCACACTTACAATCACACACTAAGACACACAAATCTGTTTGCAGAAGGATTCGGTACTGAGACCCCTTTCCCCCACCCAGTCACCCACCACACACCCACTTGGAGGTGGGGGCAGAGGTGACCTTGAGATAGACACGCACATGTACCAAGGATGCATATACACCCACACCCACACCCACACCCACACCCCAAATTCATAGAAGGGGATGGGGGCAGGGGGCAGAGGTGGCCTTGAGACACATACACACATGCACAAGGACGCACATACACGTACCAATAAATACAAACCTGTTTTGCGGCAGGAGATGGAGAGAGAGGAGGCCCTAGGCTGAGACGTCGCCTGCAGACAATAAATATGGAGGAGAAAGCAAGGGGCAGAATTGCCATCACACCATCAAACGGGCAGAACTCATGATGATGAGCTCTAGGCTGAGATGTCGCCTGCAGACAATAACAGGAGAAAGCAAGGGGTAATATTTTTTTAAGTTGCCATCACACCATCAAACGGGCAGAACTCATGATGATGAGCTCTGGATCGGAGCGGCGCCTGCAGGCAGCAGATAGACCGCAAAACTCCTTTAATCATGTAAGAGGACACTCCAGGCGTAGTTTTGCGATCTTCACTCCAGGCGTAATTTTGTGATCTACAATTAACCTTAAAAGGCTTTATTTTGTGATCTACACATCCATATAAGAGGACACCCCAGGCGTTATTTTGTGATCTACAAACAACCTCAAAGGCTTTATTTTGTGATCTACACTCGTTTCTGTGATCTACACTCCAGGCGTTATTTTGTTACTACAAACAACCTTAAAAGGTTCCTTCAGCCTCAGCTCTGTAGTCACTACAGAAAAGAAATATTTTAATCCCAAATTATCTGCATCTGCACGTTTTGTCACGGGAGAGAGTGGCTGCAAAGGAATGGTACACATAACACACACAACAAATCTACAACCTGAAGGGACATGACACTTCTACAACCTGAAGGAACGGTACAAAAGATAAAAAGAAAAAACTACGCAGGCAGTGAAAAACCCCTCCCCACAAATTAAGGAAAAGGGACTTCTTTGGTACCGGGTGGCGGAAAACTCCTCCACCAATAGAAAAGAAGAAAGATCAATGGGGACCAGGACAATGCTACAACCTTCAGTAAGAGGTTCCTCCAGTCTCAGTGTACACTGATCGACACAACGGATAAGGATCTGCTCATCCGACCACGCTCACGCCCACACAACTTTGCCTCTGTTTTATACACCGTTGCTTTGACTTCATCATAGTAGCTTACGTTGGTATCACCGCTCGCATGCATGGTTTCCATCTTCACACACCTTTGCCTCTGTTCCCTACACCAATGCTTGCGATTTATTCATAGCATCACCGTTCGCACGCATGGTTTCCATCTTCACACACCTTTGCCTCTGTTTTCTAAACCAATGCTTACGATTTATTCATAGCATCACCGCTCGCACGCATGATTTCCACCTCGACACACCTTTGCCTCTGTTTTCTAAACCAATGCTTGCGATTTATTCATGGCATCACCGCTCGCACGCATGATTTCCACCTCTACACACCTTTGCCTCTGTTTTCTAAACCAATGCTTACGATTTATTTATAGCATCACCGCTCGCACGCATGGTTTCCACCTCTACACACCTTTGCCTCTGTTCACTACACCAATGTGTATGATGGCGTCACCGCTCACACGCATGATTTCCACTCTACACACCTTTGCCTCTGTTCCCTACACCAATGCGTATGATGGCGTCACTGCTGTCACTGCTTGCACACATGATTTCCACGTCTACACACCTTGCATTGGGAGAGGGTGGCCGTAAAGGGGAGGGGGGCTGAGGGGGGGGCGGAGGATGTGGGGTGCGAGTGAATGCATGGCCACTGTTGGTGATGCTGCTGTCTGGTGTTGGTGGCCTTTTAGCAGTGGTGTAGTGCCTTCTGCTAGTGGCAGGGCTCAGGGCGTAGGATTGAGCAGTTGAGGTGGTGGATGTGTGGGTTGTAGGGTGGGGCTGGAGGGTAAAGGATGTTGAAATGGAGAGGTGAGGAGGAGGGATGGACAGAGCTGTGGTAGTGGGGTCGGAGGTGTGGGTGGTAGGGTAGGGATGAGGGTTAAAGGATGCTGAGGTAGGGAGGTGAGGAGGAGGGAGTGACAGAGCTGTGGTAGTGGGGTCGAGGGTGTGGGTGGTAGGGTAGGGATGAGGGTTAAATGATGCTGAGGTCGTTATTTGTGAGCGTGGGTGGTCTGTGATATTGTGTGCTGTTGCTGGCGCCTGCTGTGGGTCTGAGTGAGATGCGGTGGTCGTTATTTGTGAGCGTGGATGGTCTGTGGTGTTGTGTGCTGTTACTGGCGCCTGCTGTGAGTCTAAGTGAGATGCGGTGGTCGTTATTTGTGAGCGTGGATGGTCTGTGATATTGTGTGCTGTTGCTGGCGCCTGCTGTGAGTCTGAGTGAGATGCGGTGGTCGTTATTTGTGAGCGTGGATGGTCTGTGGTGTTGTGTGCTGTTGCTGGTGCCTGCTGTGGGTCTGAGTGAGATGCGGTGGTTGCAAATTGTTGTAAGTGTGAGTGAACGTGGGTCTCTTCAGTGGTGCTGTGACCCACTTGTTGTGAGCCCAAGTAAATAGCAGAGCTAGGTGAGAGTGGCTGTAATTGTGGCTGAGTAATTGAATGGGCAGCACTAGTTTGTGTGCAGTCTTCAGCCTCCCCATCCAAGGGGTTGGAACGAGGAGGGTGTCTGCTACTCTCAGTTTGTGCGCAGTCTTGAGCCTCCCCATCCAAGGGGTTAAAACGAGGAGGGTGTCTGCTACTCTTAGGAAGATAATGGTGGTGCTGATGGGGTAAGGGAAGGCATATTGAAGGTAGCAATGGCAGCTCCTGCTCTTGCAACTGCTGCTGCTGCTGCTGCTGCTGTTGTGCTGATGTCAAGTCCTGCAATTGTGTTGGTGGAGGTGTAGGTCAACATACAGAGTAAGTATTGGAAACACACACTTTAGAGGTCAAACACAGACAGGACAGATCGCCAAAACGCTCCACGCATGTGCCTCTGCCACCAGTCTTGGGACTGGTCTTAAGAAAGTGCGCAACAATAGCGCGACATACTTGAATACGTTTTCGTACAAAGAGCACTCTCTTCGGTGTGTGGTACTTTAGTGTGTGGTACTTTAGAATGTGGTACTTTAGCGTGTGGTACTTTAGTGTGTGGTACTTTAGAATGTGGTATTTTAGTGTGTGATACTTTAGTGTGTGAAACTTTAGTGTGTGATACTTCAGCGCGTGAAACTTTAGTGTGTGATACTTTAGCGTGTGGTACTTTAGTGTGTGGTACTTTAGAATGTGGTACTTTAGTGTGTGGTACTTTAGCGTGTGATACTGTAGTGTGTGGTACTTCAGCGTGTGGCACTTTAGTGTGTGGTACTTCAGCGCGTGGTACTTTAGTGTGTGGTACTTTAGTGTGTGGTACTTTAGTGTGTGGTACTTTAAAGTGTGGTACTTTAGTGTGTGATACTTTAGTGTGCGATGCTTTAGTGTGTGGTACTTTAGCGTGTGGTACTTTAGCGTGTGGCACTTTAGTGTGTGATACTTTAGAATGTGATACTTTAGCGTGTGGCACTTTCGCGTGTGATACTTTAGCATGTAATACTTCCTCCCCTTCACTGCCGCAACTGCCATGCCTCACAAAAGTTCAATGCCATGCATGCCTCAGAAAATTACATTGCCATGCCGTACAAAATTACAATGCCATGCATGCCTACAAAATTACAATGACATACATACCTCACGAACGTACAATGCCATGCATGCCTCACGAACGTACAATGCCATACATGCCTCACAAACGTACAATGCCATACATGCCTCACAAACGTACAATGCCATACATGCCTCACGAACGTACAATGCCATGCATGCCTCACAAACGTACAATGCCATGCATGCCTCACAAAAGTACAATGCCATACATGCCTCACGAACGTACAATGCCATGCATGCCTCACGAACGTACAATGCCATGCATGCCTCATGAATGTACAATGCCATGCATGCCTCACAAACGTACAATGCCGAACATGCCTCACAAATTACCACTTGACGCCACTGCAGTCACAAATAAAGTGCACAACATTCAAACCTGACAAATGTGTGAAACATCACACGTGTGTGTGAAACATCTACACGTGTGTGTGAGACATCTACACGTGACAAGCGTAGCAGACCTGGTACGTGCACAGGGTTACAACTATACACAGTAACAAAGCGTGGCAAAACTTGTACATGCACATGATTACAACTATACACAGTAACACAGCGTAGCAGACCTGGTACGTGCACAGGGTTACAACCATACACAGTAACAGTGACACACACAACAACATGATTAACACTTATCCACTCACCCACACACAAAGACATGTATGCACACCACACACACATACAATTATGCACACCACACACACATACATTTATGCACCCCCCCCCCCCACCCACCCACACACACACGTACCACCCAACACACACGTACCACCCAACACGTACCACCCAACACACAAACACACACACAAGCACTCACCAGAGACTGCTGCGCGCGTGGTCCCCCTAAACCCAGCACCTCACCCACCCCGCTGCTGCCACCGCCACCACTACCATTGCTGCCTCCACTTAAGAAGCCTCCCTCCTCTGCACTCACAACACTGCTGCTGCTGCTGCTGCTGCTGCTGCTCTTGGTGCCGCTGTAGGGATCGACCTTCTCTTCCTTAACCAAATGATTCGCGTGTGGTCCCTCTTTCTGCTGCTCACTGTTGCTGACGCTCACTTTGGGGGATTGGACGTCTGCATGCTGCTCCCCATTATTGTGATCTATGCATGGCCCCCCATTGCGCTGCTCACTGCCACCAGCGCTCGATTCAAAATTTTGAACTGCACGCCCCAGCTGCTGTGCTTCACCACCACCACCACCACCACCACCACCACCACTACCTCCACCAAGCAGGCTGCTTGCGTGGCTGGGTCTGAATGCTGCCTCCTGACCTTGAAAGATAACTTCGTCACACACACGGCTGTCCCCATCACTCAAGGAATCTGCTTGGCCAAAGTCATTTTGTGGGTCAGCTGCTTCCGTGCCGGTGCCAGCAAGGTCATTTTTCAGACCAGCTGCTTCCGTGCCAGCACCAGCAAGGTCATTTTTCAGACCAGCTGCTTCCGTGCCGGTGCCAGCAAGGTCATTTTTCAGACCAGCTGCTTCCGTGCCAGCACCAGCAAGGTCAGATTTCAAACCAGCAGCAACGTTCTCAGTGCTCTTCTCCGCACCACCACCCTCACAATCCTCATCGTCAAAGAAAATGCTGGGGTCCACACTCATACTCATGCGCACCCGCCCCTTTTGCAAGGCATCTACCGCGGTTCCTTGCTGTTCCTCCTGTTTCCCCTGCGGCTGCTGCTGCTGCGGCTGCTGCTGCTGCTGCTGCTGCTGCTGCGTAGCCTGTCCCTTCCTCTCCGTTTGCTGCTGCTGCCTAGCCTGTCCCTTCCTCTCCGTTTGCTGCTCAATACTGTTCAGATGCTTGCCCTGAGGGAGCTCCCTTGTGGCCAAAATGCCCTCTTGCTGCTGCTTACGCTGCCACTGCTGCTGTGGCCGCTGCTGCTGCTCCTGCTGCCGCTCCTTCTGCTCCTGCTGCTCCTGCTGCTGCTGCTGCTGCTGCTGCTGCTGCCGCTCTTGCTCCTCTCTGCTTTGCCGCTGCTTGTCTAGTTGTGCCTGAATACCCTTTCGCTCCTCCAAGTCCTTCTGCTGCTGCACTGTGAGGTGCTGCCTCTGGTGCTGCTCCTGTGTTTTGTGTACACGTGTGTGTGTGTGTGCGCGTGTATGTGCGAGTATGTATGTGCGTGCACTGTAGCAGCTTCTGGTGCTGCTCCTGTGTTTTGTGTACACGTGTGTGTGCGTGTATGTGCAAGTATGTATGTGCGTGCACTGTAGCAGCTCTGGTGCTGCTCCTGTGTTTTGTGTACACGTGTGTGTGTGTGTGTGTGTGCGAGTATGTATGTGCGTGCACTGTAGCAGCCTCTGGTGCTGCTCCTGTGTTTTGTGTACACGTGTGTGTGTGTGCGTGTGTGTGCGAGTATGTATGTGCGTGCACTGTAGCAGCTCTGGTGCTGCTCCTGTGTTTTGTGTACACGTGTGTGCGTGTGTGTGCACGCTACAATTGTACTGCCTTGCATGTTGCTGTTGGTGTTGCTCCTGCATGTGTTCGCTTGTGAATGTGAATGTGTGTGTGCATGAGTGCATGCGTCTGCTTATGCTGTTCTACCTTGCCTGTTGCTGGTACTACTCTAGCAAGATTTTGTTTACAAATGTGTGCAAGAGTGCATGTGTCTGCTCACACTGTACCGCCTAGCCTGTTGTTGGTACTACTCCAGTGAGTGTTCATTAAAATGTGTTGCATGTGTGCATGACTGCATGTGTCTGCTCGTGATGTACTGCCTTGCATGTTGCTGCTACTACTCCAGCAAGTGTTTATTTACGTGCGTGCGTTTGTACAGGTGTACAGGTTTGTACAGGTGTGTGTGCATGAGTGCATGTTTCTGCTCATGCTGCACTGCCTTGCGTGCTGCTGCCGCCGGTGCCGCTCCTATGTGTGTTTGCTGACAGACATGCAAGCATAGTTGCGTGTGGGTCTGTGTGTATACATTAAATCATCATTTGTACTGCCTTGCCTGTTGCTGCCGGTGCCGCTCCTGCTGCTGCTGCAGGCTCAGCGCCCTCTGCTCTCGCTTCTGCTGCTGCTCTTGCTGCTGCTGTACTTGCTGGTTGCTGAGGATGATGTCCGGCCATATGATGCGCAGGAGCTGCAAGGAATGTGCGTTTCAAGGGGGATTGCGTGGGCGCTGTTATGGATACTGTGATTGTTTTGCAGCCTATGGTGAAATGTTGGTTTTTTAAGGCAAGTTTTAAAACAAGAACGCGTGCCCCTTTTCCAGGCTTGCATGCACATAAGCACACGCAATAACACACACACACATACACACAATTGAGCGTGTGTACACAGCCGTGACATGCTACCAATATGAAAATCCAATGGCCCAAAGCCATAACAGCTCTTCAGATCAGATGCGCATTTACATATGCAAAAGCGCACACAACATACACACACGCATACACATTGACCAAACATACACACATTTAATTACAAGTATGCACATACAAACATGGGTATGTACAACCACACACACACACACGCACACACACACACACACTCAATCACTCACACACACATACATACATACACACACACCTAAGGTAGCGCAGAAGAAAGGCAAAGCTCTTGCTGTATTGCTGCAGCAACCAAGTCGTTGCATCTTATTAAGCCTAACGCACGCTTGTGCATATAAGTCTAAATAGACACACACACCCTCACCTGTGGCAGCATGGCAGGGAAGCACGTCTTTAGCTGTATTGCTGCAGCGACCAAGTTGTTGCGCATCTGATCTGCCCTTACATACACTCGTGCTTACAAGCCTGAAAACACACACACACACACCTGTGGCAGCGTGGCAGGGAAGCACGTCTCTAGCTGTATTACTGCAGCAATTAAATCGTTGCGCATCTGATCTGGCCTTACATACACTCGTGCTTACAAGCCTGAAAACACACACACACACACACCTGTGGCAGCGTGGCAGGGAAGCACGTCTCTAGCTGTATTACTGCAGCAATTAAGTCGTTGCGCATCTGATCTGGCCTAACATACACTCGTGCTTACAAGCCTGAAAACACACACACACACACACCTGTGGCAGCATGGCAGGGAAGCACGTCTCTAGCTGTATTGCTGCAGCAATTAAGTCGTTGCGCATCTGATCTGGCCTAACATACACCCGTGCTTACAAGCCTGAAAACACACACACACACACACACACACACACCTGTGGCAGCGTGGCAGGGAAGCACGTCTCTAGCTGTATTGCTGCAGCAAGTAAGTCGTTGCGCATCTGATCTGGCCTAACATACACTCGTGCTTACAAGCCTGAAAACACACACACACACACACCTGTGGCAGCGTGGCAGGGAAGCACGTCTCTAGCTGTATTGCTGCAGCAACCAAGTCGTTGCGCAGCTGATCTGGCACCAGATCTTCTCCATGTAGCACACGGAACGAGCGGGAGGTGGCAGAAGCTGAATGCATGCAGGAAAACTCAGAGGTGAGCATCCCTAGTTGTGGCTGTCATAAGTTTGTTCTGTACCTGACAAGATGGTAAGACTTGATGGAGATGCTTGATGGTTACGACTAGTGAAGCAAGTGGAATGAACGGACAAGAGGTGGCAAATGCTGGATGCGTGCAGGAGGGCTTAGAAGAGGTGATAGTTCCTAGTTGCAGCTGTAAGATGGGATGTTATGCTCATAGAAAAAAGCAGAAACAACAAAGATACCTAGTGGTTTTATTTGTGTAGCAGAATGAGCGGGAGGTGGCGGAAGCTGAAGTTTAAATTTGACATATACACACACGCACTTGCACACACACACACACACACACACACACACACACGCACACACGTACACACCCACAAACCTGGTTTCCGCTCGTCTCCAAAGCCATCCTCTGGCCTGAGGCAAGACACTCCTTCATTTGCAATGCTGCTGGCCTGGGCTGCTGTGCAACTAACAGTGGTTTCCTGATGGCGTGCAGCTTCCTGCATGGATCATTTATAGGGTTGGCCAGAACCGTATATGTACACCGTATATGTACACCGTATATGTACGAATAATTTTCCTGCTAAAAATACCGTATATACACCGTATATACGTATGTATGTATGGTTTTGGCCAACCCTAATCATTTACACCTCAATGTCTTCAGTTTCATCTTCAAATAAAAAGGCGCTGCCAACAGTGGCGTCCTGATGGCATGCAGCTTCCTGCATGGATCATTTACACCTCAATGTCTTCAATTTCATCTTTAAATAAGAAGGCGCTGCCAACAGTAGCGTCCTGATGGCATGCAGCTTCCTGCATGGATCATTTACACCTCACGTCTTTAATTTCATCATTGAAGTAAAAGGTGCTGCCAGCAGTGGCATTTCGGTGGTGTGCAGCATTCTGCATGGGCCATTTAGATTAAAGGGAACGAAGAAATCTGCAGGAACTGAAAAAGCGCTCCCCACAAAAATTCAGGAGGAGCCATTTTGGTAGCGAATGGATCATTTGCACCTGCTTTTATTTACTTTATTGATGCGCAATTTGACGAGACCAGCCACCACTCGAGTGCCAAGTGCTGCTCTTGATGCTGATACTCCCAAGGGAGAATGGTTGTAGGATCGTTTTGGGGGGTATCATGGTTGTATAGTTGTGTGTATGTGTGATGCTGATGCTGCGTCTCAGTTTTTAAGGGGTGTGCTGCTTCCTGAGAACACATATCCATACAGCAATCAACACAGTGACCTATCATTTGGTGCCAACCAAGGCCTGAAGCTGCCTGCACGATCTCACGCTAGAATAAAAACAATATAGTGAGCAAGAAGATGGTGCCAAGCACGGCCTGAGGCTGGCTGCACAATGAAAACAGCCGCTGAGTGGTGTTTGCAGTTACACAACTCAACAAAGCGTTGTACGACTCAACAAAATGTGGTGCTTCCTGATGCATTAAATGCACCGTTACAGAGAAGAAACAAAAGCGTTGTACGACTCAACAAAGCGCTGTACGACCCAACAAAGCGTTGTACGACTCAACAAAGCGTTGCACGACTCAACAAAGCGTTGCTCAACAAAGCGTTGCACGACTCAACAAAGCGTTTGTACGACTCAACAAAGCGTTGCACGACTCTACAAAGCGTTGCTCAACAAAGCGTTGCTCAACAAAGCGTTGCTCAACAAAGCGTTGCTCAACAAAGCGTTGCTCAACAAAGCGTTGCACGACTCAACAAAGCGTTGCTCAACAGAGCGTTGCACGACTCAACAAAGCGTTGCTCAACAAAGCATTGCACGACTCAGCAAAGCGTTTGTACGACTCAACAAAGCGTGGTACGACTCAACAAAGCGTTGTATGACTCAACAAAGCGTTGTACGACTCAAAAAGCGTTGCTCAACAAAGCGTTGTACGACTCAACAAAGCGTTGCTCAACAAAGCGTTGTACGACTCGACAAAGCGTTGTTCAACAAAGCATTACTCAACAAAGCGTTGTACGACTCAACAAAGCGTTGCTCAACAAAGCGTTGTACGACTCAACAAAGCGTTGTACGACTCAACAAAGCGTTGCTCCACAAAGCGTTGCACGACTCAACAAAGCGTTGTACGACTCAACAAAGCGTTGTACGACTCAACAAAGCGTTGTGCGACTCAACAAAGCGTTGTACGACTCAACAAAGCGTTGTACGACTCAACAAAGCGTTGTACAACAAAGCGTTGCTCAACAAAGCGTTGTACGACTCAACAAAGCGTTGCTCAACAAAGCGTTACTCAACAAAGTGTTGCTCAACAAAGCGTTGTACAACTCAACAAAGCGTTGTTCGACTCAACAAAGCGTTGTACGACTCAACAAAGCGTTGTACGACTCAACAAAGCGTTGTACGACTCAAAAAGCGTTGCTCAACAAAGCGTTGTACGACTCAACAAAGCGTTGCTCAACAAAGCGTTGTATGACTCAACAAAGTGTGTAGCTTCCTGATGCATGAAATGCACCGTTACAGAGACAGACAAAAACCAGGATGGGTTTTTTGTCAACAGAGGCATGTTATTCTTTTGTCAACAGAGACATTTTATAATTTTGTCAACAGAGGCATGGTATCCCCGCACAGCACCACAGGAGTACAGGCATGTGTGCGTGTGCATGTGTGTGTGCGTGTGTGTGTGCGCGTGCATGTATGTGTGTGTGCATGCATGTCTTGCCAGCAGTCCTTGCAGTTGCACGACTCAACAAAGAGTGGTGCTTCCTGATGCATAAAATGCACAGTGACAGAGACAGACAAAAGCTAGGATGGCTGCAGTTTTTTTTGTCAACAGAGGCATGTTATTCTTTTGTCAACAGAGGCATGTTATTCTTTTGTCAACAGAGGCATGTTATTCTTTTTGTCAACAGAGGCATGTTATACTTTTGTCAACAGAGGCATGTTATGTTTTTGTCAACAGAGGCATGTTATTTTTTTGTCAACAGAGGCATGATATCCCTGCACAGCACCACAGGAGTATAGGCGTGTGTGCGTGTGCATGTATGTGTGCGTGCGTGGGTGCGTGTGTGTATGTGTGTGTGCGTGTCCTGCCAGCAGTCCGGGCGTGCGCAGCCTCCTGCATGGAAAATCAAACCCCAATAATTAGGTCGTGTGCTTGCCAAATAAGCTCTGGCTTGCAAGCTCTCTGCACAAGGTCAGCCAGCTTCACAGATCACCTGCATTCATTGTTGTTACGCACGGATCCCACCATCATCACACGGATCCCACACATCATACAGATCCCACCATCATCACACGGATATCACACGTCACGCAGATCCCACCATCATCACATGAATTTCACACATCATACAGATCCCACCACCATCACACGATCCCACTTGTCATTCAGATCCCACTATCATCACACGGATCTCACACGTCACGCAGATCCCACCATCATCACACGGATTTCACACATCATACAGATCCCACCATCATCACACAGATCTCACACGTCACGCAGATCCCACCATCATCACATGAATTTCACATCATACAGATCCCACCATCATCACACGAATCCCACTTGTCATTCAGATCCCACTATCATCACACGGATCTCACACGTCACGCAGATCCCACCATCATCACACGGATCCCACACGTCAATCAGATCCCAGCAACATCGCACAGATCTCACAGGTCATACAGATCCCACCATCATCACACGAATCCCACTCGTCATACAGATCCCACCATCATCACAGGTTACACTAATTTTGGCGGTAACGCCAGTGGTCGTTTTAGACGTGCACACAGATTGCAGCAACGAAAGTCACACTAACGCCATTGATGTTGCCCATGCATACACAGATCCCAGCAATGCAGGTCACATCAAATGTGTTTTCATGCCAATGATCCAGGACAATTCACAATTGTGGGGATTGAGTGTTAAATAAGAATATACTCTGTTAGCGAGAGCCACTCCCGAATTATTACTCAGGCAGCGAGAGCCACTCCCAGACTAAGTGGCATCAAATGTAACACACAAACAAACCCAGACACACACAAACCCCTCAGCAGCAGCTCAGCAAACCGCCAGACTTTCACACAGAAACATGCACACAAACACACACACCTGGGTGTCTGTGTACACCACCACCAGGGCTGCTTTGTACTGCACAGGGAGCTGCAGCAGTTGCACAGCCACCATCAGACCTGTTTGATGTGTGTGTGTGTATGTGTGTGTGTGTGTGTGTGTGTGTGTGTGTGCGCGTGCGTGTGTGTGTCTGTGTGTGTGAGTGCACGTTTGTGTGCATGAGTGTGTGTGGGTGTGCATTTGTGTGTTTATTTTGTGTGTGCTTGCGTGTTGCATGTTATGCCCTGACTTTATGACTGAGCTCGACAAAGGTGTCAGCAGATCAGTGCAAAGGGAAAAAGAGCGCAGATCAGTGCAAAGGAAACAAGTACGCAGATCAGTGCAAAGGAAAAAAAGGGCAAGTATAGTTGTGAAGGCCTAGCTTAGTTGCTTCCTGCACCATTGTAGGTGTAGGTGTAGGTAGAAGCGTAGGTACAAAGCAGGGGAGGTGGTAGGGAAAAGAGAGGGCAGGTGCAGTTGTGAAGGCCTAGCTTGGTTGCTTCCTGCACCGTTGAAGGTGTAGGTAGAGGCACAGGTACAAAGCAGGGGAGGTGGTAGGTACGATATGAGGCAGAAGTTATAGTGGTGTAGTCCGTCTTTTAGTTTAGCGCAGTCCCGACACTAGGGATGCTGGAGACGAGCTGGGCTATTATCACACGTGGCCGTTGGCTGCATCCCTTTAGTATAGTGGTGTAGTAAGTATGAGGCACTGATGTAGGGGTGAGATAGGGAGCGGTAAGAAATGAGGCACAAATGTGTAGGGTAGGCCAGAACCATTTATATACTTATATATACAGTGTATATACGGTGTATTTGGCAGGGGAGTCACCGAATATATGGTCATATGCGGTTATGTATTCGGTTCTGGCCAACCCTATAGATGTGAGTAAGAGGAGGCACCGGTGTGTAGGTATAAGTAAGGTTGGCCAGAACCGTATATATACACCGTATGACCGTATATTTGGTGATTTCCCTGCCAAGAATACCGTATATACACCGTATATATATATGGTTCTGGCCAACCCTAGGTAAAAGTGTGGGTTGCAGCATGGGTACAGGATGGGGAGGTGGTAGGGGAAAAGAGAGGGCAAGTGCAGTTGTATACGCCTAGCTTGGTTGCTTCCTGCACCGTTGAAGGTGTAGGTACAGGCACAGGTACAAAGCAGGGGAGGTGATAGGGAAAAGAGAGGGCAAGTGCAGTTGTGTACGCCTAGCCTAGTTGCTTCTTGCATTGGAGTAGGTATAAGTGTAGGTTGCAGCATGGGCACAGGCAGGGGAGGTGGTAGGGGAAAGAAGGGTTCCAGGCAGGGGAGGTGGTTGATGTGATATGATATGAGGCAGGAGCGGTACTGGTGTAGGTATGCATGAGGCACCGGTGTAAGTACACACACACAAAAATCAGGGAGTGATTCATATGACATATGAGGCAGTAGCCCACCCTATGCACTGAACATGGCTGCAATGAACATCTGCTTTTGGCTTGTTAGGAACGTGCGTTTGAGCTGCTGTTGGGGGCTGAATCATAGCATCAGTCACTGGACGCGGTGGACTAAATCAGGGGGGGCTAAATCAGGGGCTAAATCAGGGGCTAAATCAGGGACTAAATCATAGCATCAGTCACTGGACATGGTGGACTAAATCAGGGGGGGCTAAATCAGGGGCTTGATCATAGCATCAGTCACTGACATGGTGGGCTAGATCATAGCATCAGTCACTGACATGGTGGGCTAAATCATAGCATCAGTCACTGACATGGTGGGCTAAATCATAGCATCAGTCACTGACATGGTGGGCTAGATCATAGCATCAGTCACTGACATGGTGGACTAAATCATAGCTTCAGTCACTGACATGGTGGGCTAAATCATAGCATCAGTCACTGACATGCTGGGCTAAATCACAGCTTCAGTCACTGACATGCTGGGCTAAATCATAGCATCAGTCACTGACATGGTGGGCTAGATCATAGCATCAGTCACTGACATGATCACACACCACTCTCATTCATAGGGTTGGCCAGAACCGTATGTGTACATCGTATACAACCGTATATTTGGTGCCTTCCCTGCTAAAAATTCCGTATGTACACCGTATATACATGGTTCTGGCCAACCCTACTCATTCATATGCCACCACGCACCTGGCTGGGAGGCAGACAGATTCAACGTGCACGTGACAGGGGTCTCTTGGGAGCAGATGCTGGAGGGGGGGAAGCTGCATTGTTTTCTGTGCCCGCCACTTCCATCACACGTTTCTTTATCAATGTCACGCACCTGGCTGGAAGGCAGACAAGTTAATCGTGCACGTGACAGGGGTCTCTTGGGAGCAGATGCTGGAGGGGGGCGCAATGCTGGCCCTCCTGTTGATAGCTGTCGCAGTGCTGCTGCTTTGGCCTGCTGACTGAGGCATATGGGGGAAGCTGGGCCGGCTGTTGTAGCGGCGGGGCAAATGGCTGCGTGGAGGGGAAGTGGAGTGTGTGTGTATGTGTGTGTGTATGTGTGTGTGTGATTGGGTATACGCATATGACCGTCTGATGTTTGCGCCTGTCATGGTGCGGGTTTGGCCTGCTGCCTGAGGCGTATGGGGGAAGCTGGGCCGGCTGTTGTAGCGGCGGGGCTGATGGCTGCAAAGAGAGGAGAAGTGAAGTGTGTTTATGAATGGGTTTGTTAGACTGACTTCTGTTGGCGCTTGCAACAGTGCTGCTGCCTTGGCCTGCTGCCTGAGGCATATGAGGGAGGCTGGGCCGGCTGTTGTGGTGGTGAGGCAGATACGGCTGCGTAAACTGTGTGTGTGTGTGTGTGTGTGTGTGTGTGTGTGGG
>Ga0307942_1001769_pt1:0-15000 | contig 17426 bp, 19 predicted proteins | sample OrgLakmetagen175_FD_201846 | JGI IMG/M metagenome (GOLD analysis project Ga0307942, IMG submission 201846) | Saline water microbial communities from Organic Lake, Antarctica - #175 | ecosystem: Environmental > Aquatic > Non-marine Saline and Alkaline > Saline | place: Antarctica: Organic... | reverse complement strand
AGGCACCCAGATTGATCCATCACCAGCTCTGATTTCCTTTTGCCGTCCCTTTTTGCATCAGCCATTCATGATCCTTTACTTTGCCTTTATCACCTCTAGACCTGTAAGTGAGAGTGTATTTCATGTTCTCCCTCTCATCACCACCACAGAATTCTGGCCCTGTACCTGAGAATGTGCATACCTCGCCCCAAAGGGGCGCCCTCCATCTCCGAGCTTCCCCACACAAGCCCTTGCTGACAGAGCTAGACTTCCAGGTGTGTAGACGTGATCGTTGTGGGCGAGGTTATGAGTTTGTATGTGCATGTGTGCAGGCGTGCGTGCTTATGCGTGTGTAGTTATGTGTGTATGTGTGTATGTGTTTGCAAGCGTGTATAACTGGAATAAAGCGACATATATTATCTTGCTATTCTTGCAGTTACTCCACGTCCTCCACAAATGTTGTATGTCACGGCAGTGTGTGTGATTTGCCCGTTTGTGTGCTGATCAAGATGTTAATCAATTACCACTGTGATTTCTACTAAATCAAAGTGATGGTTCAATGCGCAGGCGATGGCGGATAGCTCTGTTGGAGGGTCAGGCCTTCCCCGCCCGTATGGAAAATTTGTTGGGGATCGTGCTGGTGATGGGAAGGCGCTGGTGTGTGGCTATGGTTATTGTTTCGTTGACCAGAGGGTGATCATTGGAGGAGCTATCACTTTGCAATATTGACAGAAGGCTTTGTGGCTTTGTAAGTTTATTTGGATGATGATCAGGCAAAAGGTCGTGATGTGTGAGGTCCAATGAATCCGTCGGGCCAAGACACATCATGGAAGCAGGTACGTGCTAGAATACAAAATGGTATGACAAATTCTATTCAAAGACTTTGCAGGAAGGTGTCGTCTTGTGTAAAATGTATGAGCAATGTTGTATGAGGGTTTCAGTAGTAGTCGTGAGAGTTCAGCAATGAACAAAGCAGTGACGGTAGGTTGGCAAAATGGTGTGGCTTTGGGCGTAGCTTCCAGGGTTAGCTAAATCTGGCTGTGACACTCTCATTGGGCACTCATAAGAGAAGCTTATAGCGTACAGCATGTTGAGCACATTTCATCAGAATGTCCGAATGACATCCTCTCTTATTCCAGCGGTGTTGACGGTGAGTAAGGCTACCTGCATTGATATCGGTATATTATCTATGAAGAGTTTTTTCCACCAAAGCAGCACCATATTGCATTGAATCACGGAATCACACTCGACATGGTGTCCTGTGTCCTGTCAACAGTATGCAGCACACAGGCAACAGAAGGTGTGCAGTCAGATGTGTGTGACTGGCTGCTGCTTATATCATGTATCTGACACTCATAAGCCACACACACTCATATGCCATACACACTTGCACGCCACACACACACACTCTTTCACACACCATACACACTTGGGTGCCATTCATACACATACACTCATACACCACACTCTATGCTCATAAATTCAGCACATCTATGCGCCATACACTAGCCACACACACGTACACAGTCATAAGAAATAAGACAAAGCTTGCAATGAATTTTATGCAAGGTCTGCATGCATAAACAGCACACACAACAAGCGCTCGTGCAAAACCTGAAGAACAAATACGCACATCACATGCAACATGCAACACACATACACACATAACGCACATGACAAACACATGTACACAAATGCTACAAAACACACAGTATGAGCGACGACCGACGAGTCGGGCCTCTGCCTGGCATGCCAAGATGTTTGGGATTCCTAATCCGGCAAAAGAGGAGGAGGCTAGAAAGGCTCGGCGACAACCCACCATTGCCACCACCATCACCAGCAGCACCGCAGTGCATGCAGATGCGGAGCGTGCGGAGGTTTTGGGCCAGGCACAGGGGATGGTAAGTGTGTGTGTATGTGTGTGTGTGTGTGTGTGTGTATAATAAGGATTAGGGGACCTGCGAGGTGGAGCTCCATTGGAAGGGGTAGAATGAAACAGAGGCAGTTGGACCATTTTAATGGTTACAGAGGTTACGACAAAATCTTTGGCTCAAGTGTGTTAAAAGACTAGATCTAGTTTTATCTAGTGATTTGAGTTCTAGTGAGATATAGTGATCTGAGATTAAAGGAGATTACAGATGTGGTGAATGAAATGATTCTGTGTTAAAGACCTTGGCCAACCTTGCTCATGAAACAGAATGCTTTACACTGAATGCTTTTGTGTTGCTCCACAGTCACGCTGCTGTGCCAAGTGTGAGTAAAGGAGGAAGAGGTTGTGGTGGCTGCGGGCATTGCTTACTGTTTTAACCTCCCTAGCGTGTCAAACTTGAATGCTTGAGGCAATCTTCCCAAAGACGTTCCACCAACCTTTATTAACCTTTACACATGAGCTTAAGTAGGTGCCTATAGCCCATATAAAAGTATCAAGCCGTCACTCGCCCATATCTTTGTTAAATGTCAAGCCTCTCTTCTGCAACTCACACTTGTTTGAAATCCTCAAAACCTTGAAACCAAAGCAGAGACTCTGTCGGCCCCCCTCTCTTCCTTGCAGGGCTCTCCGCCTCATTCTAGGCCAGCAGGATCCCCAGCTAAAAGCTCTCGACAGGATGGGAGCAGGTTTTGGAGGCCTACTGCCGCACAGACGGCAGCAGGTGTGTGTGTGCATGTTTGTAGGTGCCACACTACATGCTTCTTACGCAAAAATATGTGTGTGCACTGTCCTGAAACATGTTCCAAAAATCATAACCTGCCTAAGGTATTTCCAACAACAGATTGAGATGCGTACACACACGCAGCACACACACACACATGCACACGCACTTGCATACACACTTCAACCGTTTCTCACTCCTGCAGCTGACCCCCATTCACCCGTCTCAAGAGCTAGTCGCATCCAACTCCCAGCCGCCACCTTCCTTGCCTCCGCACCAACACTGCCGACCAACCTGCGCGTGGATTGTGGTGACAGTGCTGCAAAAGACCATCTACGCAGCAGTGAGCACTACAGACAATCACTGTCACACAGGCCTGCTACCACAGGAGGTGAGGAAGCGACCCTTGGTGCCTCGGTGTTTTTTATCTGATCAGGACGCTAGCTATGCCCTTTGCCATCAAAGTGAAGGATACCACAGCTGCGTATGTGCCAAGCAGGCCGGCCTGCTACCACAGGAGGTGAGCTTCCTCTAAACAAGTGCCTTGTCTCATCTGCGTAACTCTGTTTGTGTCAGCAAAGTTGAGTCTACGTCAGAGACATGCTCCAACCAGGCTTTATGTGTACGTGTACGCATCAGACACAAGCTCAACATCTACAATCTCAGCCTGCAGCTTGCAAGGAAGGTGTGCGTGCTCTTGCGCCTTGCTTCCCTTGTTTTAGTTTTCATGGTCTCGAGGAGACGGAAGGAGTCCATCTTTCTGTTCTTTAAGACAGAGATTTAAGTCAGAGGATTGGCTACGATGGGGGCAGTGGCACACTTGACAGCAGTACTGACTGCGGCCTTCACCTTCGAACCATTCCTCTCTCCCCACATAGCAGCAGTTATGCTCTCTCGTCTTTTAATCTGAGTCATCACCTTTTCAGTAGCTACTTGGTCAGCAACGAGTCATCAGGTTGTAGGTCATCATGACTGCCTCGTAACTATGTGATTATTCCTTTTACATCAGTCCATCACTAATTGTGTGATGATGGACACTGAGATGAGGCTGCTTGCACCCATTGCATTGAAACAGCCTATAATGAATTGAAAGAGTGTGGGTAAAGGGAAGGCTTCAAACAAGTACTCACTTGCCAAAAAAACGTACTCACCTACCATCGCCCCACTTGGTTTCCCAATCTGCCGCATCTTGCTTTGTGCCACAGCCCAAAGGCCAAAGCCACTCCCCACAACCCCCTTGCCCTTAACACCGTTGCCCTAGATTCTTGGTTTCTTCTTCATCATTGTCAATGCCAAAACTATATACACCATCTTCTCTCCACCTGCCTCCACAGTACCAGCTCTGTCAATTCCTGGCTCGCCGAGCGTAATGCGCAACCGTGGCAGCCCCTCCTATACTTCCCACACCTGCCCGCCCAGCTTCTTCCAGCACCACCACCAAGCCTCCCTACAGCAGGGCACCTTCCATGATCCTGGGAGGGAAGCCACGTCAGGCGAGCTGGCACACCACCATTCAGACGTGTCTGTGGGGTACAGGAAGCACTACGGGCTATTCGTTCCCGTGGATCAGGTGCGTGTTTTGACGGGCTGGTTTACATGTCCCTGAGAAACAATTGTGTATCCAGTATTCTAAATTTTTTGGTTGACATCCAGAGCCTGGATGTTGGAAATTGTAGATTTATTAGACATCATGCCAACAACTATTGCATCACGCTTGAGCATAATACGATGCTGTGTGCCTTATGAAATGTTGTATCCACCGTACTCTACAACTATACGGGTCTACGCCCGACCCTGACAGTGCAACAGACACACTCTGCTTTGCTTGTTCACAGGCCGAAGATTCCGTCAGAGTCAGCTTAGGCCTCGAACCTGACAGCCCAACATGTGGGGTGCCTCACACCACCGCTGTACTTGATGCATGGGCAGAGAACCATCGTGTGCGTGTCGTGACTCCCTTACAAAGCTCAGCCCCCCTCCTGCAAACAAGGTGACTTCTTGTGATCTTTTAAGAGAGTGTGTGTGTGTATGTGCGCGTGTATCATTGTTTGAGCACTACAAGCTGTGCAGATCGTGCTTGCTCGTGTTGTTGTGAAAAGGCTGTGCTATTGCAGTAGTTGCAATGTTGGTACCAGCACTGGGAGGTGATTCAATTGGGTTGCCGCCTAAATTGTGCAAAATACAAATAACAAGGGGTGCTCGCTTGGTGGCCTTTCGTCTGTATTGAGTAGTTCTCTATCAAAGTATCCCTGCCGATCCACCTCGGCTGCTTAGAAAGTAACACAAAAACTGCATTCTTATTGTCCATACCTCCACCCACATATGCAGTCATCCCTGCCATCACTGTCGTCCACAACTACCAGTCGAGGAAACGCTACCGAGAAGGATTGTGCCATGGAGGGGCAAGTAGCCTTAGCCCTGTGCAGTTTTGGCACCAGAAACTTTTGGTTGGAACTCAAATTCCGGAATTCCGCCCTGTTCACACAGTGGTATGGTTTTCCATGCTGGTATTTCTTCTTCATGTGCTTGCGTTTAAAATATCCTAATAACCATATATTAGGCATGCCTTTTTTTTCCGAACTCATCACAGCACCTCCTTTTGGTCTTCACTTGAAATTTTATCCTATTAACTCCGCTTCGAGCTTGTATGTAGTCTTGGTTATTGCCTTGCCCATTTTTATGGCATTTTCAGCACCATATGTAGCAGAGCAAAGAGGGGTTTCATAGATTTAGTCGGCAGCAGCAGAGGCAATGATTACAATGGGGGGGGGGGGAATTTCAGCCAGATTGTTCTTTGGCTGATCGGCTGCTGCTCAGCCTGACTGATCTCGGTCGGCCGCAAATAAATCCATAAACTCACGTACTCTGACCTTTAAAAAGAGAGTATAGTCTAGTGTCATGGTGAGGAAGGAGATCACACAAAGCTGGTTGTTGAACTGACACAGCAATTAAGGTCAGACTGACGATAAAGGGTTTACAAAGGGGGACCGTCAGTAAATCCTCGTTCATAAAAAGGTGATCAGACCAAGGTTCAGAAATGATGAGTAACTTCGTAGCCAAAACATGAAATGAAAAAATCAAGGGGAACAAGAGGGTTGCAGGCCTAACCCGATACGGAGCCTCAGACAAGATAGATATCATGAGCGGTTTGAGACAGCCCATGCTCTTTCGAATGACCGATCCCTGATTTAAAGCACCGATTAGAGGGATCTTTAGCCGTGTACCTGTGCTGTTTACATGCAAGCTCTTTAATCATTAGGAAAGTGCACACAAAATGTTGCATGGTTTTCTATTAACACCTAACAAATCAAATCAAAACAAAAGTTAACATTGCAGTTGAAAAACAGATGTGAATAAAAATGTTTAGTCAAAGAAGACTTGGCTGGCAAATACGCCCATTTATAAGGACAATATACTTGCAATGCTTCTGGTAAACAATAACAGTCTCACTGATTTGATAACAATTCAATCATTCGTGCGTAAGTACAAATAGCAAGCGTGAAGTCCTTTGCCTTGACTCGCTCGTTAGTACTGTGAATTGTGCCCAGATCGCCGGCTGTTTTATTCACAGAGTACGGGGCAAATCTGTAAATCTTCTTGGCCATGTGAGCAAAGTGCTTGGAGTCGGTGCCACCTGAGAGGAGATAAGGGGCCACCGCAACACCCTGTCCAATTGCACGAGTGAGAGGAATAAGGTGGTAAGAGTGAAAGAACATAGATAGTGCCACATCTTGCCCCGTAGAACAAGGGTGTGTGTCTGTTGTATATGTGCAACGCCTTCAAGTGTGGCAGCTGCCAGGCACGTGCAAACACAAAACAGAGTGCTTCAACATCTCAAAAGAGGGTTGAGATCCGCCAGGAATGAAAGTGGGATGAGACAATTATTAATTTGTGTTTTGCTGCTCCCTTTACCACTCTTTTGACAAAAACTAAATCACGTCCCACCAACCTTCCCATCCTTCCGCCAATACTCCTGAATAGCTTGTTGTATGATCTCAAACTCAGTGCCGTTTGATGGAGACACGCTCCCCACTGGCCCAAAATGCGAGGCCTCCGTCACGTGCAGAGCTGCTCCAGGCATAACTTTGGCTGCAAATCAGAGTGTTTCCCGCAAAGTTTGTCAAGGAGGAAGCATGTAACGTGCAACTACTGCAAGCCTAACATGGAGGCCTCTGTGTCGTGTCTTGGTGGCTATCCTTAAGAGGGGGACAGAAAGCAGCTGTCAGGGTGACGCTGCATCACATTCACAAAACCAGTTCTGGCTTCCGCTCATCTATGGTTTTAGGATGAAACAAGTGCAGATTCATATTTAGCCTAATGTACACGAGTATAACAAGGTAACATTATGGCATAATACGGAGGGAGAGGAGGCAAGACCACACCTACCTTTTGCCATTGCCATATTGAGGTAGTCCAGCAGTTCCTGCCTCTTTGTCTCTGCACGCAAGGCATTGAAGGAGTCTTGATAAGAGGTGCTGAATAAGAGGGGACGTAACATAATGGGACGTAACATAATGGTAAATCAGAAATCCAACTTACCTGGATGTGCTCGCATGTTGAAAGTGACGTGCCCGATATTCGGCAAGACGTTGTCTGCGACCCCTGCTGAGATTTTTGTGACTGCCACAGTAGTCCGGACAAGAGCAGCCACCTCTCTAGAGGCTTTCACAAAAAACTGAGCGAGGATATCGTTGAGGGGCCTGCCAATGAAAGTAAGAGGAAGGCCGTGACGGTCGCTGTGTTATGGGGCTAATCCAAGGGTGAAAGTAATACCCTTGTTTAATTAAGGAAATGCGTTGTCAAGTCAAATGTGCTAAAGGAGCACATTGCTGCAATTAAAAAGTATAAAAAAGTAATTCAGATCTTGAGCTTACTATGTGCGCACGGCAAGAGCAATGTGTTACGATTTGGGACGATAACACACCAGAGGTGGTAAAATCTAAAGCATGGATAAGAGCAACGTGAACGTGAATTCTTTGCTTTCTCCTTAGAGCTCTTGCAGTGTGAGAATAATAAAGTTTGAGGAAGTAGGATAGCCTGTAAGTCCTTATCAAACTAATCAATCTGCAAATCTGCCACCAAAAATAAGAGCTCCAGCCATCACCGCCCTTTGAACTGCGTTGCCAAAAGGATTATTGTGTTCCTTGCAACCACAAATTTGAGACAAATTAACATACATAACAATACACATGACACATGACGTACCAGGATCCCGCATGCTGCAGCAACGGCTTTGCAAGTCCTTTGTACTTAGGTAGGTACGGAGCAAGGGCGTTTAAAAAGTCAGAGATGGGAGGGCGGATTGTAGCTGCAAAAGGACAGGAACAAAAAAATTAACGCGAGTAGGTTTTAAAATACATTGTTAAAGCCAGGGTGAATCCAAAAAGCACATTACATGGATTTGATCCTTTTTGACAAAATTCAGTTGAAGACAGTACATATAAATTGCTACATTGCTGATAGAATTCTGCACTGATCTCACAAATTTCTGCTAGTTCCTTGTCGCACTGCCATCCAAGAAAGCAACCTGGAACCGCCTACCTGGTGGTGGGTTTGCATTGACTGCTTGAATCACGCGAGCAGCCTGACTGGCAATGTCGGATCCATCTGTTGGGGGCATTGAGCTGCAGGGGGGAGGGATAATGGTAAGCACACTTCTTTCGATTTACATCATGCACCATTGCACTGTGCTGTTTTATTTGATAAGAAATGTAAGGTCTGCTTCTGGAAGGGATTGAGATGCAAGAGGTGGCATGAAATTCTATAAATTCTTTTGTTGAATATTTAGGGGTAAAGTTGAGCCATTTGAGGTGAATGTTAAACTCCAAGTGGGTCAAGTTTAAAATTGGTAAGCGATTCAGAGCAAGTAAGTCAAGAAACTTGAAACACGCTACGTTGAGGCTCCACAAACTCTCCCTTGCAAAGCGTAACTTCTTCTAGTGTTCCATTCTCGACACCTTGACTGCTTCATGTGTCCATTTGACATGTCTTGATGAATACGTTGCTCTACATGTAAGGGCAACACGGTGGGGGTATGGAAACATTTGCAGCTTGCGGTAGACACTCCTTATTGGCTAAAAGATCCTCGCTCCTCCACCTTATAATTTTCAATTTCAGCTTTCATCCTGACATGTTTAAAAGTTGTACACTTTGCTGAGCCTCGAATTACAAACTACCAATTTTTAACTAGCGCTGCCATTAAACTGAAAATGCACGGCACACACTATGAGCCATGCGCAAACTAGCTATGTTGAATAAATGCCAGACCTCAAACCTATATTCTACATCGTATTATGTCAGGGGGGGTTGACGGAGCATAAGTTGTAAAACGTTCCTTTGTTCATTTAAATCGTGTGTTTGTTAATGAAAGAAAGTGGGCTAAAAAGTTCTGGGGTCAATTTGATGTCTGGGTGGTCTGTTCTGGGAAGCAGCCTCGTGTTTGGCATAAATCACCCAATTTGATGGCCTGGCTGCTCAGATACAGCACACGGGTGCCTAAAAATTAGGGTTCGACCTATTCATATTAGACATGGGCGCCGGAATCGGCAACACTTTGACAATCAACATGCCCATTTGGGGGTCCGTCAAACCCCTCTGGTATTATGGTATTATGTTCTGTGACCATTTATATGTCCACTGCAATATTCCAACACCAGAGTTACACTAGGGAACTGGAAAGGTCTCCCAACCCTGTATGACCCAAGGTAAGGTAAGGTAAGCCTACAACGCTATATATGCCTCAGGGGGCATCTGAGGGGAATCTTGGAAAAAAGCCTGTACGACCTAAGACTGGCTGCTAAGCTGTAACAAAACGCAATGTGTGACCCACCCACATGCAAATGAGTGGAACATGAGGGTGTTCGTGCCTTGTGGCAGTGGTGGTGCTGCTGCTGGCTGCTGGTGAGCTGTGCGGAACGATGATTGACGGGGACTATACACTGCTTTTAACATATGTATAATTGCACAACTCAATCAATCATACGCTTTGAACATCCCCGCTAAAAACACCGTACCCATAGTAGGCGCTTCTGGCCAACCCATTTGTGAATGCTCATCTGTGCAAAGGCTGCAAGCCCCTGATTTTGTCTTGGGTTGCCAGTCCATACAGCCAGAATGCACACCTTTCCACCTAGTCTTACTTACCAGTTTCAGACTATTCTTACTCACTTGTTTCAGACTATTCTTATTCACCTGTTTCAAAATATTCTTACTCACCTGTGTCCGCCTGGAGATGTTAGTTCCATACGTACTGAAGTGTAAACCTTCTCAGCTGTGCCCACCAGCGCCTAAAGCGCAAAAGGCCAATAATAATTGTTATGAGTTGTGAGGCTTGACCACAAATTTAAAGCAATGCTATTTGCTAGTTATGGAGTTAAATAAACAGCTTGGTCTCCATGCTAATAGACCAGCATACACAAACAGCAAAAGGCAGTACGAACCATGCCTTCTCTTCAGAGGACAAGAAAAGAAAGTTGATGCAGCCTCACGTCACAGGGCAAGAAACAATGTTTTTGCTGACTAAGTGAGCGACCTTCTGCACAAGCCCAGAGAAAGAGACTCGAGCTTTCTTTTAAAGTATTGACTGACTTTTTCCTAAAGCAAGCGCAGGAAAACAGCTTCCAGACTCGGTACCAAAGCGGCTCTTTTCCTTATTCAGTATGGAAGGTGGTTTATCACTGCCTACGTAGTTTTTTCTCTCTCTCTTTCTTTCTTTGAAAGCCAGCATCTATCCTTAATGGTCACAAACACTTCACTTCCCCTGCTGCCCTGGCACTCACCACTGGGTGGTCAACCAGGCCTTTTATACCGTCAGCAAGAATCAAGCCACCCTGCAATCAGAAGGGGGAGGATCAGGTCAGGTAGGCCTGATTTTGAAGGGGATTAGAATAGCACGTAGGCAGACACGGGTTAGAATAATACGTAGGCAGAGAGGATAGAGAGGATGACACGTAGGCAGAGAAAATAACACGTAGGCAGACACCGTTTGTCAATTTTTAACAAGTTACGTACCCTACACGTCTCAGGTCGCCTGAAGTGCCAAAACAAGGTGTGAAAGCAGGCTCAAATCATAAAACGCACCTCGTCTACGATCAGTTCAAGCTCTATGTTTTGATCAGCCAGGTGCTGGGCGATCATAGCCGCGCCTCCATTGCCCCCGACCTGTGCAGGTGAGTTTGAGCGCAGTGCGTGGTTGTGATTGTTTATTTGTGTGTATCTATGTGTCTTGCAGACAACTCGATTAGTGTTGTACAATTACACAAATGCTGCTGAAAAATTACAGAGGAGGGTGTGCTTTAACCCTTCATCCAACCAACTGACTTTGGATCGCTCGCTGATGTCTAAAACGTGGCAAACCACATAGCGCGTGGCTGTGAGCAGCGTGTGGCTATGAGCAGTACGTACATAACAGACATGCTTTTAAAAACTGTCCACTAAGGTGGCCACGCGTGAATGCAAACTTGTGCACGAAAGACTGAGTGAAAACGGTTTGAGGTGGACATTGGTATGTTGTTTAATTCCCCATTTACCATGCTGCTTGGAAGACTTGTCAGTACCTATGTGGCTATATTTTCCCTTAGTAAATGCGGGGAATGTTTCAAACTGCCTGCGATTCTTTTTTTTTATTCCTTTCTTTGTTGTTGATCTGCTGAGCATCCTGGCTTCTCATTTTGTCTTAAACTTGTTTTATATTTGTTTTATATTGCTATACACGCTTGTTCCACACATTCCTTATTTGTTGAGGCCAAGAACTTTCGTCTCTGTTTGCTTGCACATCCCGCTTTCACAAGAAGACCAAGCATCGAAATAAAGGCTTTCCAAATATCACTGCTGCTATGTCACAATTTGTGCTCACGCCTCCTCATGAAATGTTGCTGCTATAAGGGTTAGTCTAAGTACATCTTCATGCTATCACACACACACACTAATCAGTGCACCTCTTCATCGTTAAAAACTGGCTTGCCACAGCTCACCATGCTCGTACGCTTGGGTCTCACATGTGAACATTTTCACAGCACCGCGTCCATTTTACTGTAACACTCATACCTCTTCGTCACTACCAAAGCTCATCATGAGTGTGCGTTTGGGCTGAAAGCCTGGTCGAAGGAGCAGAGCTCTCACAGCCTCCAGGAGGGCCGCCACGCTGAACTTAACGTCAAGGGCGCCTCTCCCCCAAACATACCTGTGTGTTTGAGCACATAAAGATGTATGTATAAATGTACAATAGATGTATTTTATATCTAGGGCCGGCCTGAGCCGTACATGTGTACGTGAGTACGGTGTACAACGGTATTTATAGCAGGGGACAATCCATGTAAAATCATATGCAACGTGTATATACGGCCTTGGCCTAGTCATAACACAACGTTGGGCTGCAATAGCCTAGGCTTCAACAGCACGCAGCATATAGTGTACTATAGACGGAATCATCGCCACTGTGTGATTAGTCAACGCATTTTGCTGTGAAAAAAAGCCTTCCTCCGTGTCAGTCCACACTTGAACTGTCCAGCACGACTCCACATGACACACACACTTTCACACAATTGCACAAACGCATGCACACACACACACACACACACACACACACACACACACACAGACACACAATAAAACAGCTCTTTACTTGTCTTTGATCATGCCAGAAAATGATCCACACTCCATACAAACACACATGCAAACATACAAACACATACATATACACACATTAAAACAGCTAGTTACCCGTCTTTAATCATGCCGGAGAATGGTGGATGGACCCAATCCTTCTCAGTCCCTGGTGTTACTGGTACCTAGAGTCATGAGTCATGTAAGAGAGAGAGAGAGAGAGAGAGAGAGAGAGAGAGAGAGAGAGAGAGAGAGAGAGAGAGAGAGAGAGAGTGTGAGTGTGTGAGTGTGTGTGAGTATGTGTGTAAGTGCGAGCGTGTGCGTGTGGACATGTGTGTGCATGCAATGCCAATGCACACGTTAATCTCTGTATTGGCTGGCATTTTACTATTTCTTTGCTTGTACACTTAAGTCTTGCAGGCTGGTTGCTTACATAGCTCCCCTTCAGAAGTAATTTACAGCATCAGCTTCCCCCACCAATTCCAAGAGATAGCTTTCTTCTAGCAGGCCGACACCAGCCTCCAGCTGACCAGCCCAGCATAATTATAATTTTATTATTATAATAATAATAATAATAATAATAATAATAATAATAATAATAATAATAATAATTTAATCTCATTATAATCTTATTATAATTTAACCCTAGCACACCGACACCAGCCTCCAGCTGACCAGCCCAGCATAATTAAAGGGCAGCCAAGCAGCTGTGGCAGTGCAAACCACTCTGACCCTTACGCGCAGGGTCACATTGCCCCTGCACACAACTTGTGACACAAATGTACAAAATCCTAGCTAACCTTAGATGGCTGAAGGAGAGAACCACAGCTGCATCACGCACCACGTCGTAGTGAGCGATTGAACATAACGGGCTTTCAAGCTAAAATCAGAGCCCCTCCAGGTGTAGGAGAACCTAGCTGACCTCATGAAGGTTGAGGAAGCGAAATAGAGCCCCACCACGCACCACGTCAAAGTGAGAGATGAACATGATGGGCTTCAAGCTAAGGTCAGAGCCCTTCCAGGTGTATAGGCGTGAGAGACCTCCGATGCCCACCTGCAAACCACAATGCAGAGCTGCAAGATGATCACGACGGGCTTCAAGTTAGGTCCATAATTCCTACAGGTATCCAGGCGTGAGAGAGAGAGACCTCTGCTGCCCACTACAAACCACAACGCAATGCTGCAGGTTAACGCAGCTGCAACTGTACAGCCGTACTAAAGTACACTGGTGAATGGAAAGCTTGTCATGACCCCTCGTGTACTGAGGCATTCCCTTTCTCTGCCTTTTGCAGCCTACCGCACACACATGAGCCCCCCATGTCCCCAACTTTTCTCAGAGGTGCCTCGGGCTCCATAGGGCAGGTCTGCGGTAAAAGATCTGGGAACGGTGCAGCCTGGCTGAACAGCAGGCCCACATTCTGGGGGGAGTGCCTTCCCCTGGCTCGTCATGGTGCATCCTTAGAAAGAAAAGAAAAGCTACGCAGGCAGGCAGCAAAACACTCCCTGCATCATTAAGGAAAAGGAGACACATTGGCCCGAAGGGCCGTGAGTCTCCCCCACCAAAGGAAAAAAAATTAGTGGGGATCTGGAGGGTGGCTGGCAGCCCCCTGCTCCAGACCGAGACCTTGAGAGCAATTTGTTTTTTCGCGCATAATGCACAGTGAGCAAGCAATTTAAGGGCAGTCTTGTGGGCCCTCTGTAAATTGAGGCCGAGCTCTTTTAGATGATGCAAAGTGTTAGAGGTGTAGATTGATCCTCCCACACCAAGAAGGATGGTGTGAAGTGTAGTTTTTTTAGCTTTTAAGCCACTCTCGTGCTGTTTGTTAGAGCCTTTAGCTGGTGTCCAGGCCTAGTGTCTTCACAATACTTCACTTCAATGAGGTCCTTGACTTATAATGTCTTTCATGGATACAAGATGTGCTGCAAATCGCGCAGCTCTACAAATTACGCACCAATCCTCTCTCTTAATTTCCTTTTTAGCTAGGCAGGGTTTTTTAAGTGCCCATTCGTTGCAGGAGACCCTCAAATGGTTTAAATTGCCTATCCGTCACAGAAGGACACCCTGTTAGACCCTCACTATGTATCCATTGCTACAACACTGACCACAAACAGAGGAGCCAGAGAGCACAGCATTCGTGACATCTACTTCCCTCCCACCTCGTACCTTCTCCACTTGTAATTTTTCATACACAAGGTGATGGGCGGTTTCCAAAAAGCGGTGCATGTCTGCGAACTGCTGCTCATAGCCAGGCGCTATGTGGTTTGCTGGATCTTGGGCATCAGCAAGCGTTTCAAACGTCAGCAAGTGGCTGAACCGTTGCAGCGCATCCTCTTGGTTCTCTGACAAGCCTGTGGGCGTGCGAAGATTTTGTGAAGAGGAGTTCGTATTTCAAACGTGTGCAGGACACAAGGCGTGTACATACTTGTGGGTGTTAGGTGTGAACGATTAAAACAGGCGGTGTGTGTGTGCGTGTGTGTGTGTGTGTGAGTGTGTGTGTGTGTGTGTGTGTGTGTGTGTGTGTGTGCGTGTGTGTGTGTGTGCGTGCGTGTGATATCTGGTATTGTCACATAACTAGGGTTGGCCAGAACCATACATTTATAGGTATATACGGTGTACATACGGCATTTTTAGCAGGGAAATCACCATACATACAGTCATATACGGTGCAGATATACGGTTGTGGCCAACCCTACACATAACTAATGCGTGTTATTGCGCACGTGTGTGTGTGTGTGTGTGTGTGTGTGTGTGTGTGTGTGCGTGTGT